>Ga0179593_1332057_pt1 | contig 10139 bp, 11 predicted proteins | sample CZODoug2_1_08_16_FD_185931 | JGI IMG/M metagenome (GOLD analysis project Ga0179593, IMG submission 185931) | Vadose zone soil fungal communities from Angelo Coast Range Reserve, California, USA - CZODoug2_1_08_16fungal (PacBio error correction) | ecosystem: Environmental > Terrestrial > Soil >...
TGGTATAGGAAAAAAAAAAAAGATTCTGGAAAGAGGAAGCGAGACCATTAAAACCAGAATCAGGAATGATCACACAAGGTAGGAAAAAAAAATCAACTGAAGAAAAGAGATTGGACAAGAATTTGGTGTAGGAGAGGGGGGGTCGGGATATTGCCAGGCTACTAGACTGCGGGGGGGAGTGAAGACGAGGAACGAACAAGGAAGGAGAAACGAAAAGAAGGGAAAAACCCTAACGCTTTCAACAAAGATTCCTAAAAGGGCGGGTCGAGAAAAGAAAGGGAGACGTCGAATAAAAGTTGTGAGGACCGCCGGAATCGATGTGAGAGAAAAACAGGGGAAGGGAAAAGAAAAACACAAGGATAGAATAAAGAAGAAAAAGGAAACGAACTCACGATCGCACAATCGACAAAGGAAAAAAGGGTTCAAGGACGTGTTTTGATCAAAGAGAGGGGCAGAAAAGGAAGTTCATGAGCAATGCCCCGGAACAGAAGTCTGGGGGGAAGTTCTAGGGAGTAGGATGACCAAAAAGAATTCTAGCCAGACCGGGAGGGGGGGGGGGAAAGAAAAAAAGGGATACTGATGTCAGAACCTGAAGACATAAAATGTGGCGAATCTTAACCTCTACGTTACCCGTATGGGGCGGGTGGGGGGAACGCTGGGGGGTTCAATAAGTCATTCCTCCCGTTTCGTCCTGTTCCGAGCGTTTCTGTTTGGTTAAGGGGGGCTCTTCCTGGAGAGTAAAAAAGGAGAGCAGATGTCTCGGACAGAACCAGCATTTCAAGGGGACCCCAGGGAAAACCCCATTCATCGATGCGATAAAGGAAAAAAAAAAAAAAATCAGCTGCTGCGCAGCAAAGGAGAACTCGGACACGTTGATCGGCCTGACAAAACATTGTGAACTGTGGAGAGAGATGTGGAGGTAAAAATCAAAGGAAAGCAGAAAAAAAGGGAGGTTGGGAGCAAAAATGAGAATGGGGTGTCTGGGTAGTCAGTCCTGACTAAGCTTGCAGGAAAGGGACTAGGCAGGACATGAGAGTTTTTATCTGGGGGTTTGGAAACAATAACAAGTCAAAAGGGGTCATCGGCCCTGTCATTTCAGGTAAGGCTCGTCAAGGAAAGAGAGAGGGAAATTTCTGGGATCAAAACGAAACAGCAAGAAGCCTTGATAAACATGCAAAAAGGAGTAAATTTGGGAAAGGTACGCCCCCATGAGGAGGAGGGAGGAAAGGAAATGGTCGGCCGCTAATGAAGAGACATTTCATAAACAATGGGCGCTCGATGCTCGAGGACTAGGGGGAGGAGAAAAAATAAGGGAGAAAAGACGCGGCCTAGGTATTAACTAAATTGAAAAAAAATCGGGGGGGGAGGAGGGCCAATCGGGGGTTGGTAAAAGCTGTACGAGCTGCCTTTAGTAATGGACATAGAATATATAAGAAAAATACATGAAAGGGCTTCCTGGGTCAAAGAAAAGACGAGAGGAAGGCCTGAAAGAAGAAGTGAGTGTGACCCAGTGGGGTCCATGTGGGTTAATTATATAACTAAAAGAGCGAGGTGGAGAAAAAAGAGTTAAAAACCGATGGGGGCACGAAAGAGTTGGCCCTTGGGGAGGGGGGAACCAGGGGAAATTCGGAACGAAAAGAAAGGGAAAAATCGCTAGGGGGGGGCCACTGGGAATCGATGGTAGACTGAAAAAGATAAAGGACTGAGAGAGGGATGAAGAAGGGAATGATGGATGCTACTTTTAAGGAACAAGAAGAATCAGGGAGAATAAGGAATAAAAAAAACAGGAGCATGTCAATTATTAAACACATGGCGAGAGAAAGAAACTTGTTAGACATAACGCCTCGATAGAGAAAAAAAAAAACGAACAAGAGAAATGTAACTACGGGGTAAGTACGCACAAGGATGTCCCGAAAGAAAGGTCCCTCATCCCGAAAGATAAAAGAAGGAACCAAACACCGAGCACGAAAGAAAAAGAAGACCGCCAGCTAAGAAGACTCCACTAGAACTCGACGGAGAAGCACCTCAGGGGGTAGGGAAGAAAAAATGGAGAATTAGGGCTAAATAAAAACACGCCGGGGACCATACAATGAGCAAAAAAAAAGGTTTCTTCTCGAGACCAAGGAAGGATAGAAAGAGAAGGCGATTGGAGGTCGCTAGGCCTTTCCAAAAGACTCAAGGAGCCGACAAACGCTGGGGGACAACCACGGGAAAAGGGTGATCAGGGATGAAGAGCTCACCATTCGAGTCCACCTAGGGTTGTTTGAAAAAAAGAACCGCTGAACTGGGGCCGAGCGGGAAGTGTCGAAAAAAAGGTGTGAGGGGGGATCGTGGTAGTTAAGTGGGGTTTACAGCACTGAACATGGAAGAGGGATAAGGGTAGAGGGACTTATTTGGCTAAAGAGAGGCACTTTCCACACTCTCAATGTACATCTGGCCTCCGGAAAGGGACCACGCTGACTCGAAAAGAAGACAAAAAGAGAAAAGAGAAAAAACATCTCAAGGATAGATCTATCAAAAACTGGCTTAATAGAATAGAAGACTGCATGGGCGGCGAGCGGTGGGCAAGAAAAAAAAAGAAGAGTGCGGAGATCTGAGACCGGGGGGAAAATTCAACGTGGAGAAAGAACAAGCAGGGTGAGCTGCATTTAATGTACAGAATAAAAGAACCGGCCAAGACGCGTGGGGGGAAAGGGGAACAGGGCCGAAAGGGAGAATAAGGACAAGAGCCGCTCCTTTAAACAACCGGCTCAAACAAAAGCGATGCTGTGAATTGCTGAGAAGAGTCTTACGTGCCGCACGAGACTGCGGAAGAGGAGAAGGAAGGAAGGGAAAAAAGGGGGGGAGGAAAGATTAAAAATCGGAGTCCATCCTTCTCACAAACAGTCGGAATGAGATCCAAACGAGGGTAGAAAAGGGACAAAGAGGCCCGGAAAGGAGGGGCCATCGGTCCAAAAGTAGGAAAAATAGGCCACGAAGGGGGACCGAGGAAAGCCGCTCTCTCAACAGTTATTACTGAGGCGGCCGCCTGGGCAAGGGGATTGAGTTGGAGAAGAAAGGCTTCCTCTGGTCTTCTCGGCACTACAAACGGGGGAAAAAAAGCGTGTCGGGGCCCAAAGAACCGGTTTTGCCGATGGGGGGAGCTTCGTCGAACCCTAGTGTAGGGGGGAGGAAAAACCTGAGAAAAGTCTCCCTCGTCCTTCCAAGAATCATGCGGGGGCAGGCTTGGGGAAAAACAGCAGGCGTCGGGGGGGAAAGGGAGGAGAGAGAGGGGGGGAGAAGCCGTACGCTTGTATTAGTAGCTACTATCTGTCAAGGGCAGAAGAGAACTTAGTATCGGAAAAAGAAGGGGGGAAAAGGTTGGGAAAATAAAGGGATGGTTAGCAACGTCCCTGTGAGTCGAGGGATCTTCACCGCCGCTGTACGTGACTGCAATACCAACAGGAAAGAATCGCCCAGTCACGTTGAGGATGGGGGAAAAGAAAAAGAGGGTAGGGAAATGGGAGGAGGATTTTTCAGGTAGGACCATCAAAAGGTAGCACGGAAAAAAGGCAACTGGACTTTTCTGGAAAAGAAAAGGAGTCCCCGGTGTTTCTTCTAAGGAGGAAGGGAGTGAAAAAGGGTGAAAGCCTGTAGACATCACTTAATCAGTGGGGCAGGTTGCGGACCCGAATGCACATAACAGTGGAGGAGAAAGAGGGATGAGCCCATAGGTCTCGGTGTATTTGGGAGGTTCCTCGGTAATTGAAAGGGAAAGAATAATCGTCGAAGAGCGGCGAAGGAATAGAGGGGGGGGAGGGGAAGGAGGGGGGGACTTATTTAGAGTGTAGGGGGGGGAGGTGCCTCAGAGGTTTAGAGAGGGGAACAGATTGGGGAGGGACGGAGAGTAACGTCCCTGGAAAGATAGAGGGAGAGAGATCCGAAAAAGACCGCAAGGGGAGGGGGAAAGAAGAGGGAGGTTTGGGTAGTTTATTTCCGGTGACAATTAATGAAGATAATCAAATCGCACCGAGTGGGTCAAGGTCGACGCAAGAGGAGGACCAAAGTATCAATTGGATCAATGAAGAAGCGGAGGGGGGGGAGGAAAAAAGAAAAGAGAAGCTTCGTATTTACCCTTAGAAAAAAGTACTCCCCCGTGATAAAGGGGGGAAACTCCGAGCGAAGCAGCATAGGGTAGGACAGCGTAAGGGGGGTCAGACTTTTTGGACTATCGAAATCACCCTCCTGGGGAAAGGGGGAGGGGGCAATATTGAAAGTTGGGAAAAAGGAGGGGCAGTTGAGCTATCGGGGCTAATATGCAACTGGGTGAAAAAGGAGAGGGGGCTGGGGCAAAAAGCAAGCGAGGGCCCGGGGGGGAGAAATAAGGGGAGGGCAAAAAGTCGCATCTAAGAGGGTTAAATCGCATAAAAAAAAAAGTATGCCAAAGAAAAAAAAGAGGGTCGAGAGAGTAGCGGCACCCTAAGGATATGAGTCCCCGCCTATCCACCTTTAGGAAAAATTTACCAAGATCATTTTCGATGGGAGCGCGAACGAAGGAAAAGCACTTACTCTGCTGAGTCACGAAAAGATGTCCAGGAAAAGTCCAGGGGGGAAAGAACAGCGAGGAGACGGTGGCGAGGGAAAATTCTGCAAAAGAAGGGGGGAAATGGTTCAACCTGACCTCGCTGCGAGACCAAGGGTGAAAGGGGCGCAGGGCCGACAAGTTTAAGGAAGAGGAAAAAAGAAAAGCAGTTTCTGTGATTTTTAAAAAAACGCTCCTGAAGGAACAAACAATGCCAACCACTGAAGATGAGGGACCGAATGCCAAGTAAGGGCAAGAGAATGAAGAAGGGCGTAGTTAAGGACCCGGAGGGCGCTCTCGAAAAAAGCAAGTTGGAGTGGAGGGAGGGGGTTGAGGCACGACAAAGCCCTCGCCACCAGCCGCGAAATAGAAAGAGGAGAAGCCTTCAATCAGCTTGGAAAACCTGCTTCGGTGTTAGGTTGGTTCCGGAAAAGCGATGAAATGTTGGTCAAATTGTTGGGGAGAGCCACTAGGGGCCAATCCACATATAATTGCCAATCCGGTCTAGAAAAAGATTCGAATTCAAATGAAGGGGAAAAAAAGGACTCGAAAAATGAAAAAAAGGGGGGAAGAGGGAAGGGGAACCCATTATAAAGGAAAGCCCATTGAATCAAACTGGGCTCGTATCGGGGGGGGAAGCCGACCACGAAAAAAAGAATGGAAAGGGGAGATCGGGCAGACCAGGTGAAGAATAAGGGGAGAAATGAAATGCTGAACAAAACGAAAATCCGGAAAACACTATCCGTTGGTCAAGGGGTAGTGAAGGTGGGAAATTGCCGCTCTGAGAGTAATGAGGCGGGGAGCGAAAAGGGGGCAGTATCCATCGAATACCACGAGGGATAGAAAAAAAAACCACGCCGTTGAGAGGCAGGGGGGAAAAAAGCGTTAGCACGGGAAGAGATATAACAAAAAAACAAGAGGGATTATAATGAACTTAACACTGGGGGGGTCTGATAGTGAATCGGAAAAGAGGAGCGAACAGGTGGGATTTAAAAGGAACGACCATGGGCTTAAAATTAAGGACCGGCTAAAAAAATAACGCCCCATAGAGAGGGAAAGACAAGACGACTAAATTTCGGCGGTGATGGTAAGACTGGAGCCTCAAAAAAAGGGCTTGGAGGGGAATACTTCGATAAAAACAGGGGTTTAGCGTCTACAACGAGCAAGCTTGCCAAACGGGTTTCGGTCTGAGAAAAACAATGATGGGGGAATGCCAAAGGAAGAAAAAAGGAAGGGGGGGACAGAGTCAACTCCAATGGGGGAGGGGATTCAGGCAGTCAGGCTGAAAGTCACCCAAAGGGGCTGTTTCTGACGCGACAGGGGGGGAGACATTAAAACCGGAGCGGGCATCAAATGCTAAGGGCGGGAAACAAAAGAAGACTCCCAACGGGAGACCAACAGTCATCTCGGTACAGACAAGGTCAAACCATAAGCAAGCACATAAATGACTCCTGGAGTCTCGGTAAGGCCTTCAGGGGAAGAGGAGCGTTGAGGGGAGGAGGGGAGAGGAGATGGGAACGGCAAACAACGAAACAACCCTCAACCTTGGGGGAGAGAGAAGAGATCCTCACGGAAATCTCATTTGTCACTGAGGAGAGAAATGGGCAGGAATTTGGGACGGAGGCTCAAGGGTAAGATACGGAAAAACGAAGAAAATACCCGCGTTTTTAGTGACAATATGCCGGCGAAACAGGAGAGAAGAGAAATCAAGCCACCGATGACCCACTGGGGGCAAAAAAGGGCAGTCCGTGGAAAAGAAGTGAGCACTCTCCGGGAGGCAAAAAATGAAGAAATTGGGAGAAGAAAAGGTCGGAGAGGGGGACAGCATCAAGGAATTGAAGGTCGACTGAATGGGGCAGAGGCCATGGACGTAGAAGAAAATGTCGAACCTAAGATAAGAAGGAAGGGGAAGAAAGAGCCATCAGCCAAAAGGGTGTGAGATCCAAAGTTATGAAAGTAGGGGGGGGGGAGAAAGGGGGTCATTTGAAGGCTGGGGCATCCTGCGATAAGAGGGAAGGGGGAGGGAAGGAACAACGAGGTCGAGGGTAAAATTTTGGCGAAAGGGGGAAGAGGGGGGGGAGGAAGGGACAAAAAAAGGCCTGTAAAGGACAACAAGCGGACTGCAAATTCCAACCAAAAAATAATGAAAGGCCCATAAGAAGGTATCATGGCTTAAAGAAACGTACCAAGAGCGACTCAGGGGGGGCAGGGTGTACGGACAAAAAATAAGGTCATCAGAAGAGGGAGAAGAAGAAGTCTCACTTACAAAAGCAACTACCTGGAGGCCACTTCCAAAAAATGAAAGAAGAGGGGTGCAAGGACAGCAAAGAACCATATGGAATCGGGAAAAAAAGAGATTTTCTCGGAGGGTGTATAGATGGGGAGGAGGACAAAGTATACGAAAATAAGGGGGGAAGGAACAAAGAAAAAAAAAAAACGCCACTCGCGAAGAAAACGGCCCTCTACAAAGCTAATATTAAAAGTAGGGCGATTAAGAAAGGGAAAGAGACGTCATGTGCCCGGGCGCAGGAAGGAAAGGAGCCTCAAACATCTCATCGAAAAGTGGGGGAGATCAGCTAAAGATCCACCCAACAAGGGAAGAATAAAAACCACGAAAAAGGGGGGGGGGGGGGGGGGGGAACCGAAAGCATCGACGAACCCGCACGAGAAAGGCCAGGTCACCTTTATCAACAACAAAATTCTGGAAACGAGCCCTACAGAAGAAGTAAAGAAAAATCGGAATTTCCGACGTCGACAAAAAACATCCCACGTGAAAAATGAAGGACCATCGGGAAGGAATGGGCAAGAGAAAGCAGCCACTGCTAAAAAGGCAGGGGAATACTGTACGAAAAGAAGAGAAAAATCGGTCGGGAGAAGAGAAACTATAACCAAAGGGTAGCCTCGAAGCTGGGGTGGGGACGACAAGGAACAAACTTTGAACTGGGATGTGTTCCGGGGGCGAGGGAGGGAAAGGGGTAAACGGGGGGAGGGGGGGGGGTCGGGTGCGGGGGAAAGGGAGGTGGGGGTACGAGAAAAAAAGTAATGAAGAGGAACTACAAAAAAAGGTCCGGGGGGACAAGGCTCTTCTTTAAAAAGAAAGACCCGCCTTGTTGTAGTCCGTGGGAAAAAAAACCGCGTGACTAAAGGCGAGAACCAGGTCGACCCGAGTAACTTATGCCCCCAACAAAGCAGACAGTTACACATCTTGAAGGTCCAGAGAAGGAAGAAAAAAGAGCATACCAGGAAGGGGAAGCCAGATAAACCAGGGCGACGCAACAAAAGAAGAGCGGCTGTCGGAAGACTTGATTTGGATTCTATGAGACATCTATACAAAATGAACAAAGCACATGAGTAGGAAGCAGAATATAAGAAACAGGTCCGGAGGAAACGAACAATCGTAAGTGGTACAAAACACAGGGGAGGGACAAAGGGTCAAGACATGAGAAAAAGAAGTCCAGAAATTCCTGCCAAAAATACAACGCGCAAACGGTCAAGGGAAAAAGGGGCGGGTTGAACCTGGGGGAGATGGGGACGGGCGTGAAAAAAAGGGAAAGAAGGAGTCACGAAATTGCACTTACTGTCGAGTGATCAAAAGGCTCAAAAACAAGGAAGGAAGAAGATCTAGTTGATCTCAGGGATAAAAAGGGAGAAAAAGGACCGTCAGTCTGGGAGGAAAGGGAGAAGCTAGCGACGCCTCGGCACGACGAGAAGAAAGCAAATGAACATCATCGATGAGGGAGAGGGGGGGGTGGGGAAAGGCCGGAAGAGAGTATGATTCGCAGTCAAGGGGAAGGAGGAGGAGGGAGGGAGGATGAGGAAATGGGAAAAGGGGCCAAAGCGGAAGACCGGTACGTAACGAGTCGAAAGGACGAACCCGTGAGAAGATGGAAACGACAGGTTAAATAAATTGATTGAGGGAGGGAGAAGGTGTGTAAAAGGAATCATAGATCGCACCACGGATAACCAAATCACATGCCTTTACGGATAGGGGAAAAAAAGGGATGAGTAGAGGAAATGGGGTAACTAAAGAACGGACTGGTAAGTGGGGGGGATATCTGAGAGAGGGAGAAGTTGAAGTCAGCGGTACTCTTTAGACGGTAGAGGATTTAAAGACGAGATGGTAATATTGGTGGGACGAAAGTTAGTTCAAAACTCCCCTCAAAAAGGAAAACAGCGTCAGGGGGGTAACTCTTCAAAAAATGGCGCGGAGAAACCGTCAAAGACACAAAAGGGCCCATTCCTTACTAGGGGAAAAAAAGCCGCTCCAGTCTTCGGGGGAAAGGGGCAAAAACAATCGATACATTCAAGAAGGGAGACCTATCTCTAAGTCTGAAAGGGAAAAACCTAAGTTTTAAAAGGCGGTCGAGGTTGTGAGGGAGGTTTCCAAAAGGAAAACTGGAGCGAACCATCGAGGGTAAATCGGGGTCCGCATAAAAGGACATAAAATGACTGTAGAGAAAAAGATGATTTGATGCAGCCCTGATGTCGGAGGAGTTTGAAAGACCTTGGTTGTTACGAACGGATCAAATGAAACCTAGCCCGGGGAGGAGGAAAAGGATTAGGGCAAGGGCAGGTCGTCGAGCTTGAGGACGGGTTGTGAGGACTGTATAGTGCGAAAGATTGGTTAATTAGGAGGAACCGGGCTAGGCTTTCTACTGGCAAGGCATGGGCGGACTCATGCCCCATGAAGGGAAAAACTTCCGGGGATAAGAGGAACCGAATGACGGATTTAGTTTGTCTTTGCCGGTTCGTAATTATAACGGCACTGTCACAAGGGGGATCGGGTATAAGGACTTGCCAGCAGAAAAGGTCACAAGAGGAAATCATGTAGTAGACAAAGAGCTTGGGGGTTGTGGAAAAAATGATCTAATAATCTGGACGTTTTAATTGAAACAGATTCGTGTGAGGAGAGAAGAAATACCAGGAGGAGAAAACTCAGCGATACAGTCTACCGAGGGACGGGCTGGCAAAGCAAGGGGGGGCTATCACAATAAATGCAAACGGCGGGCAAAATAGTAGGTGTACCCTTTAGCCTGAGGGTAATTCAGAAGAAGGAGCCATGGGGAACGGGGGAGAGAGAGAGGGCAAACTGAAGGGGGGAGGTTTTCGGCCAACTCGTCGGGGGTCAAAAAAGTCATAAAGCAGGTTCAGTTAAAGAAGGAAAGGAAAAAAGGAAAGGAAGGAAGTACAGCAAATAACAACGAAAAACTGGCAAAAAAAGGGGGGGAGCACGCATGGGGGAAACCGGGGGGACGATCAAAAAAAAACAGGTGTAATGGGCTAACATGAACGCGGAGGGGGACAGGGGCCGAAGTTTCTGAACTGTCCGAGATCAGATTAACAGGAAACGGCAAGTGAGAAGAAGGCCCACTTTTCAGCGGAAAGAAAGGAAGAAACCACATTGGGAAATAAAGTCAATGAAACTGCAGGGGGGCAAGAATGGGGCACCGATAGGGCGCGACTTGGGGCTGAGAAAAACGAGAAAAAGTTAGACAGAGGAATGGGGTAAGAAAAGATGAAAACCCGGGAGGAAGTGTATGGGGTGAGTTGACGAGAGCCAACTGAACTGTCCCACCTA
>Ga0179593_1354556_pt1 | contig 10139 bp, 13 predicted proteins | sample CZODoug2_1_08_16_FD_185931 | JGI IMG/M metagenome (GOLD analysis project Ga0179593, IMG submission 185931) | Vadose zone soil fungal communities from Angelo Coast Range Reserve, California, USA - CZODoug2_1_08_16fungal (PacBio error correction) | ecosystem: Environmental > Terrestrial > Soil >...
ATAGCTTTCGCTTGAAATAATCGCGCTCGCGGTCTCGAAAACGTTTTGGAAGGGCAATCTGCAGACGTTGTGAAACAAGGAAGTCAGAACAACAGCGACGAGGTCACTAGACGAGCGTCTCAACTAAGACAGAGAATGAAAAGGAGCAGAGGGGCATATTGTGGAGGATCGGCGTCGGCGTAAATAAACCCTTCAAAAGTGGTGCAGGTAGAAGGTGTAAAGTTGGTGTTGAAACGGCGGCCAGTCACCAAGACTGGCCATTCAACCTAACCGCACCTAGGGAGGCAGCAGGAAAAAATTGACGCTACAAGGAATCTTCAGAAGGGATACTCAAGTCAAACTCTCGGGTTTCCAACTCACTTGGAAGAAAGGTACACGACGAACACCCAGATTTGGGCGGAGCGAAGGGTGAAGCAGGAATGAAGGGTGTTCGGTGGGACACGGGGAGCGGCCAAAGATGTTCAGGGAATCCTACACATGCACCGTGTCCGGAAAAGGTAACCGTGGGTCCTAGAGAACTTAGAGGGAAAAGTCTTAGAGATCTAGGGTATCTGGGGAATGATAGAAAACCCCTCAAAGACTTGGGAAGTCCATGTAGACAGGGGGGGGGATGTCAGGCGAAAATGAGGATTATACAGCGGCCAAAAATGCTTAAAACGGGCCATTTAAGGAAAGGGGATTGGGGCAAACGGCCCTCCTTGTCAAAGATATCGCCCAACCCGGAGAAGATTCGCAATTGAACAAGGGTGGACCGCGCTACGCCGGGAATGACTCATGAAGCGGCCGCGGTTAGGAATTTTCAGGGAAGTGGCAAGCAGGTTGTCAACAGCACCGACAATCCCGTAAAAGCGATAGGGCTCGGGTTTGAGACAAGGAGACAGGCGGCGTTTGACAGAGAATCCGTATAAGGTGGTATAGGGAAGGGCAAAAACCAAACCAGGAGCAAAAGAACGTCCTCATTGATCGGCGAACGGTAAGGGGGGGGGGGGGGGTGAATGGAGAGGGGGGGGGGAGGGGGGGGTTGGTGGGGGGGGGGTGGGGGGGGGGGTGGGGGTGGGGGTGTAGGGGGGGGGGGGGGGGGGGGGGGGGTGGGTTGGTTGATGGGAAGAAATGTCTTGCGGCGAAAAATCTGGAGCGAAATTGGAGTAGCCTTGGCTCAGGGTCAAGGGAAAAATAAGCGAGGGTAGGGAGGAAACATCAAAATAAGGAATGGGAACGCTAACGAGATGTTCAAGGCCGCAGGGGGTTTGGGTATAACCCTGTTAGGCTGGGGGAAGAAGGTAGGGGCTAAAAAACGGACGAACGCGACAGGATGAATACGTGTGGGGATGAGGGGTCACTCGGCGAGAAAGCGGGGAGAGATAATTGCTCACAAAAAACGCGAATCTTCACACCAAACACCAACCCACACAGACGAGCAAAGAAAAAACAAAAAAAAAAAAACACCAAAAAAAGAAAGAAAAAAAACAAAAAACCCAGAACCCAAACAAAAAAAAAAACAAAAAGATCAGGGTGATCCATTCCTAACTGACGGTGAATGAAGCGCTGGGGCAGTAGACTACAGGCGTACCCCCACAGAAACGGCTTCTCGAAAACAAAGGAGGGGAGAGAGTGCACATCCGAAGTCACAAAAACCAAGGTAGGGAAAGGGCATTCAGTTAACAATCGTTCAGCATCCGATCGGCCAGGCTGAAAACACAGGGCAGTGACGCAGCTGTTTACGACAAATTACGGAGACCGGGCTCGCCCACTGAGGATTAGCGGGCTGGGGCAAGCAGGTGCCGCGACGTCTCCACGCAAAAGCAGGGAACGGACAGGAAGGTTAGGAGAAGAAGGGGAAGGGGGCAGAGAAAGAAGCCGGGAGGAATGAGAAAGTAGTAAACTACCTAGCGCGGGCCCCTAAAAAAGAGTCGGAGGAGAGTGCCGGTATCACCCCCCAACGAGTTGCGGTAGCCCCCAGCGCCGCCGACCGGGAAGGAAAAACCGAGATTGCACTTCTCGCACGTCCGATCCTAGAGATAAAAGGCAGACCCAAAGGCCTTCGGGACGTGAGCTGAAGGGACAAAGAACGTTGGTCGAGAGCACTGTTTTTGAAGACATCCCTTGTGAGCAAACGTTTGTCAGGGGGGAGGAAAGGGCGTCGGGAGCTAACGGAGTAGGTGGGAAACATCACTTAAGATCCCGGTGGGGGAAAGGGGGCTGCAGGGTAATTGACGTTGTGTCGTGATAATGGGAAAAAAACTCCAAGCCATGAGAAGGTAAACGACATAAGAGGAGGGGCCAAATAAGGCAGCTCTCCAAGAAGCGGGGGGGCACCGTCAGTATCTACAAAAGGAGCTGTACTGATCGGGGTAAAGAAAGGCGAGAGGTGGCCTAATCAGAGGGGGCCAATTCTAAAATTAAAACATAGTCCAAATTGGGTGTAGGGGACCCAGGAACACGGGTCACACGAGAAAGTGCCGAAACACACTAGTGAGAAGTTTACAGGCCGAAAGGGAAACGGAAACTTTTCAAAATAAAGGGCGTGCCGCATGCGGGACGTATAGCAAAAAGAAAGCGGTCACCGGGCTAAAGACGTTCTTCTCGCCTGAAAAAACTCTGCTAGGAAGCACGAGGTCCAAGAGCGAACAGGGCGAAACAAGTGCAGGGGGAGGGGGAAAAGGAGGCAAGGGCTGGGTTGCAAAACGCGAAGCGACAATCCGTGGGTTTATCACGGCCACGCTGCGGGGTGCCGGCGTGTAATCAGAAGAGACACCGGGCAAAAATGATTTAACGCGTAACGAGTTCAAGAGCCAACCTCCGACAGATCGCAATTCTCAGGGAGGCTTGAATACAGAGGAGCAGCCAAACGTCCCAGCCCCTGAAAAACATATCTTTCATTGAAAGGAACCTCTTCTCGGCCCCAGCAGGGCAGTGAGGGGAGACGGCACTCCATGGTAGCCGCTCAATCTCTTAAATCGTTGCTGAGCTTCCGTGAGCTAACTAAAAGCAGACATAAAGTAATCAAAAGAGAGCTCGGGCAAGGGGCTGGGGGGAATGCTGCTCTATCAGACGAAGACACTCGTCGATCCGAGGAAATGATTATGTGAAGGCAGCAGGGGGCAGGAGATCTGTCTCGCAAAACAAAAAAGTGGAGGAAAGTAGACTCGGGGCTGTCCTTCTGGAAGATGCATGACAAATACAGCAGGGTTCGCGAACGTCTTGGGGCTCATTCATGAGCTAATCTATAACAGGCAAACGGTTTCGCAACCAATCTTGTGCCTTCGTCCGGGTCTGAGGGGGAGGGGGGAGGGGGGTAAGCGCAATTCTACAGGCCAACGAACTTCAAATCCGTTGCTTTATCCTCTGCCCGGCAGACGTGGGCGGTCTCGAGACCTGCCGAAAGATGATCCGACGAGAATGTCAGGTGGTCCTCGCCACGATGAGGGGCTCGAGGGTGAAAAAAGAGTGGCCTTTCTGGAGGAGACAGTCCTCAACGCGATAAAGGTCCACCTTGGGGGGTCTTGCAAGTAGGATTCCCAGGAAAAGAGTCAGCGATTGAACAAGACGGGGCGTGGGAAAGCTAGGGCCGAGAAGGAGTGAAGGGTGTGCCGACGTTGGGGCGAAATAGTAGGGTCAGGGCGTGGCCACGGCTGGTGTCCTGCGAGGGGTTGGGTCGTTCCCTCGGAGGACGGGGCCTGACCCTCGGTCCTCGGCGAGAAACCCGCGTAAGGACCACAGGTTCCCTTGTGGGGTAGATTCGAGCTGTGGAAAAGACCGGACTGTCTCCGTTAGCCTTCTAACAAGGCTATGTTTAAAATTCCCTCTTGTGTTCTCTGCGAGGCTTCAGAATGTAGAATGGGACTTCCCACTGAACATGAGGATCAAAAAAAAAAAAAAAAAAAAAAAAGAAAAAGAAAACGCAGAAGAGAAAAAACCGCTTTGATCACGGGAAATTTCTACGTGCGCTGAGAACATGGGGGGTCACCACTGAGGAAAAAGCTATCCTGCACATGGGGAAAACACCTCTAAAAAAGACAGACAAAGGGCATGATTACAAAGTAAAGGGTCTTATTGACCAGGGATAAACAGTTTGGCAACGAATCGGCCAGTTTTTGGGAATATTAAAATTCGGACTAGAAAAGGGACCGGTTCACAATAGGAAAAACGGTATCATAGCATGAAAGGCCCTGAGAAAGTAAACCTCATCTAATCTGTATTTCTCTCCTCAAAAAGACTCTGCCGGAAACTAAGGCTTGGAAGAAAAAAGATGACTTACTCATTCAATGTCAAGAGGGTAGAATTCATGCCGTGCTTCCTCGGCAATTAAACAGAGCGAATCCGCTGAGAACCCCCTGGCGCAGAAAATGACACGTCCCCAAACTCCTGCAAATGGCCCGCCCCAGTTCAGGGGGGACAAACCACCAAATACGCCCTCAAGGCTAAGCGAACACTTCGGAAACCGGCAAATGGAAAACGCGGAAGGGCAAAAGGGACTGTACAAAAAAAAGTCGATCGACGAATGATCCAACGGAATTTTCCACATGCACAGAAAAAAAACCGCCCCAATTGATTCCCTGCGGATTAGCAAAGAGCGTGGGGGAGATATGGGGAAAACGAGAGAATATTCATTAAAAAAGGCAACCTTCCTTAACTGGCTGGTCGAAAAGTGCAGTCGAAAGAAAACAACTACGAATGGGGGTGGGGGTGGTATGAAAGCGAAGACTCGGCACGGTTGGGAAGGACATTTGGGGGAAAGGGTAACCGCGACTATCGCTCCTATGGTTTGAAAAAGGGAACATCCTCTCCTGTACGGGCCTTCAATGAACCGGATTATGGGGAAGCCGGGGGGAACCACAAGAGAATAGGAAAAAAGGGGGCAAACGCGAACGCTCAATGCACCCAACAGATTGGTGCGAGGGGGAACAGCGGGGGATCACTTACTAAACGGCATTTTAAAACTTGAAAAGGGAATACTTCGAACGGCCAATTAAGAGCGACGGGAGATCGTAAGGAATCAGGGAGGGAGGCCAGTCGTGTCGGGGATGTGCAAGGGGCGGTAGGGGAAAACGTTAAAAAAAAAAGGGAGTCAGACTGCCTCAACTAAACGATCAAGATTCCAGCGCCACACCCAGGTGAGCGTTGAACGTTGGTCTCATCCTTTCAAGACCTCAGGCAGAGGAAGTAAAAAAGAAAAGAGAAGGGCTTTTCACTCGAAGAAACCAAGACAAAAAGGAGACACAGACCTTGGGCCAGCAATCAATTTTCTGGGGAAAAAGGAATTCGACTAAAAAGCCTTAACATTATTAAAGGGGGTTTTGAGGGAGTGCACTTCGTCCCAAGGGGGGATCGAATGACCAATATCCCCCATGGATCTCGGCAGAGGAGGGGAGAGTCCATAGCCTGCCTTGAAGCTCCGAGGCCACCCCCCATATAGTAGCAACTGGGTACAAAAAAAAAATGCAAGCAAGCAAAAAAATGAAAAGTTATCAAAAAGAGGGGAGAAGGATAGTCACTACTCTGACAATATACAAAAGAGGGGGGCGGTTCCTCCCCTGGAAAAAAAAAAAAAAAAATTTCAGAGAAAGGGGAAATAGGGAAAACTCCCAGAACCCACACCTTGAGAACATGAAAAAGGATCGTTTCGCCCATTAAGATAAACAGACGAAGAAGCAGGCACAAATCACTTGAGACCTTGGACAAAACCAGTTTGGAGCCCGGACCATGAAGGGGAATTGCAATAGGACGAAGGCGAAAAGGGGGATGATCACACTGTCCCCTGCAAATCCAAATTTTAAGAGTCCGGGGCGGAAAAAAAATAAAAACAACAATGGAGTACTAATGTGGCGAGCAAGTAGGAATAGCGGACCCCGCTCATAACGAAAAAATGTTGGGGGGACGTCGGTGGCTACCACAATAGGAAAACTTCTCCATGAAACTAAAAAAAAACACAGTTTACGAGGAAAATGCATGGAAGGAATAGTCGCAGACTTGAAAACGAGGTCCAAAAAAAACGATGTTTTCAAATTGTGTATCAAGACGGGCAACCTGAGGGGGGGCGCTCGTGAAGAAAAGGGGCCGCTTCAAACAATCCAACTGGGGGGGGGAACCGACAAGGGAACGGTCCTTAAGGTGGGAGAGAAAGAAAAGAAAATATACCAAAAAATACAAACCGTGAAAGGGGCACCACAAACAGGGACCCTTCCGTCAGCAAAATGCGAAGGGGTGACAATCATAGATGGAAAATCGCACCAACAAGAAATGACTCCTCGCTAACAAAGAGAGAGTCTGCTCGGACCAAATGGGTGTACCAATAAAACAACACTCAGAGCATCAGACACGGCGCACATCCTTCCTAATCGTCCTAACAAAAAGAATACGCGGGCGAAGACCAGGGGGCCAAAAAAACCACCCGCGAAAAGGTCAACGAACGTCATATCACGTTCCTTCCTCTCTTCAAAGGGGAAAAATGAGACTCTTTTAAGTAAATCAACAACAAAGTGGCGAGGTGGGAGGACGGGGGAACGGGTGTGAGGAAAAAAGTTCTCGGCAGGAGGCAGAGGGGCCTGGGGACTTTCCACGAAAAAATAAACAAGGTACAAACAGGGCGAAGATCGCCCTTCGAGGGGGGGGCAGGGCGGAGGCAAGAGGTAGAAAACAAAGCGGGCCAAGACAAAAGCGTGTGGAGGGCGCGCCAGTAAGGTAACCAGGAGCACGGCCACGGAAAACACCAGTTGGATCACTCCCTCGTCTAACAGGGCGTGCAGAGGAGTACAAGGAAGGGGACTAAAAAAATAAACCCTAACGCAGAGGCCGTTATGGAATTAGGAATCGGATAAAGGATCCCATAGTGACACGTCCGCGTTCGGAAGGCGAAGGTGCAGACCATAAAAAAAAGTAAGCCCAAAAGCGATTCACCCAGAAGGGGGATGGGGGACGCGTCCAGAAAGGAGAAATCGATATCAAAAAAAATGCGCCCTCTAAAAATGGGTACCGAAACATTAGCAAGCATCTCTCGCCACCAAAAAACAAAAAAACACTTGGGTGGGAAAGAGAGGGAGCCAAAAGGTTGACTGAAAGGATCTGGCTGCGTGTAAGGACAGAGGGATTGCAACGGCCGGAAGTAAAATAGCGTGGGAAAAAGAGGGAGGCCGCGCCACAGTATTTTTCGCCAAAGTCAGTGATTCCAAAAAAAAAAAAACCAAACCGCAACACGGTGGAAATATCGAAAAAAGGGGGGCGCTGCTAAAATAAAAGTCGGGATTCCACTTCGATCGGACAGAGGGGGGGGTCAATGAGTACTGACGCGGGAACGCCATGTTGACGGGTTCTACTTAGGGGACAGTGGGGGGTTGACGAAAAGTACACAATCACGAAGTGCGCTACGACACTCTGATACTAGGAGAGCAGAGGAAAAAAAAAATCTCCAAGGTACAAGTAAGCTGATTTCACATGAACGGGCCGAAGAAACATACACCTGGCGCAGTGAACCTACTGCAGAAGACCGTGGGGACAAGAAAAAAACGCAGACCACTCGCGGTGGATCAAATATCGCATTGAACATGGTAAGTATTGTGGCTTGACGGGGCGCCGAGGGCGATCCGACCTTCTCGGACAAGGTCCAATGATTTCACGGGGAAAAACTGGGCAGTTTTCCCTTAAGAACTTAAAAGAGAGGTCAGGTAGGTCACTGCCGCCGCGAAAACCAATCATAAAGTTGAATTCCTTGGGCTCCGGGGGGTACATCAAGGGGGAGAGATTAGTAAAAGCAAACTTTCTACCGAAAAAGTCGCCGAAGGGGGGGGAAGAGACATACATTAGCGAATAAGCCCCCAGGCCGACCAGTTCAATGGAAAAAAGAGTGGGGGACAGAATTCAAGAGACCAACGGAACCTCATGAGTCCTGGTGTTTTAGGTACAGTTAATGTGTATGAAGTGGTGAGTGACGAAAAGGCTTCAGTTTTTACCCAGCTGTCGCTTCATCTGGAAGTGAGACTTTCCTAGGGCCCCACACTCACTACATAGGACAGCACAGCCGTCTTGTTCGAGGAAAATAATGTGGAGAAAGGGGGGAGGGGGAAAAAAGAAAAAAAAAACATAGCAAACCATACGCTTCCTCAGGGACGGAGGGTAAAATCAAGTCGGGTGGCCGAAGGCGCAGTAGTCCAGATGAAAACGGGGGAAAAAAATTTCAGAAGGGGAAGAAAAAAAGGGGAAGGAAGGAAAAATCTCAAAGGAACCCAAAGCTTAAAAAAAAATGTTGACCCGCCACATCCAAGACTCTCCCTTGGGAATCATACCCGTAAGTTTTTGTTGATACAGGTTTATCGGTCGTTTGTTTGTTGTAAATTTGGAGGAACACAGGTGCTTCAATCCCCCAGATTGTGTTAACTTTGTGACACCCACAACCCGACGACAAGGGGGAAAAATCAAGGAAGGCGGCAAAAATGGGGAGATGAATTGTCACCACGGAATCAAACAGAAGGGGTGAAAAAGTCTGAAGTACGCGCGGCGGGCGCCAACGAAAAAAAAAAACTTGAGGAAAACGAGCGGGAGAACCCAGAAGGCCATGCTGCTAAGAGGTACCTCGAGTAAGGTAGCATCAGGACGCCAAGGAAACTAGGAAATGCGAAAAAAACACAATGATCTCTCATACGAACACAAAACCGCACGAAAAAAAAAGACCAAAACAGGGTATAAAGTAAGGTGCCAAAGCTCGAGAGCGGCCTATAGAAAAGGGAATTTCGCAAAAGAATCCTGGGGGAAAAATGGGGAAAAACTTCTCTAATCGCCTCAAGGGTACATCCTCTGGCGTGACCAGGAAAACGAATCTGAAGACGAAAAGATAAAAGGGGGAAACGGGGAGGGCAGAGAAACTGGGCATTGAAAAAAATTACAAAAAAGTGGAGGGAGTCAGGACGGGAACATAGACGGAAGGCCGCGTACATCCAACGCCCGGAGGAGGAGTAGGAGGCAACCACGCCAGAAATTTGTCGGGGAGAGCACAACGAACTAAAAAACGATGCGAAAAGGCGCGAGGAGAATGCGAAATGCCATACGCAACAAGGTATGAAAAGAAGGGATAACGGATGAGGTCGGTGTAAAGAGGGAAGCATGGTCAAGAGGCATCAAGAAGTTTGGGCCACACCTTGGAAAAAGGGTCACGGGGTCATTGCTTCGCAAAAAAGTCGTAGAAAGAGGTGCAGGGGCGACCGTACGGATTTCACCGGTGTTTAAATAATGGGCGGGGACGGGGTGGAGGGATGGAAAATCCGAGAAAAGGGACAGGAAGTAATGTACTGAGACTGCAGGAAAAAAAAAAAAAAAAAAAAAAAAAAACATTCCTAGAAAAGAATGGCTCTTGCACCAAGGCTTTCATTCGACCATACTTACGGGACGGGTGGAGCATCTGCAGGGGCGATTGAATAAAGCAATTGGGGTGGGCCTTTAGAGACCAACGGAATAGTCCAACGTGGGACTTGGAAAAAAGGGTATACTCACAGAATCGTGACAAAAAGGCACGCGTAGGCGGGGCTGGGTCCAGGATGTAGGGGGGGACGTACGGAGGGGAATCGTGCGTGACATGAGGAGTACTCAGCCAACAGACAAGAGAGGGGGGGAACAAATGGAAAAAAAGGAGGAGAAGCTGCGCCCGAGGAGGTCAAAACTGGGCCTAGGCCACGCGAGCAAAATTTCACAGAAATGGCGCCGGAGAATGAAGACGTGAGTGGGAAAATCTAGAAGACCGCATCTGGGGGGGGACGGACTTTAGAGTCAGCCGAGTGGACAGAAAAAGTGACCTCTAAAAGGAGTTTGTTACAAGCGGAAGGGACGGGGTGATTAACCGACCGGGGAAATACAAAAATTAAATAAGAAACAAAATCTCATCGCTTTTCTCTCAGCAGCGCAGAAGCAGCTCAATCACAGAGCTAAGCTTGCACGGGAACAGAACATAGAGGGAGGAGCGAGTGCAGGAGATCTCAAAGAAATGCGCGGTCTCACAATCAGTGCTGTTGGCTGTGGTATCTCCTGTCAAAGAAGCGACTAACGGACATCATAGACCTCTTGCCATGTAAACTAAAGAAGATGATAGTCTTTCCTGACTCACAAAATAACAACGAAAAGGATGATGTGAAGCCGGAACGGGAACGAAAGTCGAG
>Ga0179593_1389689_pt1 | contig 10139 bp, 9 predicted proteins | sample CZODoug2_1_08_16_FD_185931 | JGI IMG/M metagenome (GOLD analysis project Ga0179593, IMG submission 185931) | Vadose zone soil fungal communities from Angelo Coast Range Reserve, California, USA - CZODoug2_1_08_16fungal (PacBio error correction) | ecosystem: Environmental > Terrestrial > Soil >...
AACAAAAGGGATACGAACCATTCACGGCGGCTAGACGACTAATTGACCGGGACAAAGGGGGGATTAGGACAGAAATTGGGAGGGACGCCCAATCCGCCGTAGGAAAGAAGTCCATAGGGCAATAGTCGGCCCCGGGTGAGAAAAATAGACGTCGGACTTCAAAACTAGGTATTCCAGAAACAAGGGCGACGGCTCCATGGGGAGAAAGGTAAAACAAATGTTTTGCGGAGAGCAGAAACGGTTGGGGGGAAAGGAACGCGTAGAGTAAACGATTTAATTATAACAAACAGCATTAGCGCTGCGGGGTGCAAAGGGTGGGCTGCCTGCCAATGCGAGCCATGGGGTGGAACCCACAATCACTTAAAGAAAATCAACCCCCGTAATCGGGGGTACAGGGTTCAGGTACCAAGAAAAATAGTACAGCAGGGGAACAGCAAAAAAAACCCGTTTCAAAGTAAAGAAGAAGCCGACTTTCGGAAAAAGCTAAGCACTGAAGGGGGGGGCGTGGGAAAACACCCTTTCGGAGAGCACAACCAGATTTTTGGGGTGAACTAACAAAGAGGGCAAATTGGGCTCGGACCTGCCGGGACAGATAGGTCAAGACTGGAGGGGCGCAATATAATGGCGAGGAAACCTAGCGGCAAATGCGGGATCAAAGAGGAGAAAAACTACACCATATCAACAGGGGAAAGGAAAGTCTGAAAATCAACCGGAGCAGTAGGAAAAGGGTCCACGAAAAATGCGCTAGGGGAAGGAGAATGGGTCGATTTTTGTGAAGGGGTGGTGGACTAAAAAGAATTGGGGACAGGGAATCTTACATGGACTTGGGGATGAAAGCTGCGGGTTAAGGAGAGACGAAAAAAGCCCGTGTGAGCTCGCAAAAAGAAAAACCGTCATGTGTTCGCAAAAAGGGAAAATCTGAGGCACTACTCCCGATAACAAATTTCCTCAAGCCGAACAGGAAACCTTGGACTAAGGGGGAACAGAAAAACCCTGTGGAGGTTGGGAGCAGCTCATAGAACGTAAGAGGAGAATATGGGCACAAGAAGGGGCGTCCAACATCTGGTCTTTGGTGCTGGTTGTAGACGTCTCTGGGGACGAACAATCACGGAATGTTCGGGGAAAAGATTATTTGTCCTTGGGGAAAGGTTATGTCAAAGACTGGGCTCTTCAGTAAACAAATGAGCTGACAAACAACATTGAGGGGAATGCACAGGGGGGGGAAACTGGGTTTGTTGCGCAAAGAATAACACACTAGCGTGGTTTTTGGGGGAGTCTGAATACCTGAGCGGCCCAGAAAGGCAGAAACACATCAACGTACGGGGGATGCCAGAATCTGTGCCGGTATCAGTTGACGATCAAGCAGGCAGTGAAGTTTCGACAGGAAAAAGGTGGGATCCTTCTGCAACCAACCTGGCTAGGAAAGGAGGAGGTGAGATAAAGAGAAGGGGAAGCGGAGTACAGGTAGAAGGGGGTAACAGGGCGCGTGCTGGGGGAAAAGAAAATTTCGGGGGAGGGCGTCAATCCCTGGCTGAAGGGTCCATTCAGAGGCTGTCGCAGAAGGGGGCAAGGGCCGGGGAGGGGGGGTGTCTTGGCTGAAAGATGGACAGAAAAAAAACGGTAGTTGTCGAAGGACGTTGTATTTTGGAGGTCTTCGGAAAAAACGAACGTTACATTCGGGGGGACTGAAACCCGAGCGACCATCAAATGGATCCGCAAAAGCGGGGGTTTTTACTCCCTCTCTCAATGTGGGGAGGGGAGCAAACTGAAGATAGTTCTAAAGATGACAGGCAACACAGGTTCCGAACATCTTTATCGAGCAATTCTTGAACGTTTACGTGCCCTGACAACCGGGACCTTGGTGGGGTTTCCACCGGTCAACGGGTCCTTGCTCTTCCAAGGGGCCAACTGGGTTGTTTCATTTGGTCCGCCGTTAACTGGGAGTGACGTAATCTCCCAAATAAAACCGGTGACAAAAAAGGATTTAAGACAATTAACCATAGGAGAATCCATAGAGAACTTTCAGGTTGGGGGGGGGTGTTAAAAGAATTTGGTTTATTCATCCTACGGGCGGTTCAAAAATCGCTTTGGGAAAGTTTTGCCGAAAGTAGCCTCATAGGGCCCAGATCACCGCTGATCAAATAATTAGGGAAAATGCAATTCTGGAAAAGGGTTGCCCAGTGGTCCATACGTCAGAGTGCGTTATTTCAAAATGGAAGTCAAAGGGAAAAAAACCACCAACAACTTAAGGAGGACAGGGGGGACGCGTCAGTACCCCCAGCCAATTGAATAATGTGCGGCTGGGACCAGCCAACAAAAACGAAAGGAAACGTAAAACTGGACGAAAAGCGATTCCAGAGTTGCGAATCCTTCAAGTGGCCGTACAACAAACGCCCAAGCTTTAGCATGCCGACAAGAATTACACAGGGTGAGAAGAAGACTGCTTCCGTTCTAATTTCGGTGGAAACAGGATATCTAGAGAAAAACACAACTGAGGAGCGTACATAAGAAGAATCAAGTAGAAATAATTGGGAAAAATCTTGCACTTTCGCAGACGCAGGGGGGGTCTCCAGAACGGGGGGAAGTTTTGAAACCCGGCATGGCGTCAAGAGGGGGGGCTTGGGTAAAGCTGAAAGAAGGGAGAGAACGGACAATCTTGGATACTCTTCTTGAACGGGCATTGTAAAGGAGGTGTTAGTGCTGTTGAGACCTTCCAAAAAGGAAGAAAGGGGGGGGGGGTTTTAGTGGGGTTTAAGTAAAGCAAAAGGAAAAAGGAAAGGTAAGGGGACGGGGTGTTTTTGGGAGGTCAGCTGGACATTTAAAGAAAAGGGTAACGATGGAGGAACCTAAAAAAAGGGAAATGCAGGCAAATTCGATCAGGGAAGACAGGGGGAGATGTCCAGGGGAAAAAAAAAAAAAAGTCGGAGGGGGCAATTCACACACGAGAACGTATGGGAGAGGAAGAAACAAAGATTCCCCCAAAGGAGAAAAGGAGATCTTTCGGAGAGTTAAGCTACACATATGGGCCCGTTTTATATGGGTTGTATAGGGCAGTAACGAAGGCAAGTGAAAGCTTCCAGCAAACTAACATTGAAAAGGACGAGGAACCGGGCCGGGGTTACCAAAGGGGTCAGTTGTCAGGGAAAAATGCAAAAAAGGGGCCTCGACGGTGACACAGGGGGAGGGAACATTGGGGTGGGGTTGCATGGAGCGGGGGAGTACTAGGCGTGGATTCCAGAAGGCAGCTGGGACCAACTCGGGTGGGGGAATGGATGGAGCGGTCATTGCGAGGTTTCATAAAAGGGAAGGGACAGTTTCTGGACGGGAGAGAAGGAAAAAGAAAAGGCTCGGACCGTGATCATCCCCTACCAGGGGGGGGGTCCATCTGGAAGCAATAAAAAGAGCCTCTATGAAAAAAAAGGAAAAAAAAAATAAGAGGCTACAGAGGAATGTGCAGTCAAGCCCGGAAGTTACTCATTTCCTAGGGAGACTTCTCCCGCACTGGATAACCTTCGCCAAGCTTAAAAGAGAAGGAATGCAAAATGCAGCCGTTACGTGCGTTGGGTGGGGGTGCAGGAAGGGGAAAAGAAAGGATGAAAATCATGACGAGGCTACACGAAAATACTTATAGCCACAAGTAATGAGTTGGGACGCTTTCGGGGGAAGAGCCATGTATCTCACTGAAAAACCGGAAAAGGTTATGGTGGAAGCCACAAACCAAATTCTCCCTTTGGCTTAAAAAAGAAAAGGGTGGGGGAAATACGCGCGGACGTGGGTTTACCTACCAATACAGTTAGAAAAGCGAAAAATCACTGAGACGGAAAAGTACGAAAGGGAAACCCTAAACGCATTGCTTGGAGACAGCCGTACCAACAAAAAAAGAGGAAAGGGGAGAATATAAAACTGGCATAGTTGTCTTCCTGGGACTATGAGCTCCCCGCCAAACGAAAGGGGGAAAGAACCCCTTGATCCAAGTCAGGGTTGTAGAGGGACAGGGAAAAGGGCTGGAAGGCGGTGGAAAAAACGTGAAAGCTTGACCTGCTAATAAAAAAAGTTAAGGCATGGACACTTTTTGGGGGAAAGAAGAAAGGGGGATTTACGTCGAAGCGACCAGAAAAACGTTCTTGGGGGAGGAAATAAAGGAAGGTACGACGGCCGTCCAACCATAGTGAAGAAAAGATCAAACTATAATGTAGAAGGGGTTCGCGCGCAGGGGGAGTGAAGGTCAAAAAGGCCGCTAAAAGGGGGGGAAAGGGTCAGAATTACGTCCGGCACTATGTGGGGGAGCTGGTGGAATGTGAAAGCGGTCCTTGGGCCGATAGTTTCAAGCAGCGATAGAGGAAAAAGACGTCTTGAAAGATCTTTGACGGAATAGGAAAATGGAAGAATTTGGAGCGCAAATAGGTGTGGCTAGAAAAAGGGGGGGGTGGCCCACACTAACAAACATAGGGCGGATTCCTTTACGCCCAGATGCTGAGCGACTGGGGGAAAATTGTGGTTGGGCAGCAGGGTACTGATCCGGGTGCCTGTTGTTCCAAAATTAGCTCTACCACGCGGAGGGGGGGGAAGGGGGGCGCCTGCTGTTGTGCCAAAAAATTGTGGTCGATTGCCTGGCCACATTGTGGGGGACTGGGACAAAAGGCAGCTACTGCTGAAAAAGTGTAGAAAGAAGCAATCGGTGAATATCCGAGGAACCACACCGCTTCGCTCCGCAAACATGGGGGCCGTGGTCGTAACGGGGGCGCATTAGGAAAGGGGGGCGTAAAGAAAGAGATTGCGGAAAGAGAGGGCGTGGGGTCCGCTAATAACCTTGACGCCTATGGACCCCCGTATGGGCTGTACTACTCGGGTGGGGAGAGACAAAACATGTCTTGGCCGTTAAGAACTTTGGGGAAGGGAAATATTATGAAAGAAGGACTTGTATGGGGGGAAGCCACTTTTGGTACGAAGGAGGAGCTCACCACAACACCAAACGGGGAGTAAGGAGAGGGGGAGAGTTCTTCCCCACAGGGGTTATCGAACCTGTAAGGCGGAGCGTACGCAAAGCCGAAAAAAGGGCATTAACGCACAAAAAACATTGGAAACGGGGGGGGGCTAACATACGGAGAGTGTTACTGAAAAGAAGGGGGCACAATCGGCGGGCCCGGGGATTAGATACAAGACGTGGCTTAGGGAGGACGCCTCTGGAAGGGGGGGCTCGGCAAAGGCGCGCCGACCGTTCCACCAGCTGGTCCACCAAACTGTTGCGGACTCCTCGGGGTGGGCCCGCGGATATGGGACCTGGTTAGGTCAATAACTTAGCGCGGGCTTGTTCAGCAAACAGGGGGGTCTTCCTTCAATCGCACTCGTGGTGGGAAAACCAAAGCAAAGTGCCCGAATCAACCCTGCCGGTTTGTCTAGCTAAGTGGAAATGAACAATTACCTATCAAAGCGCAGGGGAAACAAAAACAGAGGTCACTTAGGGTCAAGAAGCGGAGCGGAAAAGAAATCGGTATTTGGGGTTCTTGGTGGACCAAAACGGTAGGCCAGTGCCAACATATGTTTTTTGCAAGTACAACTGCTTACACAAAAGGTGCAAAGGGGACCTACAGAAGAAGCCTTTTCAGAAATGTTTGGGGAGCAGCGATGTATCAATGAAAAATATCTGACAAAGGCGGCCTGTCAATATCAGAAAATCTAAAACCCTACCGGGCCTTAAGTCAGGTCTGAACATCAACCGAGCCGGAGGAAGGGGGGGGGAGTCCACTACCCTGAGGAGAGCAAGGAAAAATTACTAGTTTTGATCGGGACGAGAGGGTTGCCGGCGTCCTTACAGCGGGAGGAAAAGCTGGGCCGCGCGCAGGAAATGAAACGGGGACTTCCAGCAAGAAAAGCCTTAAAAAGGGAGCAAGGTCAAGCGGAAAATCACCGGGAAAAAAAGAGCAATTTGCCGTCCAAAGGAGAACTTACTTGGAACAAGGAACCCCACTGGGAGGTTTTGTCGTGAAAGATAACAACGGACCGACAACAGAGCCCCGAACATTAGCCCAGAGTGGGAGTTTGATTTTAAAGGCCGCTGCACAACAAGCAATGCCTTGTTGGGGGGGGCACGGGCGGCAATTTTCCTTTGTCCGATTTGCTGTGGGCGGCAGTCTAACCCCTGAGAGGATTACAAACAACAATTTCGGGTAACAACAGGTACAGGGGTTGGTTGGGGGCCACCCAAAAAAACACAAGCTCTTGGGGTTTTTTGGTCCGGCGTCCTAAAATGGGAGTCAAACAAGGAAAAAGCAGTTCCACTCACTTCCGGGACTGCATAACTACTTTGCCGGTAAGGCTCCGTCGTCCTTCTGGGGCTACGTGTGGTGACTAAGGAGGAAACCAAACCTCTCGTGACCTGCTGCAGGGTGTACGCGGAAGGAGGAAAGCGTTCTTTGGGGTCCGGGGTAGCCCGGGAATTGCTCACGTCTCACTCTGTCAGGGAATCGTCTTAACAACCATACAGGCAAAATGCCTCCTCTGTCGGAGAAGGGGCGTTCATCATGCGTTAAGGGTAAAGGAGCCTCTATGTTTGGGCTTTCTTGCCAAGCTTGGCACCCGCTCCCGAAAAGCGGTCGCTTTCTGCGTCTCCTTTGCCTGTTTTCTGAGCCTACTTCCTCCCTCGAGTGGGGGACAATGCGCTAGCCAGGTGGGTTTCTAAACAATCTCAAAATGACCGATCCATAGCATAACGAAACTGTGGGGTACTCCCGATCAAGTTACTAACAACTCCTCTACCTCCCAGCTCACCCGGGCCAAGCACTTTTCCTCACAGAGGGCTCCACAGGGAGCACTTGGAATTGCCGGACAAAGTTCCACGTTGGTCCAAATTGACCCAATGGGAAGCACTAGAAAGGTTCAAGGTGGCAGGGCTTTGCCCAAGGTTCAAGGGCCTGGGGACGCAGAAAATCTAAACAAACTCTCCCCACAGAGGTGCAGCAATCACATCGCTATCCAGAGGAATTGCCGTGGGGTCATCTGTGTGGAGGCAGAAGAGACGCAGGGTCGCGCGGGTGTGTAAGTTGGAACCGCACGGGGGGGAAGACCGCATGAATCGGACCATCAGTCAACCCAATCAGAAAACTGTGTAACTCAGGCGCCTGGTGAGCAGGGTCTAAGCCGTGAATCGGGCTGTCCACGGGAAGGGAACCACTTGCAACCCCCCCACCCCAAACACGAAAAAAGTAATGACTGGAAGGGGATACCTTCCGTACCCATACAAAAAAAAGTGAAGAGGCTGGGGACAAGGCGTTTTTGCAAACAGAACTACAAAAGAAGTCAGGAAGCGGGTCACTAAGCGGAAAAAAGGTTGAGCTGCGAATGCCTTGCCGGGCTGAAAACCGCCCAAGTGATACGACGGTCCTGAAACCACTTGAAGCTTGGTTGAGACCAGGGGGCCTTCTTCTAGGGCAAGGGGGGGAAAAATAAACGTCTCTCAAATCAACAAAACAAGTTAGAGTATGTGAGAATTAAGATTGTTCAGATTGCACTGGTTCTCAAGGATCAGGAAAAAAAGAAAAAATTGTGAGTGTGTTCGGGGGGGAATTTCTGAGAACTTGGCGGTACGAGTCATAGTAATTATGCCTGAAAAAGAATGGAAGCTGAGGAGACAAGAAGTGGGGGGAGGAGTTGTATTTAGGGTGACAACAGAATCCCATTCTACTGAAAGGTGGGTGGGGGGGGGCTTACTTATCAACTGACCGCGGTAAGGGGAAGGGGTGGGTTTTGGGGGGTAGGTAGGCTGAATTTTAATAGAACGGTGAATTAAAGAGTAGGACACGAAAGAAACAGGAGAAAGGTCGGCACAGGCTTATCTTTGAAATCTGTGAGCATGAACCAGGGGAATGTGCTGAACTTTCGGTAAAAGGCAAAAAAAGCAGAACACCGTAGGCTGGAAAAGACACACATCTGCCCCCACTGCAAATTCTCTAGGAGAATGAGAGGTGGAGTGCCAAATGAAAAGAATAAGGTTGATGTTTGGGATATGTAGCGTCGACAGGCCAATGGAACCGGCGAGCCAGGAAGTGAAAAGGCTATAGTCGAGGACCGTGGACCAACTGGGACCAGTTGTCGGGAGGCAATCAACGTTGGAAAGGGAGTTGAGCACCTCTGTGAAGAAAACTGGGGGGGGCGGAATACTGCGGATGATGCAGACAAAATTAGAGCTTAGAACGACAAATATTTTAGGCCGTATTGGAATCGGGGAAAAAAGGGAGCTGGGGGCAGACCAAAAGTGGTCCAGGTTCTTGAGGGAAAAAAACAAAAGGAAGGGATGGAAATGTGTTCTTGCACCAAGACGGAATCCAAAACAAAACCACAAGAAACAAACAAACCAGACGCGGAGAAAAAAATGAAAGCACCTTCTTCGAAAATAGAGAAGGAGACAAAAAAAAAATAGGGAAAAGGGAAAACCTTTCAGAGGGGGAACGATCCGTGTCCGAAGAAGGAAAGACAGGCTCACGACCCTTTCGACACAACAGCTTACTCGCCGTAGTAAATAAAACAAAAGAAAAGCCACACCCCCCCAAAAAAGTTCAAGAATGCTAGAAGGGGATGAAGACTGTGGTGGGACAGAGGATCAACCCAATAAGTCCGACCTGCAATGACTGAGAAAGTAACCATTCTCCACACCGGCAAGCGGGGGGGGAAAAAAAAAGGGGAAGTGAAAAAGTCAAAGGTGACTACGTCCCAAGGTACTCTCCGGAAAGGAAACCCCGGAAGATATGGGTTTCTTGGGGGAACCAGACCAACCCCAACGGCACCTGTGCTTCAAGAAATTTGGGTTGAAAGAAGCAGATGGGCAACCGGAGCAAAGAAATCGGAAAAAGGGGGGAAGTGAAAAGCCATTCCCACCCGAAAAAGGGGAATGGGAAGGTTCGTAAAGGACGGAGGAAGCACGCTCCGCTTGGCGGAATTAGGAGGCTAGTTGGGCTTTTCAAAGGTGGAGAAGGCCCGCCAAAAAACTTCCACGTTTTACGCCCCTTAAGACAAGGGGCGTGGCGCTGGGAAAAAAAGTAAGGCGTGGTCTGGGGAGGAAGTTTAAGCCGTGAGAAAGTGCGTAGGGGTCTTGTGGGTTGGTGTGTGGAAAACAGAGGTGAAAGCGAGGAAGACAGAAGCGGGAATCAAGGCATTGTGAAAAAGAAGCCATCCACCCATATTGAGTCTAGAAAAGAGTAAAAGTGATCAAAGACGCAGGTAGTTCATCTGGAGAACTGGAAGGGGGGAGAAGGGTGATCTTGCAACTGACTGCCGGACGTCTTGTGAGCGGGTCGCCTATTGAACGCGGGTAACGAGATGGGGTCAAGACAGGCGATAGAGGGAAAAATCAAGTTCTTGAAGATCGGGGAGACAGTCGAGGAAAGGAAATCCTTTGGGAGCGGGGAAGGACCGAGAGGGGGTTCTAGCCCTCGACGTTTTGAAAAACGAAAAAAAAACCCAGATTGAGGAGATTTGAAGGCACAGGGGTCTGACCTTCATTGAAAGGTGTTGTTCGGAAAACGATGTTAAATTCATTTGATGAAATTAAGGGACAAAACGGAAGGGGGTGGACATTTGAAGGAAGGGGGAAATTGTCAAAAACGGGGACTGGCTCGTTGTAAAAGCGCCCTCAACAAAAAAAAAAAAAAAAAAAAAAAAAAAAAAAAAAAAAAAAAAAAAAAAAAAGAAAAAAAAAAAAAAAAAAAAAAAAAAAAAAAAAAAAGAAAAAAAAAAAAAAAAAAAGAAAAAAAAAAAAACAACCAAAAAAAAAGTAAAAAAAAAAAAAAAGTCAACACCAAAAAAAAAAAAAAAAAAAAACAAAAAAAAAAAAGTGGTGGAGGAATCCTTCTGCTACCTGGGGCGGAGGGGACTCCGAAGCTTGAAGATCCTCGGGAAAGAACGCGGCAGTCGGGAAAACCGGGGGGTTCCCGTTTTCTTAAGCAAGAAGTCCCGGGGACGATACCCTTCCTAGGGCGAAGAAAAGAAATAGGTGGAAAAGTCTAGACCGTGGAAGCCGAGGAAATTTGAGTCGGACAAGGCGGGGGGATGCGAACTAAAAATGGCTGGGCGTAAGAATTTGTTCCGTCAATGAGGAACGGAAAACTCTAAGCAGTGGGCGATGGGGCCTATCCACGTTGGTAACG
>Ga0179593_1450262_pt1 | contig 10139 bp, 9 predicted proteins | sample CZODoug2_1_08_16_FD_185931 | JGI IMG/M metagenome (GOLD analysis project Ga0179593, IMG submission 185931) | Vadose zone soil fungal communities from Angelo Coast Range Reserve, California, USA - CZODoug2_1_08_16fungal (PacBio error correction) | ecosystem: Environmental > Terrestrial > Soil >...
CAATCTAAGAGAGAAAAGGCAAGGACACAAAAGCAAATAAAGCTGCGGACAAGGGAAACGGAGTTCCCTAGAGGGGAATCGATAAAGGAGTGTCGGGAAGGAATTACAAGAAAGGATGAGAATTACGACTACAAAAACGAGAGACGATAGAATTACAAAATTTAGAAGCAAGACAGCTTAACATACGAGAAAAGAAAAAGATAACAGATTGACGTTTCTAGAGGAAGTAAAAGACAAAACTCATAGGGATTGGTGGTTTGCCAACATTCTCTTCTACTGGTGGTCATGAGCTAGAGAATTCGGAAACCCAGGTTAAAGTCGGAAAGTTGGGAGGAGAGTCGGTGTCATCTTATGGCTACTTCTATGCAGGGGAGAGATGTTTTTTAATACTATTTCTAAAAAAGGGAGGAAGGAGGAGAAGAAGGGGGTGTGATCTGACGGAAAAGAAAGCCCTGTTGGCGGATGGGGGGGTCAATTAGTTCAAAAAGCACAACAAAGACGGGGGGGACTTGCTAAAATTGGGGTAACAAAAGAAAGAACTGCCAAGGAAGGGAGGCCAAAAGCAGGGGCAGGGCCGCCGAACTTAAAGGGGGAGACTGAAGCAACTTCGAGAAGAACTCTAAAAAAGAATTCGGCGTATATGACGGGGATCGAAGGCGAAAGTGTACTATCACAGCGTCGGAAGAAGAAATCTGCATTGGGTCTTCATCCGCTCGACGGAAGAAAAGGTGTGTCACCGTGGGTGCAGAAGGTAGCTTAGCAGGAAATCAATAAAGAGAAGGCGCGAGAGGAAAAGAGAAAACCAGCAGGGGTGGGAAAAGGGGGCGGAGGCAGTGGGTGTGGGTCTGGGAAGATTACAGGGTAGTGGATACCTTCTATAACCGGAAAAGCGGGGAGAGGTCCGGTCCAACCAGCTGTAAAGATTGTCTCGGCGGGTTGATAAAAAAAAGCATGTAGGGGAAAAGAAAGACGCGTGAAGGGGATAGATCAGAGAATTAAGGCCTATCAAGAATTAAGATCTCTTGGGTGTAAAGGGATCGAAAAGGGGAAGAGGACTGCAGCGCAGTCGACCACGGAGGACAGGGTGTAATGAATGGGAAAAGACAGTCATACACACCCTGTCCCGCGCGACCACCAGCCGACGAAACATTCTCCTGGAGGAAGCCGGAGAGGAGAATAGGGAAAACAGACCCACAAACTCTCTCGGGAGAATAGGAATGCGCATTGGGGGAAGAAGCCTGGAAGCAAGATTGAAAAAAACTCAGGCTTTGGGGAGTGTCAAAGAACGATAGGTGTCGATCCTCGGAAGGGCGAACGCTCAGGCTAATGCCGTCAGGAAGGTTACCATCAAGACAGAGAGGTCGGCTCGGAAAAATGGGGGGACGACGTAAACAAGCTTCTCCATAGGTGGGTGTCGTCTCCTGCAAAGGTCTGGGGAAGGGGAGGAAAGCCTAAAGGAAGGGATTAAGGGACGAAAAACGTTTGTCATTGGCAGAGTCTGGGTAATCGCTAAAGTGACTTGGAGAAAGGAATCGCCGCTGGGCAGGGATTGTACATGAAGGAAAGGATCAAAGCATTTTGACGCACGGGCTGTGCTTGGCTGTCAGACGAAAAACACATAAGGGAGGTAGGAAAAAGAGAGGAAGCGAAGAAAGGGGGAAGAACCGGGCAGGAGGAGGCGCTGTAGCAAATGGAGACAGGGTTGGCAGAGGGCGGGCAGCAAGTACTAAAGGAAGGGGGGGAAAAAAACTACTGAAAAAGTGAGTTGGAGTCAGTGGGTGCAAGCCCTGAGGAGGCTTCTCACAGCTCCTCACCCTCATGATGCGATGTCTTCCTTACGTGGTCGGGTTGACGCCCTAGTGTAAGGCTTATCAATGTCTGACGTACGCCCCCGGGACGAGAAGAAGGAAATCGAAGTGCAGACCGTGACGGAAAAGCTGGTCTCGCGGCGACTAGATTTCTAATCACTGCAAAAACAAGAGAAGCCGGAAAAGTCGGGAATCGGAAAAGTCTTGGTCGTGGTATGCCTAGAGAGGGGGGAGGGAGCATCGACACCTCACAAACGTCGAAATTCAGAGACAAAAGTCGAGGGGGACGCAAGGTAGGGGGTAGGGGTAGAGGGGCGTGCGTGGGTGGGCAAATTCAAGAAACTCAGGGGATCTAAAGAAAACAAACGTGGAGAGTAGGAGAGAAATCAAAGGGGTCTTGAAGCAACTCACACGCGAGAACTCCCTGGGAATAAACTCGAAAGGACGGTCGAAGGCACTCGACGCGGGTGAGGGTCAGAGAAAAGAACGGCTAAAGACGGGAGCACACCAATACCAAACGACAGTAAAGGCCCCGCTAGGAGGTCCTATCTGGTGGAAGGAGAAGGGAGCAGGAAGAGCAGGTAGAACGACGCTGGAAAAACTCGTTGAAAGGCTGAACTGGGGTATTTCATCAAGACACTGTAGTACAAGACGAAATGGTGAAGGAGGGCTGCACGCAGGAGACAACCAAAGCCACGCGACGCATAGGGGGGGGGGGGCGCAAGGAGGTGCGGGCGATTCTAAGCTCTCTCAAGTACGTCTGCAAAAAAAAGACGAAAACCTAGATCTCGTAGGAATGCAGGGTCGCAGGAGGGCGGAAACACCCGTAATCAGAAGGAATAAATGAAAAACACAAACAAAACGCGATCGTAAATGGTGGTACGGCGCGACTGGCTCTGCAACAGCGGGGGGATGACCGCAGGAGTTGGGGTGGAATTCGGCCTCGGCCGCACGCAGAGCTGGGCCTGGCAGAATTGAACAACGCGGGCAAGCGGGGGAGGGGGCGCAGAGCAAGCGCAGGAAGAGTATCAAAGATGACGTGGGCGTCAAAGACTGGAAAGAGGAGAAGAAGAAGCGAACCGGGGTGACCAGAGTTTTAAGGCCGACGCAAACAAACAAGGTGATCGAAGCGTCTGAACAAGGTCAAGGAGGAGCGTCTGGAACGGCGAAGGCACTGGCGAACAGGGGGGGAGAGGATAAGGCTAACCACGACGCGGGCACAACGAACGAGGATTGGACTCTGCTGGGCGGCAACTGGAGAGGCCCAAAGGCATCGTCCAAGCGGCAGGGCTAAAAAATCGCGTTGTAAAAAAAAAAAGTGGGGGGGTCGGGAGAAGTTCGAATGCTCGAACAGGCGAGTCAGTGAGATACGAGGGAAGAAGTGACCTTGCCAAAGGCTGAATTACAAAGGTCAATCCGACAATTGAGAAAAGGGGGACTGAATCGAAAACGCGTCCTCGGAAACGGTCGCTACGTGAGACCAACCCGGGAGGGAGGAGTAGCGGCAGGAAGAAAGGGGCGAGACTATCCCTTTAACCCCTCACGCAGTCTCGGCTTCAGAAGTCAGGACTGCAACGAGGACCCGCTAGAGGGCAAATCGGAACTACCAAGAGGCATGAGCCAGGGAAAGAAAGAAAACCTCTGCTCAACGAAGACGACGGCGATCACGAAACGCTGTGGCGCAATCTAAGCGGTCGGCGCAGAACTCAAAAAACCGGGAATGGAGGAGGCGCATAAGTCGCGACCGCGGACACACGGTGCAACCGTTCAGTCACCGCGAGGGCAAGTTCTCAACAAGACGACAGAGGGAGAGAACGTTGGGACCTCAAGGGGGGGGCAAGCAGACCCCTGACTATATCGAGAATTCTCTAAAGGGTCACTGAAGGAGGTCGGCCGAAGGAGTGATGGAATGGGGCAACAAGGGAACGGCAGTCAGTTTAGTTGGGGGGACAATGCGTTCGAACCACAAAAACCATAGAGGTTGGACTGGAAAAATCAAAGATTCACACCCTAAAAATCAAGTCCATTAAGCGGATTCGCACTTCAACATTCGATAAAGGAAAAGCCCCTGGTGGCAGCGGAGAGGATAAACTTTTCCATCGAAGCAGGGGAAGAGAATAACGAAGATTACCAAAACAAGGGGAACAGAGAAAGAATGTCCCCTGGGGGGCCCGAAGTCTCCTCGATCTGCACACTTATCACGGGGAGCGTTACCAACAGCAGTGAAGGGACAGGGGTAGCGTAGCAAGAGAGCCAAGGGGAACGGACCGTCCCGTCAAAATTCTGGTTCGGGATGTGGTAAGGTATCAAGTGGTTGTCTAATTCTCGGCGACGCGTGGAGGACGGACTCATAAAGGGTAAGGAGTCGCGAATACTGCGTAGACGGATCGGGCAATGATAGCTCAACCCTAGTCTGCACGTTCGGGGGGGGGTCTTGAGGGTGACGGCAGACGGGAGGACTCGCGAAATACTAAGGGGGACACGATAAGAAAGGGTTATGAATTACCACTGGCCGGGGGTAACAAGAGCGGAGTCAACAGGCGACAAGGGGGAGGTCATGAGAAGGGGCGAGAGTGGTTGAAGTCTCTTCTTCACCGGAAATTCCCCCGTTACTGGTCGGAAAGTGCCTTGGCCTTACAGGAAAAAATCTGCGGCCCACGATGCGAAAAAGTGCGCGAGGGAGTACAGGGTTTGGAACATCTAGTAAATCAACAACGAGGATGGGGAGGGAGAAAATGTGGGACACCTGGGAACGACGGCAAAGCAGGAAGCCAAGCGCAGAAAACGTGTTTTCCGAAATCTGGCAGGGGGCGAAGTCCAATTCACTTAAGAAATACCTTCATGCAAAGGGGGAAAGTGGGTGACTGCGAGGGGACTTCAACTAAAAAGGGGATCGGAGAAAGAAGAAAAAAAACGTGGCGAAGTAGAACAGCAAGTTTTCCTCGAAGGCAAGCGGTAAACTAGGGTAATCAAAGGGGGAAAACAGAGCCCTTCTTCAAGAGAAACGATGTTACACGAATCGACAGAAGAAAAGCAGACAAAAACGGCGACACGTTAGCGGATGGTTTTACCTTAGCTATCAACACGTAGGATCCAGAGAGGGCGTAGCCCCTATATAGTTTCATATACAGATAAACGCAAAGAAAAGAAGATGCGCGGAGAAATCCTCTCTGACCAACACCGACCGAAGAAAATAATCGACCAAGTTGCTCATGAAGCGAGGGCCCCGGATCGGGGTAAGAAAGGGTGCCAAAGAGAGGCTACAGTGTGGGATGCGCTCACCCAAGGGGAGGCCGGCTATTCGTGAGGGGAATGATTCATCGTCGAAGAATGATTGCGAGGAGATGGAAAGGGGTTTTAAGAAAGATTTCGATGGCCCCAGGTGCTGGATGAGTCTAGAATGGGGAAAAATGACGAAAGAAGGAAAAAGGATGGGGGATGGAGGGTGGTACAAAGCAGTTTTAGGACATGGACCCACCGCTTCCTGGTTGGGAAACAAAAGCTGTGCAAAAACTAAAAACCCTGAAAAGAGGGCCTAAATCTAAAAGATACGGGGACATGGAGGCCGCCGGAAAGGGGAGGGCAGTCTAAAAATTCTGAAAACTCTCCTTAAGTATCAAGGCGGCGGGGGTTGGGCCTGGCGAAAGGGGGCGTGCGAAAGATGAAGACGGTGTCAGCTGACAGGGGGAGGGGAAAACGCTGACTCGTCAAGGTGAGAAAACTGGTGCATGTGCCTTGGAAATTATACCAGCGCCCGAGGCGCTCGACGAAAAACGTCGTGGGAATGCGCAACATCACGGGAGGAAAGGTCGGTGGGGATAGCCTACGAAAAAAGCACGGGGGGTCGGAGTAGGGGTCTCCCTTGGCTCCTCTCGGTAGGCAGAGGTCGAGAGAGGGAGAGGGAGACCGGTCGAGGGAAAGCGAGCGCGTGGAAGTAAATCAGCGCGCAAGTCCCATAGCAGAGCTCCGGGAACGGGACGGGGGGGGGGGAATGGCGAGAAAACGGGACGTAATAGAAAACAGTCAGAGACAACGCGCCAGTTTCGATATGAGAGTGCATGAAAGGAGCCGGAAGACCCGAGAGAGAAACGGGAGAGAAACCTTTCTAGAATCGAGGGGAAGAGGCTAATAGAAACCCACTAGCAAGGAGGAGCCGAGACGATGAGATGGGGAATCCATCCAAGGCCGCAGCTAGGCAAAAACGAGGGTCTTTGGCGAATACGGACGAAGTGTGGCCAAAAGAAGAAAGAACGGCCGTCACACGGAAGGAGTAAGTGCCGTCCAGGCATAGCAACCGAGACGGAAAAAAAGCCTACTGGCACGAGGAAGGTAAAGATTCAGAGAAAGGGGAGTCGAAAGTACAAAATTTTGACTGGAAGGTTGAGGGCCAGGGGGATTCTCGAGTAAGGGGGAGGACCCACACGGGTTCAATCTCTTGAAAAGAGAAGCGGTGCGCGTAGGCACACCCCCCCCAACCCACCCACACACAGAAAAAGAAAGGGAAAGAAAAAAAAAAAAAAAAAAAAAACCAAGAACAAAAAACAAAAACAAACCAAAAACCAACCACCAACAAAAAAAAAAAACACCAAAAAAAAAGAAAAACAACAAAAAAACCCAAATAAGAAAAAAACACCACAAACACCCAAACACCCCACCAAACAACCCCACAACAACAAAAACCACAAGAAAAAAAAAAAAAAAAAAGACAACCAGAAAACACCAAACAACACCAGAAAAACAAAAACACATAAAAAAAAACAACACACACAAAAAAAAAACCCCAAAACAAACACCAAAACCACAGCCCAACCAAAAACAAAAACAGAAAAGAAGAGACAAAACACAAAAAAGACACCACAAAAAAAAAAAAAAAAAAACAAAGCCAAACACCCAAGCACCACCCCAAAAAAAAAAAACAAAACCCCAAAAAAAGAAAGAGAAACACACAAAAAAAACACCCACAAAAAAAAAAAACAAAAAACCAGCACCCAGGCACCCCGAGGCAACAAACAAACAAAACACACCAGAGAGAACAAAAACACAACCCCGGGGACAAACCCACACCAAAATAGAACAAAAACAAACACAACACACAAAAAAAAAAACACCAAAACAAACAAAAAAAATAACACAAAATGTAGCCGAAAAAAAAAACCCAACACCACCCCAAAACAAAACACACACAAAAAACCCTAGACAGACCACACAAAAACACAACACCAAAAAAGCAACAGCGTCAGATTGGGTGTTGGACTGGAGGCAACGGCGGAAAAAAGGCTCATCAGGTTTGAGTTCTGGTTACTGGCGCGAAGGAACAAAAACATCAGGTTGCGGTAACCCTGCTGCAGCCAGCTCAAAAAACGTGCAAGATCCGGGGCGGGGGGTCTGCGAATGATGACGGGAGATTAGGGTAGAAAAGTCAAGCGAGCCAGCAGTCGACTTGAAGAGCTGCGGGGCAGAGGTATTTTTGGGAATCACACTCGGTTGAGGTCAAGGACCTTGGAAATCAGAAAGGGGGAATGAAAATGGAGAAGTTAGTCGGGGAAGTTTCTGAATCGTGTCAAAATCGAGATACCCCAAGTCTGAGGTTTACGTCCACAAGTTCCTATTACGCCCCGCGAAGGAAACGCGAAGGGAAGCCAAGGGTCGTCACAGAGCTGTCCGCGTGGTGAGAAACGCGAGAAAATTGGCGAAAGAAAAGGTCAAAAGTGCACATGAACGAACGAGAATGGGATTCAACTCGGTAATCTGGAAAAAAAGGTAGGAGTGGGGTGCTCGCGGAGCGGGGGGGGAGGAGAGAAAGAAACGCTAGGGAGGGACAGGGACGGGAAGTTTGTCCGCAAGGTCAAGTGGAGTCAGAAGGAGGTGCTGGAGGGGAGGAATAACTGTTTATCTCGAAGACAACAACAAGTGGAAAGGATGCTGAAAAGAGTTCTTAAAAAAAGCCCCGCGCGACTAAAAACGAAAGAACGAGACCGGAAGGTCCAGAATAAAACTCAGACTGCGGGGGGGGGGGGCAGGTCTCTCTAACCTCAGCCGCACAAAGACATAAAGGTGTGCGGAAGGGGAACAACAACCCCACCCCCCGCAGAGAAATCAGATGGGAAAAAGAGGGGGCAATAAAAAAAAATCCATCGCAACAAGCGGCGACAGCAGGACCAAGAGAGGGTAAAACGGGAGGAAACGTCGATCCTGCGATCGCACGGGGGTGAAAAACAGAACCGCCGATTTGGTCAAGGCGAGGGAGCTTAGAACAGGAAACCGGAAGAAAGCCTACGCGAAAGCGGTGCTTAGCAGGGGCGAAGGCGACCACGCCGTGATGAAAAACCGAAAGAAAACGACTACAGTAAGTCGATCGGAGCCGTTTCTGGCCAGAAACGACAAGCAAGGGGGAAGCAATGCTAAAAAACGGACGAGATGGGAAAAAGGAAGAAAATGTTCGGCGATATGGCGAAACGGGCGAATAATGGGGGGACACATGCAAGGAGGTGGATTATGGAAACCGACCGGAAAACACACACAGCGAAAATGGAAAGGAATCCGGGAAAGGGCAAGTAGAAGAAACGGGCAGGTCATCGTGGCAAGGCGTACGGGCACTGGAAAAGGAGGGGGGAGGAAGAGGTAAAGAAGAGGAGGAAAGAGAACGGGGGCTAGGGGTGCACCTTACATAGAGAGGGAAATCGGCGAACGGCAAGCAACTGGTGAGGGAACGAAAGAAGAACATAAGCGGGGTTACGGGTCAAAAATCCATCGGGAGGACTCCAGGAGGACGGATGGAATCATACATTCCACGTAGAGACTTCTGAAACGCGGAGAGAAACACTCGCGAAGGAAGAAAAAAACGTAAACCTCGGGGGGAATGCGGCCAAGAGAGGAAAGCCAGCATCGGGTACATCTTAGAACAAAATAAGCGGCGGTAGGTTGGGTGGACGAAATGAGTCACTGGCGATTCCGAAAAAAGGATTTCTCTACGAAGTGGTGCCGGGCCGGCACTGCTTATTGGGCAAGCCGAAGATCGACAAAAAGGGTGAGAGGGGCTCGACGGAGGGAGAACGGCAGATGTCGTAAGGAGGGGGAAGTAAACAATGAGGAGGAGTCGACAGAGGCCTACTTCGCCACGCCTGAGACAGGCAAAAAAGCTGTGAAGTAGAAAAGGACGGTCCAGAACCCGCTCGAGAACTAGAAGGTGGGAAAGGGCCGGGGGGGAGCCGAAACGGGTAAAACCGGTTCTCGTACGGCAGCAAAAAAAGAATGTCGAGGAGGGCTAAGAGAAAAAGCGTAGGAGAGTAAGCGAGAAGACTTCTATGGGGGGAAGTGCTCAGAACGTGAAGAATTAAAACTTTGCCACTTAATCAACGAGGGAGGGGGGGAGAGACATGAAACAGATTATCTACTACTATGAACGGAAGTTCTCAAAAGCGCGGGCATCATAAAAACAAAGCCATAAATATAGCAGAAAGATTTTCAAATCTAATCAGAAAATGCGTTCGGCCGGACTGAAGAGTAAAAGGGAAAATGGACATCCAAGGAACTGGCAAGGTTTGGGTTGGGGGGACAAGGGAGGTGCAGAAACCCAAAAGAAAGGTTTGGAGAGCACGTTGGTAAAAACTAAAGCACTCACAGTAAGGGATGATCGTAAACAGTCAAAGACTCTCTCTAACACAAGCCCAGGAAAAGAGGGAAAGCGGGCAGTAAAAAAAGGGGAAAGATCCGCTTGGGAGGGAGAAAGTAGAAAAAAAGAAGAATGAACGCCGCTCCGAAAGGGCTCTCCAAAGCATACGATCAAATAGAATAATGACAACTTATACTAAGAGGGGGGAACAACCACTCTTACGTGCGGGTAAATCTTCATAAAGCGAGCAAAACGGAAAAAGAGGCACAAGGGAGGAGTTGGCAGATTGGTAAAAATAATCCGCGGGGGGTGAATCTTCATTAGTCTCGCGTGTAGAGGAAGGGAGAAGAAGTGGCGGAGGCAGAGCAGAACCCTGCGTAGGGGCTTTGCCTGATAGCATAAACGCTCGTACGTGTCTCCGGGTAGGGGTGGAAGGAGGTGGAAGGGCATGGGATGAGGAGGAACATAGCGGAGATACATTGGAACGCAGGGGAAAAAGTGGTAGGGCTTATGTGAAGTCGCTGGGACGAAAAACTTTAACACAGACGAAAACGTCGAAAGGGGGTTTCTGTGACCTGGGCAGAACGTGTAGGTTGAATGAAAGAAAAATTAAAAAAACACGAAAGGGAGCCCTTAGGTCGTGAAGTCCTTGGCCTTAGGCAAGACGCCCCGAAAATGCTGAGAGGGAGAGATTACGGGGGGGGGCAGGGTGGTGAATA
>Ga0179593_1488357_pt1 | contig 10139 bp, 8 predicted proteins | sample CZODoug2_1_08_16_FD_185931 | JGI IMG/M metagenome (GOLD analysis project Ga0179593, IMG submission 185931) | Vadose zone soil fungal communities from Angelo Coast Range Reserve, California, USA - CZODoug2_1_08_16fungal (PacBio error correction) | ecosystem: Environmental > Terrestrial > Soil >...
CCTACACCGTAGGGACGATTTCCTTCAGAACCAGAGGCTGAGACGAAGGGTCGATGAAGAAATCATGAAGGCGAAGCGCAACTAGTCACCAACTTGAACACTCGCGAGTGCACTGCTTCATAAAGGGCGGGAGGTTCCGAAGCCGTCACGAACAAGGGTTGTTGAAAACCCAGGGTACTATCGCGCAAAAAGAAAGCGCCGCAATCCGCGAACGGCGAAGCCAGGCAGAGATTGCCGTCCACGACAACAGAAGGCCATTCTCGGACGCCAGAAAGAGAGACTGGAGATGCAAGAAAAAGGGGGAAAACGGTGTCAAAGGGGGGAACCGGGAGGGAGGGGAAATTCGGGAGGAGGTAAATGCTGAAGGGAAAATCGTAATCTGTGGCCACGCGAGGGGCAAAAGATGCGGCGAGAAGGGCAAGCCGGAGGGGTGACCTGGTCTTTTACGACAAAGATAACGATTTTATAGGGTCTCGCAAGAAATGGACACGCATCCGCAAAGAAGATGTGTTCAGAGCCAGGAGCAAAAACTAAAATCGTACACCGTGAATGGCCCACCCCTACCGACAAAAAAAAGTTACCACCAAAGACGAAAGAAGAATGTGATAAAAAGTGGGTACGGAAGAAGGAGCAAAAAACAAGGTAGGGGGGAGAAAGGAGGGGGGGGGAAAGAAAAAGGTCGTAAAACAAGAGACTATCCAGGACGGTGGATGATAAAAGAGGAAACACGCCGTCAGAAACGCCAGAAGAGGACGCCTAGAGTCATGCAGAGGGGAATTCGTTGTAAGGGCTAAAGGCACCCCGAGATTGCTCAACGCTTGGGGAGGGCAAAGGCATTAAAGAAGAGTTTTGGGAAAAGGGGGACGGGCTCATATCACAATTCGACGGGCAGTGGTATGGTCAAAACAGTGACAAGGTTGAAAAAAGGGAGAAGGGACTCCTTGGAAAGGGGGAAAAAACAACTCCAGGAATTATCACTGAGGGGAGAAAAGTTGACAAAAACCTCCAGAAATGTTAAAAAATGCGGTGGGGGGATTAGAGAAGGAGCGAAAATGGGGCTACCTTTGATCTAGGTACAAGGGAGTTCTGCTAGAAAACCAACCCCGGCCCGTTTGGTCTATACGGGAAGAGCCTTCCAGTGGGGGGAAAAAACGCATACATCAGGCTTGAAGAAAACAGAGAGAAGTACAGTCTCAGCTAAAAGGAAGCGGAAAATTCGAAGTGATCAGAAAAGAGGCGTGATGACAGAAAAAAGGCAGGGACGGGGAGCGGGACAAAAGAGTGGCGGCAGTTAAAAAAGAGGGGGTACCTACCTATTCCAGGTGCCGGGAAAATCCGCCCCCACCGTAAGACGGAGGAAACAGAAGATAAGTCTCGAAAAAAAGGAAAGATGAGATCCAAAGGAGGGCGAGCTGGCCGCCCTAATGAGGTCTTCTATACCTGTAAGAAAGACAACCTGTCGCTGGCCATGGTGCATCAAGGGCCAAGGGAGATAAAGAGTAGACTGGGAAGGGGTCACGGTGTACGACGTAGAAAGGGAAGGGAAGGGCCCCCGCAAAAAGACGGGCAACCAGGGGATCCAATTCCGTCTGGAAGAAATTGAGGGGTAGGCATTAAAGTGGCGGGGGAGACGGTGCCCAGGGCGAGGGCCCGGCTCGTCTCTTAACTACAAGGAAGGTCAGAAAACGTATTTGAGGAAAAAATGTTTGTGTTAATACTGCGTTACTGAAGGTGGAAACCAAATCGAAGCCCGCGGTGGAGACAGGACTGGATCAACGAAAGGACGACAGGAAAATGTGAAAAAAAAGGGGAGGGGAACCTGGCCAAGAAAAATATTGGAGGGCCGACAGAAAAGGAACACCCCACCAAAACAAACGAAGGGGCTGAAACAGCTGAGGGGGGGGATGTCCATGGTGGGGGGAGTGGGAAAAGAAAAGGGATGAGCAGGAAAAGAAGTTCCAAAGGAAAACGCGTTGCTCTCCGACTGCCGTTCGCAAAAGCAGGGCGTGTAAAAAAACTACAGCGACTTCGCCCAAAAACCTCGCCACCAGGGAGGAAGGGTATACGAGGGAAGCCGACTCCGACCCAAACACAATCGGGACCTACGGAAAAAAGACGTTTTTTGAGGGGAAAAAAAAAAACGACCGGACGCAGGGGGGGAGGAAAAACAACGAATGGCCAAAAAGAACGAAATAAAGGAAAAGGGGTAGGAGGGGGCAAGAAGGTCAGCTTGCGAGATATGGAAATGAAAAAAACAATTCCTGCACGAACAAAGAGGGCGAGGTTCGATATCAGAGGGTAGAGCGAGAAAAAAAAATACCAGCGTGCACCATGCCGAAAGGACCCGGGGCCGTGATAAAAAACAGGTGAGGAAAGGGACGGTTAAGGGTAATGAGAAAAAACGATTAAATCTAGGGAGAAAACAACAACAGGAAAAAATCGTGGAGGAAGGAAAAGACTGGGGGACGTTGGGACAAAAAACTGTCGTCAGCAGAACCTGATAACGACGGTGTACGAAGAAGGGAAGTAAACGACTCAGGGAGGACGCCGACCGAGCTAGGAAAGAAAAAATCAGCGTCCCAGCAGGGAAAAAAAAGCACTTTGCGGATCAACGAAGAGGCATGAAGGAGACGGTCGAGGCCGGCAAGAGAGGGATGGCGGGAGAGGGGTCAAGGTAGGTGTGTGGGCACGGAAAAAAAGGCCTTTGGAAATTACTTCGAGGGGTGTTTGATCAAAAAAAGTCGTGGGCGGGGAACTCAGAGTGTTGGGGGGGGGCTCTGAACATCGAGAGCTTATACAGCACCGGCGACCCAGAGCAATACCGAGGGACGACAGCGACGGAAAAAACGGAAGTCAGAAAAGGTCGTCCACAATCGACATAAAAACACAGTTGGGGGAAGGAGACGAAACCATGCGTGGTTAAGGCGGTCCAAAGAACTGTTCGGCTGGGGAAAAATTCGACGCAACAGACTTGGCAACGGAGTCCAGCCTCGGGGGAATGAGAAGACTCCAGGAGGATCCGTCGTTTTCGGGGAACAAGGAAAAAAAATGCGATTAAAAAAAACCCATAAACCCCGTCCTTAACCAAATAAAAAACAACGGAACTGCCACGAAAAAAAAGAAAAGTTTCGTTAAGAGACAACGACGAAAAGGAAAAAAACTCGACCAAAACAAGGTAAGGGGCGGACATCTTGTCCCTAACCGAAGTGTATCCATCAGGGAATGGGCGGACGGGGGAAGGGGGGACGAAAGGGTGGCATGGAGGAAGTACAACACCGTGAATGTCACTTAGAGGAGATACATACAGGGCACCTTAGCACTGAAAAGTAAAAATAAAAGAAGACCTTATTCCGTGGAGGACATGAAGAGAGCAACATTCAACAGTTGTTTTCTCGGGGGGGCCCAGCGGACATTTGCTCTTCAACTAACCCTGTCGCTATGGGATAGACATAGGAGGCAGGGATTTACTATCGAAAGAGCGGGGGGGAAGGGACCTTTGCATCGGGGTCAAGGCGGCCAACCTGTTATCAGAAAGGAAGAATCGGTTGGGAAAAGAGACGTCTGTGTCTGTGCGAAAAAAGAAGACACTTCTGGACATAAAAAGAATTCTTGGGCCCGCGGGCATTCTTAGGAAAAAAGCGTAAAGGGCCATCGCGGCAAAAGAAGGGCCCGCTATAGAAAAAACTCTTGAAGACCCAACGTCGGGGGGGGAACCGGCGAATTCTCCACCGGGGCAGTAAAGGGCTTGAGGAGCGAACGACTCGGGCAAAGAACTGAAAGAGCGCCAAGTTGAGCCGAAAATCACACCAACCGAAAGTGTTTGGGGATGGGCTGGCGACGGGGGGACTCAACCCTGGACGGTCTCTCGATAAGTGATGTGAGGAAGGAGTTGTTTCGCAGGTTTCAATCAAAAAGGGTGTCAACGGTAAAAAGAAAACAAAAACGTTTTGCGGGACGACATGAAATAAAACCATGAACAAGGCGGGAATGAGATATGAAAAACCCCCGGCCCAATTCAAAAACGAGGGCGCTATAAAGGGGGACCTTTGACGGCAAAATTCCAGCGGCGCAATCTCGGGGACCAAAAGGCGGACGCATACCTTCTGAACCTGCAGGCACGGAACGGGAAAGAAGAGGCTGTCTGGTCTATTCTGGAAAAGGGGTTCAAAAACCTTTATCGAAAAAACCCCAACCTATCCTTGGAGGTGTGACAAGTGAGGAAAGAGTGAAACGGGCCGAAAAGTTGTGCTCTCCGGAGGGGAGAACCCGAACACGGAGAAAGATCTGGTATTTCGGGCTTGTTCAGACCTCAGAAAGTCCTTGAGGGGGGGGGGGACCACGAATTTCCCGTTTGAGCGCAGTCCAAAAAAAGAGTGTCTGACACGATATTGCGCACAAAAAGCCTCGGTGAGGAAGGGCAAAAAACGGATTTCGAGCCCTAAGAAAAGTGGGAGGGACACTGCTATTCCGGGACCAACCGTAGGGAAGCTGGTATTCAAGTCATCGCATAGGGAAAAACAAGGAAGAAACAGAAGAGGGCTTCTTTAAACGAAAAAACATTTACTACCGAGAACGGCAAAAATCGTCCTCCTTCTTGAAACGTGTTGTTCAAAGTGGTCGCGTGGGCACGACCATAATCGTCAGAGACGCCCGCGCTCATAAAACCCTGTTGTCGGTGTAAAAGGAATGCACGGTGCGAGGCAGTGAGCGACCGGGGGCAGGATGGGGCTACCTTGATAGCGTCTAGTCAACGGAGGGTTTCAACAATAAATAGGAAGGATAGCTGAGGAGGTCGGGAAGACAAACTCCGGGATAGGCCAGGAAAAAATAGGGTGCGGGGGGTCGTGTTTAAATAGGGGTGACGAGGCTGCAAAATCGAGTGCTGAATCCGAACTTCGGGGGAAAACATGCGGATTCGAGCCGGGCGAAATCGGGAAAAGACTCTAGGCCCGCAGCTGGGACGAGAAAAGTTTATCTCCAATACACGGAGAGGGGAGGAAAAGAAAAATAAAAAACGGGCGGCCCAAAACTAGGCGGCCTAAAAACCAGAAAAAGGCAACCCAGCTCGAACAAAAAAAGACGGAGGATACGAAGTGAATTCAAAAAAATTCGACTCAAGCCCTAGTACCAGGGAAGGGATAAAGCCGGGCGATCGGAAAAAAAAAGGGCTCATAACGGAGGGATCCTGATTCCACAGCCGAGCCCACGGGGAAAAAGATTTGGGACAAGAAGCGCGAGGGAATAAAAACGGCGGTAAAATGCAAAAGCCAGGCACATGGGGGGCCAGTCCAGACACCAAGGGGAACCTTTAGTAACTGGAAATTCTCTTACGAGTTCTTATGCCCAAGAGGAGTGAACCTTTGTTCACGAAACAAAGGCCGCCAGTTCTCCCTACGGGAAAAGGGAAAAAAGATAAGTGCAACTCGTCTATGTGCCCCGAACTGGTTGGATCGTGCGAGAAGGGGGCACTGCAAGAACGATAACGTTTAAAAGGGAGAAAAAAGAAACAACAGGGAGTGGCGTTCGAAAAGGTAGCAATCCGGGGAAAAAAAACCACTTTTCCGATCAACGGAAAAAAGGGGGGAACAGCACCTTGCACTTAAAACACGACGCCGGACGCGAGTCTTAACCTGGGACGGATGTGCCATCCAGAAGGCAACACGACGAGGAGAACACAAAGACAAATACAACTTCAAATGTGAAAATTACGGGGGTCCAACTTTATTTCTTATCAAGTCTGAATCCACCACGTGGGTTCAGGGGCAAACCTTGAAAAACACTTCTTACAATAGTAAAATGCCAGGAGGAATGGGGGGGTTGGGGAATTACGAGATAAGGAACAAAGAGGCAGTCACGAAAAAGCCTAAGAAAACCAATCCTCTCGTCATGCATCTCAATGACTTCGCAGGGGGGGTAACAAGAGATTTCAACGCGATTGTCGAATGGTCTTCACCACCTAAGGTAAAGGGCCACTGAAAAGGGAATTGGTTTTTGGAAAGTCCCCTTGGGATTCCTTTCGACGGGGAAGGGACAGTGACCTCCCGCTCAAAAAGGTATCAAAGTTTAATTACTACTAGTGCGAAACACGACAACGGAACTAAATAATCTGGGTTAATTTCAGGAAAAATGCCTCTAAAGTAAATAAACTTGGATTGGTGCATTGAACAGGCGGCTACAAGGGTCTCGTACCCCGGGGGAAAGGTTACTCGTCGAAAAATTACTCCACTGCCACGGGGTGGTATGAACCCGGGGCTGCTGACGTTGGAACGAGTCCCCAAAGAGCTCATTAGGGAAACCGTGGTGCGAGTGAAAGGAACTCTCGACTTCGCAGACCCCTACGCGCCTGAGCAGCGGGTCCATATGCCACGAGACGGTGAATGGCCCAAGAAACCGAGAGGGGGGGACAAACCTCTCTTTAAGTCCCGGCGGGGAAAAGAAGAAAAGCCAAGGTGGCGGTCTATAAAATCCCCACGGCCGCAGAGACAAGCAGCCCTAGCACCGCCGATCGGGTCAGCAGAACAAGAGGGACGAAGGAAGACCGTATCGCGCTGGCATAGAACTGGAAGAAGGCCTGATGCTAAAGGAAGTCCTTTAATAAGCCGCTGCAGAGGAGCTTTTCATAAAAATGATAGAATGGGGGAAAGAAAGAATGACGGCACGGTGGTGGAAAAACTGAGGGAAAGGGCAATTCCCGTCCGGAAGAAGACAGGCCCGAGGACCATTCAGGGGAACGGGACAACAAAACATCTTTGACTGACCTTCACAGGGGATTCTTTTGCGGGGGGTGTGGCGAGCGCAGAAACGCAACGAAACTTTCATGTAGGCAAGGATCCGTGGTGAGGCGTGAAAGTCGCACTGTATGAGGGGGTGAAGGAAAAGTCGTTACTGGAGTTAGCAAACTAGGTTGCAGTTCGGTGGTCAAAAACTGGGATACGAGAGGTTAAGAATATTGCAACAACACCGGAAAGACTAACCGTGGAAAAAAGTACATGGGGCCGCGAAACAGCCATTAGGTCGGACAACAAACAACCGAAACGCCAGTTGCGAGGAAAGGAGGCCCCACGGCGGTCACGATTGTGCATGTGGACAGGGGGATGACCTACTACGTGCTTCCAGGCTGAATAGATGGGCCTCCGTGCGCTAGGGAAAAACCTTGCTGGGAAATGCTCCTAACGGTTAACCCACCAACCACACCGGCGGCCGCTATAGATGATACCGACCCAAAAAACACATCAAGAAAAAAACAAAAAAAACAGGATCGTTTTGCGGGAAGAAACCCACACCGACGGACGCGATGGCCGCGCGGGGCGCCCGGAAGACGAAGAATGCAAAGATCAGCTTTAAAAGGTAGGGAATCCCACACAGAGGGAAAAAACGCAATAAAGCGGGGAATCTGAGCTATAAGCCGTGTCCTGAACTAAACGCCGCGACAAACGTGCCAAGGCCTTGGACGCTTCTTAGTTAAAAAGGGGAAACAACGTGGAGAGAAGAAGGGACGTTAACCGACCCAGTATTCATTACGCGGGTCTCTGACTAAACAGAGGAAAAGAAATAGAGATAGGAAGAAGGGGGAAAACGGCGGGAATCATCGACAGCTCCAGGAAACGTCCGGAAATAAGCCTTACGAAAGGGGCCAAACTCTGGAAGAGTCGACTCCACGAGCTGCCAGGCTCCGCTTCGTCCCAGCTGTCGTTGGGGCAGTCTGGATGTCAAAAAACTAAAGAATATTAGTCACATCGACTGTGGAGGCCGTTGGGGAAAAGAACCGCCGCGGCCATAGGGTGGAGGGAGCGGGAACGGGGAGGTGGGGGGGGGGGGAAATCAACGATAAAGGTGTGAGTCCGAGGCCTGCGTGTGTGTCGGAAATGGAGTCGGTATCCGGATATAGTAGCGAGCCGAACCGGTTTCGATGGGTTGGGGGGGTGCGACCCGCTGACGGGAAAACGAGGCAGAACTAGCACAAGGAAAGGGAAGGCACCAGGAACAAAAACTGGACACCAACAAAAACAAGCATTGGGACCAGGAGTTTCACAGCCGCAAAACGGCTCGGTAGTGGGGGTGTGGGGTCTACATCTGAGGGTAATGTCGAGACCAAGGGAACACGCTTGGCCACGGGAGTCCAGCCTCCGGTTGTAAAATCAGAAGAAATAGAGATCCCGGCGGTTCGTTTCCCCAACACCAAAAGAAACTGGGGACGTCACCTAAGAAAGTCTTAACCATAGCAAAAACATCGGACAAAGGGAGAGAAAGGGGCCACGGAGCGAAGCATTTTCGTTTCAACCCGCGACTGGACGCCCCGGTCAGCAAAAAAAAACGCGCCAACCGAAAAATAGAGGGAACCGTCCCGCGCAGAGGGGTCAAAAAACCCCGGAGTGGGCGGAAAATAGTCTAGTGTCGGCCCGGACGGGACTGGCCCTTGAACAAGGGGAAAGGGTAGAAGGAAAAACAGCCGTGCCGAAAACTGTACCTTCTCCAATTCTAGGGGCCCTTAGCGTTCAAGGGCAACAAAAAAAAGCAGCGTCTTAGTCCAGGACGTAAGGGCATCGGCAGAAAGGCGACATTCGTCCTCGGAAAAAAAGAGGCAAACAGTGGCTCTTCCAGAGGTCCCGGTCGCTGATTGAAGGACCTGGAGGCTTAGAGGCGCAAAATTTTTCTAAAGGTGGGCCGCCCCGCACCTGTTCATCTGTCAAAGGGACCCGGTAAAAAACTCTCCAACTCGGGGGCCCGCTCGTGTAGGCGTTGAAAGACTCGTCGAGCCATAAAGGGCTGCCGAGGCTTATCAGGGAAAGTAAAAGCCTTTACCAAGAAGAAAAAGACTTAAAGCTCCCTGAAGCGAAGAATAAGGGAACAACGCAGAACGAAACAACAGTCCCTAAAAGAAAACAGTTCCGGGGGTGGGAAGTTCTGACAACCTACTCATAAGGGAGAAACCCGGGGCGCCAAGTGGGGCACCTTCGAAAACCGCCAGTGGTGTTTATGGCGATCGTTGCTTTTTTCTCAACCGGAAGTGATCTCGAATATGGCGGTCGTTGGGTGTGGCGAGGGGACAAGGAAGGTAGTACGACACTGGGGGAAGGGGAACCGGGCGGTCGGGGAATGACACTTCCCAGAGGACTTAATGTGGGAAAAAAGGCCCAATTTCCAACACCCATTCTCTGCTAGCCGGTTGGAAAGTCAGGGGGGAACCCCAAATTACCGACAAACGCGAGGTTTCCAATATCAAGAAAAACAGAACCGCAGGACGCCTGCGTCAAAAAAGGAAAAAAAATCTCGGGAAAGGTGCAAAAATTCGACCTCGGCAGAACACACCCAGGAAATCCCGTTCTGAATAAGTCTCGGAAGTCTAAAAAAAAAGGCACCCGCCTCCACCCGGGGTGGCGTCCCCTTCGCCACGAAAAAGAACACGGGGAGAAACATTCTCAGGGTATGGCGTCGGGGGTGAAAAAACCCAAAACCAAAGGGGGGTCATCTGGTCGTTGTCCTTAAAGGATTGGGGGAAACGAAGAGTTCCGGTTTAAGGGAAGATCGTGCAGTGGTCTGGACCCGAATTTTCCCCAGAGCACTCTGGGGAGAAAGGGGAAAAGGGGGGAACGATTGCGAGCCCGATAAAACTAAATCTGGACGGTACTGACAGGAACCGTCCCTGAGGTAGGTCATCGCACAGCACATCGAACAAAGATTCGTGGGTCCAAAAAACAAAGGGAAGCAACGAACAGTACTTCAACAAAATGTCACGAACGTCTGATTGACCAAGTGGGGCCAGTCGTGGGAGAAAAAGACAAACGTCCGTCTGGAGGCCATCCATGGCTAGGTGGGAAAACGCAATATGTTGAAACGGCTGCTGCTGGCACGTTCTCGAAAGCTTGGAGTTGCACTACCGTGGGAAAAAAAGCACCGTGGTACCAATCCTAAAAATGGCTTTCCAAGCGGGTTGTCGGGGGCGGTGTCGGCGCACTTCGAGGGGAAGGAGCAGGGAAGCGGTTGCGCGGCGGGGGCACTTCAAAGGGGTGACGAGGGAAACGCTGCGTTTCCCGTCGAAGAGGGGGGTTATCCGAATTCGAAAGACCCGAATGCGGTACGGTTCAGGAGAAAGGAATAGGGCGAATTGGTGTAGGCCCCGCAGCTGGGTTGCTGAGTTT
>Ga0179593_1519788_pt1 | contig 10139 bp, 13 predicted proteins | sample CZODoug2_1_08_16_FD_185931 | JGI IMG/M metagenome (GOLD analysis project Ga0179593, IMG submission 185931) | Vadose zone soil fungal communities from Angelo Coast Range Reserve, California, USA - CZODoug2_1_08_16fungal (PacBio error correction) | ecosystem: Environmental > Terrestrial > Soil >...
AGCAGGGAGACACTAGAAAAGGAGGGCCTACTATCCAGAACGCAAAGAGAAAATTTGAGGGGGGAGGAAAGAGGAGAACTTATTGGGAGGAAGGAGGACGACTAAATGATGCACTTGGCAGTCATACCTGCTTGCGGGATTGCATTCCCCTGAGGGGGAGGGAAAAAAGAGGCCATAAAGGGGGATCCCGTGGGGAAAAAAAAACCTGCGATAAGAAGGTAAATCGTCATCCTCTACTCAGTAGAGAGACCATTTCTAGAAAGTGGGAGGAGGGAAAAAATCGGCAAGCCCCGAACAGAGAGGGTCAGGGGGGGCTGGGGGGGAAAAAAGAACACCCTTCCCGGGAGGAAGTTTATATCGCAGGAAAGGGCCCCTGACCGTAAGAAAGAGAAGACTGCGACCAGAAAAAAACAGGGGGGTCGACTAAAGGAAGGGGGGGAGGAAAGGAAACACCCGTAATTGGGAAAAAAAGGGGAACCCTGCTTGTTAATCCGAAGAAAAAAAGAAAGGGGAGAAAAGATCTCTTGGATGCGGGCCTTCGCGAAAGCGAGAAATCGAAAAAAAGATCAGCGGGGAAGGAGAGGGGAGCAGCAACAAGGCGCGGGAAGGAAAGGACGTCGCGTTGATGTCGAGCAACGAAAAGGGGGAAAAAGATTCTTGGGACAAGCCGCTCGCGAAGTAACAAAAACCACGGAGAGGAGGAGGGAGGGAGAGATCGGCGAAGAAAAGAGAAAGAGAAGGTACTAGGGCTCGACATCTACCGGAAAGGCATGAACACGGCTCGGTTTGACGCCACCAAGAAGGAAGGAAGCCTGATCAAAAAGCCGTAGGAAAAGGTAGAAGTGTCTCGCCGGCCCGACCTCCCAAAGAGAAGAAGAAATGGAAGGTCTGCTCGGGAAGAGCGCTCATTTCATGAAGGGAGGGGGATGAAGCCAACTGATTGGAGAAGGTACCATGTTCACCGCGGTGGCGTCTGGTCCGCAGGATTACGGGGGGGTATACCAGGAGGGGAAGGGGGACGATAGGCCTTGAGGGATTTCGCAAAAAGCCAATTCAGAAAGAAGGATTCACTGGGATGGCCGGACTGGTCGGGAACACGTGCATCCAAACAAAATGGTACAGGAAGAGATTTGCGAAGGCTGAACGAAGACCTTATATCGCGAAGGGGATGAAACAATTAAGCCGAGAAAAATGTCGATCATCTCATTATCAGGGAAAGAAGTAAATAGGCAAGAGAGGAAATGCAGAGGAGGAGGAAGCGATGGCAGAAAATCTTCGCTAATTTCTCAAGAAAGAAGGCCAGACGGGCTTCGGGGGCCGGGAAAGATTCAGGCCCGCCGGCTGGAGGAGGAATGTCAGATCTCGGGGGAAAATTTTGTGCATGATCGAAATCTGGGGAGGGTCCCTGGGGGAAAGGGGGGAGGGGACATTCCGTGCAAGGGAGAGGCAGGGGAGGGAAGGCGAAAGATAGCGAGAGGGGACTCTCGCCGGATGGAAGGGGGGACAGGCAGCGGTAGGTGAAAGAGGGTAGACCGGCGGGGAGGAGAAAAGGTCCACAGCACTCTGCAGAAACACTTCCCTGCATGTAAGGAATGAAGATTCAATCGCGGGGTATCGGGGGGAGGCGTTTGTCCGGAATTTGTAAAAGGGGGGGAAAAGGTCACCGAAACACGGGGAAAAAGAAGAGAATCACTAGGAACGTGCGGTCTGATTGGGGCACCGGGAAAACGAGATGGAAGACGGGAAGAGGAGTGAGCAATATATACTTGACGGGAGGAACCGGTAGAAAGGAAAACATTGAGAAAGTGGGGGATTGGTTTGAGGTGAAGGTTCATGATGTTGCAACGGAAAAAAACGTGTTGAAAAAAAAAAATGCAATAGGGTGTACGAAGTTGAAGAATAGAGTCAGGGGGGAAAGACGTCCGGAAAAGCCAAAAAAAAAAACCACCGGGGACAAATGAGGGGAAGGTTACGTTCCTCCTTCACCCCGGGAAAAAAAAAGCGGCTTCCTTGAAGTGACCGGAAAAAAGCCGGGGGTGCCGAAAAAGAAGGATGGAGAAAAGGCCAGAAAGGGTTGAAGCCTTAAAAGCGGGGGATAAGCAGAAAAGCCCCCCGGGGAAAAGGTTTGTATAGTGACCAGGGGGGAGAAGAGGGCGGCAGGGGAGAACTTCTGACGAAGCTACAAAGCGAGAAAGCGGATGAGAGAAAGGGCCTAAACCCCACGCACGCAAAAAGGAAAAAAGCAGTTTGAGGACCTGCGAAAGCCTCCTAAAAGGGAGAAGTAAAAATTGGGAGGGCGCTTGGGGGGGAGGGCAAAAGTTGCTTTTGAAAAAAAAAAAACCGGCCGTAATGGTGGAGGGGATGGAAACCTAATTATCGTCAGAAGGAAAGGGTTGGTGGGGAGTCGGGGGGCCGAAAAGTCCGCGTTATGGGGGGGGGGCAAGATGAAGGAAGGGAGAACCTCATCTTCCGGGGAAAGGACGGGACGCGACAGACGAAAGAGGAGGGGGGGCATCTTCAGCGTCACAAGGACAATCTGTTCTCTATTTCTCAGATAAAAAAGAAACGAAGACCAAATTAACACGATATAAAGGGGAAGGGGAGAGAAAGAGAGAGAAAGGGGGAAGTATTCCAGAGGAAAAAAATCGCTCAACAAGATGGAAGAGTTACGATTCGCGGGAGAAAAAGACCATCGTCTTCGCGCTAAAGAGGGAAAAAACGGGAAGTGAAGGAAAGTGCCTATCATTCACAAACCATAGGCGGAACGACCCCCCGAAGGACCCCACAGACCCAGGCGCGTTAAGGTACAAAAGCAGGTAGACAGGGACCAATAACAACGCAACTGCCATAAAAGTGAAACCCACAAGAAGGGAATAGCACATAGTGGCTGAGAGCGGGCCAAATTTTAGGAGGGGGACGACCTGACAACTTAGGCGCGGCCTCTTTTGCGTCTTGGGGAAAAAAAAGGAGGCATCTGAGCATCTCTCAAACTGGAGGGACGGTTTGAGTCGGTACAAAGAGAAAAGATAGATGCCGCCAGGAAGGACCACGAATAAAGTACCATGGTGGCACCCCGAAAACTGCAACAAAGGGAGCTTCCAGTCTGACTCCCACCTATGAGGCTTTTCAGCGTGAGGGGAAAGGGAAGATTCGCCATCCCGTCGGAAACCCGCCTACCAAGAGAAAAGGGTCGGGGTGGAGGGCGGAAGGAAAATATCGATGGAAAGGGGGGGGGGGAAAGGAGGAACGTCATGTCACAAATTGGGGGTAGGCCTTTTGTAGGCCTAAAAAGGGACTCGGTTCAAGAAAATAAAAGCTTTTAGAAAGAAGTGCACTCCTCTGAACTTCGAGAGGGAAAAAAGGCGCTAGGGGGGAAAAACCCGTTGACAACAGCAGAAAGAAAACTCAATAACACGTCCCAGAAACTGTCACTGACTTACTCTGATAAACGATGTAGAAGGAGAATTGGGAAAATATTGAAAGAAAGGAAAGAGGTCCCCCAAAGAAAAATGACCTCACTGTCGGCAAGAGGGGTGCTCGGTAAGCGTGGTTAGCGTTGAGGAGACATGTATGAGGAAATCCGGCCAACTCCTACCTGCCCATTTGAAACGATCACGAAGAAAAGACTGACTTAAGGGGGACCACAGATGCGGAAAAAAAAAGGGCGAACGGGGTAGGAATACTATTTGACTGAAAAAAACGCTGCAGAAAAAAAAAAAAAAGGAAACTGGAGAGCAAGGGGGCGCGATTAGATCGCAAGGAAGGAAGACCTGGATCAGCAAAACCCAGCTGGGGAAAAGCACGGTACCCTCATAAGAGGGGCGACAAAAATTAGGAAAGATCGTCAGCTCGGAAGACAGTTTGAACTGAATATGACGCAGCGCCCAGCTAAGAAAGCCTTTCGATTTTAGAAGGGACGGGAACGGATTTGTGGAAGGAGGAATGAGCAGTGAGAAGAAAATATCTTTGCCGAGGCTTCATTTGCAGTCCCTGGAGAGCGCCCTGGTGCAATCGAGTGGAAAAACAATATCTCGATATGGGCAGCGTAAACCTCGACGAAGCTCTGCCAGGAAAATTTTCGAACAGGCTTTGGACGTCGACCGACCAGTCGTCAAAACAAAAGGAGAATCGTGATGGGGGTTGCTGCACACCCTTCCCGGTTAAGGGAAGGGGGATCTAATGGACGGGGGGGAAGCCCTCCTTTCCCTTAAAAAAAACGAAAGAGGAAATCCCGAAATGAAAAAAATAAGGGGGGAACAATGGTACATAAAAGGAGGGCGTTGCTGTAATGACCGGACAAAAACGAGGAAAATAGTTAATCTCGAGCCGCTGAAGGGCCGTTCTCAATCATCGGGGAAACGGATGGCGGGGAGAGCAAGGGCGGCTTCAGATCCTGCCAAAACAAAAAGCGGACGGAACAGGAGAAAGCACACGTGCGCGGGCCGCGGCCGATCGATGTCGAGCACGGCTCGTAACCGTGGGTACGAAGCCTCATCTTCGGCAAGAAAAAAGGGAGATCTCAACAACACGCGGGAGGAAAATGAAAAAACGCAGCCGAAGATTCGGAGGCGGGGGGAAGGCCGTGGAAACTCAGCCGGAAGGAGAGGTGCTTCTCCAAACGAGCGGTCCGTCCTCGGAAAAATTGCCTTGTCGCCGGCTAGCAGGGCGTCGCGCCGGGAAAAGAAAGCAAAATATGAGAATGTCATGGCATTCGGGAAACGGCCGAGATTAACATCAAAAAAGTCTTAAGGAAGGGGAGCAACGTATTGAAAAAGGTTCACCGGCGGTGGCTATTTCCTGGGAAAAAGATATCTTATAGGAAGAGGGAGGAAACGAGAAAACAACGGAGGGAAGGGTGGCCAGGGGCAAGCCCAGGCAAAAACCATCACGCGAGATTCACGTCAGCTTTCCGGGCGGTCGACGGAAAAGGTTTCTAGACATATACGAGGCGGGGGAATATATTCCTGGAGGCTACCTTGGAAGGCTATGGAACAACCTGAGGACAAAAGAAACCGTCTGGGGGGGAGGGATATCATGGGGGGGGACCATGAGGGAAGCACTCAATGGCCCTAAGTCTACTCACTTAGCATAAAGATTTCATCAACTCCGTAAACGCCTCAGAAAAATACGAAAAGATCAACTCAAAGTCCAAAACTGGTGCGCTTGAGGGGGTAAGAATCTTAAATTGTCGCAGTCATCTGACGATCGCAAGGTTCTGAAAGGGGGTTTACGGCCATATATTGAAGGGGCCAAAGACTCAGGCTGGGTCCGTGAACGGCCGGAAATTCTGCGATAGATTCTCGAAGGAGTCGAACTCTCGCCTGAAAGAGGAGTCAGCAAAAGGGAAAAAATTCCCCTCGTAGACAAGAAGAGTATCTCGTTTCGAGGAACCAGACATCTGCCCCCATAGGGGAAAGATACGATCTCGTGGGGGAAAAAGCGTGAAGGAGGCTTGAATTCCAGCATTGGTTGGAAAAACCCATCAACAGTAGCAAAACAACACGATCGAAAAAACACTGTGCGGTCAGGAGGGGGCCTTTAAAATCGGTGGGGATCGCCAAAGGGGTACCGGAACGCAAATAAAGGTAATCCTGGGGGGAGGAAAAGGGCTTTCATGTGTGCACCGTGTTTGTGGGGGTTTAAATGTAAAGAGGGGCAACAAACGTGTGACCAAAGCCGATAGGTTTTTACTAAAAAAGGGCAAGTAGGAAGAAGAAGTCGCGGGGAGGCCCAGCGTAAGCCCCAGGACTATCAAAAGGGGGCATTCCTGCCCAGTTACGGCGCCTGCACCACCTGATGGTCCCCGAGAGTCCATGGCATCGTGAAGGGAAACAAAACGCGGAAAAAAAAGCCGGGGGTGAGGGGGTCTGCAAGTGATTTCGAAGAGGCAATTTCCGACGAACATAATTGGAAAGCTTAAAGAGGGAGTCTACGCAGAAAAAAACCAATTTTTGGAGACCAGGGGGAAAGGTCCTTTATTCGAATCAAATTGGGAGGGGCAGGCGAACTGAGGGGGGAAAAGTCAAACCGAAAAAAAGGAAATCGAGTGATCTTGAAGCGTCTCAAGGCCCGCCGAAACCCCCGCCAATAGGCCAAAGTGGGGTTCAAAAGATGTCGGCTAAGCAGAAGAAAAAAAAAAATGGACTTGAAATAAGCCACTAATGCTGGCTGGCGCTTGGTGGAAGCGGGGAGAAGTTGCGTTGGGGGGTGGGGGGGCTTGGTTTAAGGTAAGTCCCTGTACCTACCAGGGCGTTGTCTTATGGTGTGAGACCGGGGGCTGGGTGGCGGGGTTGAAGATGTAGGGGGGAAGGAAAAAAGAAAAGGTTTTGGGGGGGACTGAAGAGGGAAAATGGGTCTGATTTGATCATCTGAAGGAAAAAGCCGGAGCCAGATGCGGCCGTAGGAAAGGCAGAAAAGAAGATGCCAATCGGGGGGGGAGGATGGCCGATTGTTCCGCGTGAGGGCCCCCTTCCCCGAAAGAGAGAAAACAACCAAACGGAGAAAAAAGATATGGTGTGGAAGACGCGGACAGGACCCCTCCGCACACGAGGGAGCAGGTGACGATGCCAATAGATCCGGGACGACAGTGAACCCCGTCAGTCCAAAGGGAAAATGAGGAAACCGCTCCCGGGCACTCCTTCAACAAAACCCAACCCTAAAATGAGATCAAAAAGAAGGAACACCCAGAGACTACTTTACTATAATGGTAGGTACATACCACTCACCCAAAGGGTGACACGCCCCGCTTAAACAAAGCGCCTAGCAGCATGTGAGAGGTTCTTATTAGCTCAAAGGAGGGGAGGGAGCTGGCGGGGGCATTAGGCCGCTGGCGGGTGGGGGAGTTTCGTGCGGCATGATGGACACCTCTTCAAGACTGAGAGGGGAGGTTTATGGGGAGGGGCAATAATTGCAAAAAAAAAGGAGTGAACCCCGAACTAAAAGAACACCAGCAAAAAAAAGCACGTCTGGAGCTCCCCTATTTTAAGAAATATAGAGTGTAAACAAAAAAAAAACTTCTCCAGGGTCCTCCGGAAAAGGACCTTCTTTCGGGGGGGGGCTTTGAAGGCACGGTAAAAAGGAGGAGGAAGTAAACCTGCCCTGAGGGAACCGGGGGATTCTGGGGATCAGAGGCTCTTGGCCTCCTCAGGATTCATAATAAGAGGAAATGAACGACCGTGAGGGAAGAGCACAAGGCGATAAAACACTTGGGGGAAACATCATTACCTGAAAAGAAATCAATAACAACGTAGACATTTCCCAAGGGGGGGGAGGATACGGAGCCTAGGGGGGGGAGTATATAATTAGGAAGGCGGCGATCCTATTTTTGGTTCGCCTTATTAGAAATACACGCACTGGAGAAAGGAGACAAGTGTTTCGATCGGGGGGAGGTTGTCAAGGCTTGTGACAAGGGGGGAACCAACCTGGCAACATTCCGGCCAAGACAGTCACTCGAGGTGAAAAGAGGGGCCACTCGTAAGTGAGGGAGCAGGCCATGGCCCGCTCTAAAAGAGTAGGGCCTACGAGGTGAGGTTCACTGCCCGGAGTTCCCGTTCGAAGCTGAAAAGAGCGCTAGAGGGGAGCCAACTAGCAGTGGAAACGGCAAGCGGCGAAAAAACCTCAGCCCGGTTCTATCAATAACTGCGGTCATAAAAAAAAAAAAATGTGAAGACAATCTAGAAGACCATTTTATTGAACAGGCAGCCGCCCCAGCGAAGACATTTCTCTTGAAGGGAGAACGGAAAAATTCTTGGAAGAGGAACCTAATGAGCGAGAAGGCTTGGGCCGAGGCTTCTTTTTCCGGCAAGGAAGGAGGAGGTTCAAGTAGAGGATACCAGTTGGCACAGGCCCAGGTTACTCGTAAGACGCAAGCCCCCTCCTCTCTCTGCCTTACCCTGAAGGAAGGGCTGGAAGAGTCGGCAAGCCTGGGTGATCGGGCCTTGCCCTGTGCTTGCCAAAACGGACACCTTCCAAGAAAAAAAGGGGATGACGTCAGAAAAAGCCCGTCGTCGAAGAACTATAAAAACCTGACAGAGCCACGGGGTCACAATGGACAGCGTTTTAGAAAAAGAGGTTGGGTACGATACAGCAAACACCCAACGATCCAAGTCCCTCGAGCCGCATGGCCGTTCGAAGATCAAAGTTGTTCTGATGAGAGAAGAGATAGGAGAAAGGAGCCTGCGCCAAGAAAAAGGAAGACAGCGGAGAAGGAGAGCCATGCACAAAGCGCGGGGAGATGCCTTCGCACGGGGGCGACACGGCCTCGGAAAAAAAAAGGGGGGGAAGAACGAATCTAGGGAGGAAGCCGAATCTCTCTCAAAAATGAAAAAGACGCCGAAATGCAGACTGGTAACAAGATCTTTGACCGAGGCCTTGCGAGGAGAGAACGGAAAAAAAGGCCGTGTTGAACAAAAAGGGTCGTAGGAGGGAATGATTTTTCTTTAGGGTGAGTCAGAGACTTAAAAAAAGGGAGGGAGGAGGGGACTCCACAATACAAGTGATACAGTTGCACGCGTATAGGATCATGGGCTAGATCCCGGGTCCATTACGTGTGGCGGATAAAGGGAGACCAAAGCTGAAGTGTGGGTTGCAGGGGTGTTAGACGGTCTCTACTTTAAGCGTCTTTTCCTGAGGGAATGAAGTGAAACGTTAAATGGGTGGCAGCCAAGGCAAGGACTAGTAGTCACTAGAAAATGGGTACATATAGCACCAGACTTTTCCTTCAAAAAAGTGGCCAGTACTATAAATGGGAAAAAGAGCATTCTTGGAGTAGAGGAACGACTACCGGGAAAGCGGCTATTGATTAAAGACGATTGAAACGGAGCGAAATTAAGGGGCCTGAAGTCAAAGACTAGGATTACTCAAAAATGATATTAGGGGGGATAATCTCTTATTTCATAAAATCTGGGAAAAAGCCCTCAAGGAAAATCCCATCTTCTTCGGGGGGGCTCTGCTTTAGATGAGAAAGAAGTCTGAAAGTAAAAATGACGAGGGGGGGAATGGGAAGGAATCGAAATACTTGGGCGAGGGGGGGGGAAGTTCTGACTCTGGACGCACGTTCTCACGGAAAAGTGTGGGGGGAGCAAAGGAAAAGAAAGTCATTAATCCTCGCGGAATCGCAGAGGGAGGTATGTAAGAGGATCGGCGGGGGAGAAAGGACCCCAAGAAAGAGGTTCAAATCGGGGGAAAGGGAGCGTTGGCCGTAAAGTGAAGCATTGTTTCCAAAAGGAAAACGCGAGACGAAAAATCGAAAAAGGCTGACGAAAAGGGCCAGGGCTGTCAGGAAAGAAAATCCTGTCAAGGGGGGGGAAAAAGAAGGATGAAATATGGTCAAAATAGGTTATCCGGTGAGGAAGTTACAGGGAGGGGTATTGATGGGGACGTTTTGAATTCGGAAAATGGTGGAAGGGGGGGAAAAACAACAGAGTGGAGCCAGTGGGGGGGAGGGTAACGAAGGTCAGTAGGAGTCCGATTCGATGGAAAATATTAGGGAACAAACAAGTAAAGGGGGAGCCACTAAAACCAACGGGGGGGAAAGTTAACTTAAAAGGAAAAGCAAACCAGATGGTCAAACGATCTCGGAAGTGGGAATGGACCAAACCAGAAGAAAGGGCTCCGCCGGGGCAGCAAAAGAAGGGATGAAAGGGAAAGGACTAATCTAGGGTTGAAGCCTTTAAAGGGTAAAAGAGAGCAAATTAGAGGTGGTCATGGGGAAGTTTTAAAGGGAACTTTTTACTACACAGGGGGCATGCTAATCTTTCTGGAAAACCTAAGGAAAAGAAGCAATCAAGGAAACGACATAAAAAAAAAGACTCCTTAAGTTTGTCAGGTAACGAGAGAAAAGAAGGAGGCAGCTAGGAAACTAAAAGACTCTTGGGGGAACGGGGAGTTTTTTTGGGGGGGGCAGTTGCGTGGGGAACTTGGCTGAACGAGGGGGTCTGTTACCTAAGGGAGGGGGAAAAGGGCTGAGAAGAGGGTCCTTGGGGGTTGGAATAGTGGAGAGAGAATCCGAGGGGTCTGAAGGGGGGATCGAACCAGAGGGCACGACTTGACTGACAGGGGCCGGATCTAAAATGGCAAGGTCAAATGCTGCAAGGCGGGGCTATTTGGGTAAGGAAAAAGTTAATACTGGAATGACCACG
>Ga0179593_1647127_pt1 | contig 10139 bp, 7 predicted proteins | sample CZODoug2_1_08_16_FD_185931 | JGI IMG/M metagenome (GOLD analysis project Ga0179593, IMG submission 185931) | Vadose zone soil fungal communities from Angelo Coast Range Reserve, California, USA - CZODoug2_1_08_16fungal (PacBio error correction) | ecosystem: Environmental > Terrestrial > Soil >...
GGGAGGGACGGAAGAAAGGAAAAAAAACGGCGGGGTGCGACCTCTATCTCTAGTCCTCGTGTGAACGCCAAGGGTGCAACAGTAGGAGACGAGAACTCTGGCTAAAAGAGGGGGAATACGATAGGCGTGTCCAAACATAGGAGACGAAAGCAACCGATATAGGCCATGGGCCCGGGGAAAAAGAAGACAAGGGGATCGGTGTTACAAAGCGAGGTTTTCACATGGAACGTATAGGTGGGCCTGCGGTAGAGAACTGCGGGTACAGGAGGCGAACGGGAAAAAGAAAACACCAGAGGGGAAGTGGAACAAGGAAGGGAGAAAAAACTGAAAGGTGAAAATCCACCTCAACATGGACAGTCTGCCAGCCTGAGCTGCCTTGTACAGGAACGCGGCTTGTGTGAGTTGACGCCACAAAGGATACGAATCGAGGTGCCTGACAGAGAACCAAGAAATGGCTACGTTGGTCATTCAGGTGGCTTAAAGGGGTAAGGTCAGCCCACAAGTGCAACTACGACAGAGAATATGCGAGGGGATCGAAATAACTCCGAAAAAGACGCTTGCGGTTCTGAGTCAACTGTCAACGTGGCGGATGGAAAGATGGCTACAGTGAAGAAGTTTCTGACAGGCACAATGGAGGAAGGGGTACACAGGTTTTGGTGTGTCTGCGGGCACCCACCGGCTGAAAAGCGGTCCTTAACGTGGCACTGGCAAGACGCCCGAACAGCTTGTACACCCGAAAAGCGCTACCTGCTATGCGGTGTAGCATCGTAGGTTAAAGTGACTACGCGCGTGTGTTGCGAAAATCTGGGGGATGTTCTGACGGTACAATATCCAATGTGGACCCGATAACAGGAGGAAAAAAAGTCCCTGCATTGAAAGGAGCCGCGGGTTGGTTCAACGCCGGAGGTCAAAGCTAAAGGAATGGGCATGAAAAAAAGATATAATTCAGAAAGGAGAATGTCACCAAGGACCGGGAAGGATCGCTCCCACCCTGGAGAAAAACACAACACGAGATAGGGTACCTTCTTTTTCAGTCGGAGAAAGAAGAAAGAGTCAGGGTGATACACATCCACGCAGGAACCTCTTTCTATCCAATGGTCGGAAAGCGAAGGGCAGGGAATTTGAAACCCTCTCAATGTAAGGAAGAAAAATTTTGTACTCCAGGTTAAGTCATATGCTCTTAAGTAGGAAAAAGAGAGCACCCCCTAGATGTATAAGGGGCGTGAGGCTAGGGGGATTTTGAGGTACCGTGGGAACTCTCCGGCTCGTCTCCCTACAATCTCGAAAAACTTTCAAGGGAAGGGGTAGGTCCCTCTCCTGTAGTTGGCCGTTCCATATCCGATCTCGGGAGGAATGTCCTGCATTTTCCTCCCTGAAAGAGGTAATCAAAGAAAAGCTAAACCGGGAAGACCCCCGAAGGGGGATCTTAGTACAGGGGGCCTTTCTCGTCAAAGAGAAAACTAACCATGACATGAAATCGGTCTATGAATACGGATAGTAAATACTCCCTGGGGGAAAGGCAGATCTTCGGGTAGCCAGGGGAAGTCACTGTCCTCTTTAGGAGGAAGGGGGGTCCAGGGGGGGGGAAAGGTTCCAACTCCTTCTCTGTGACATGGATCTTCTATTCAACGAAAGCAGAGGAAAGACCAGGTGAGCAGGAGGACTGTGTGGGGGATCCTTTCTAGGGGAGGAAACTCTTTTAAAAAAGTTGCCCGACAGTAGAAGGAAAGAAAGAGTTTCAAACGGTCTCAATTATCAAAGGGGCAGGGAGTAAAAAGACCCGATCACTAAAGAAAAGGACAGGACAAAGGGAAAATCCGCTACCCATCGGGGGTTATTTGGAACAAAAAAACATGATTTAAACTTAAAAAGGAAGAGTGGGGGGGTCGGCGGTAATTTCGGGGGGTAGATTTTCTCAAAGGACACAGTATTTGAAAGGGCCGTGTTTCATCTTGTAATAGAGAGGCAGGTCGAAATTTAGGAAAAGTCACCATCATGCGGCGGTCATGAAGTGCGCCGTCAAGGAAGCCGGTCAGCGTACATCAGAGCGGTGTGGAAGTAGCCGGAAAAGAATGAATTCTTGAAGGGGGCCAGAAGCGGGTTTTGGGGTTCCATACTCAAGAAAAAAAAAAAGGGGTTAAATCCCGTGAATTATTGGCTGAAGTCAAGAAGAAGGGGGTGCTCGAATCACTATGTTAAAGGGGAAAACCCTCCTCGGCGTCGGGAGAAAAAAACGAGGGGGAACTATTTCTTGCGTAAGCAGGGAACTCCGCTCCCTTTCTAGAAGGGATGCAGGGGACGGGACTCTCCATAGTCTTTTAGAAGGGTTGATCAGTTTTTTTCTAGGGTCAAGAGAAGACGCCCTCAGAAGAAAGAGAGGGTACTAGGAGACAACAACCAACTGAGGGTATTAAACACTGGTTCGGAGGGGACTGCTTCTCTTATAAAAAAAAAATAAACATCTTTTATGAAAAACCGACTCACACCAGGAGTACACTTATGCGTAGGGAGATAAGTGTTAGGCCTACGAATCATGAGAGGAGAGAAGACTCCACCCTGAGGAAACAGGGAAAGAGCCGATCCTTGGTCCTGGTAGACTTCGACCTCCCATCCACAGTGGGTAGGAGGGGAATACTGGCAATGTCTCAAAATGAAAGAGTATGGTGGGGTCACCTCATAGACGAAGAAGTAATTCATAGAGAACTCCTCGCAACAGAAGGAGGGCCAGAAGAGACTTTCCGCGACACTTCTCGGGGCGATTTTAAAAAAAAAGGCAAAGCCACACGGCCCCTAGCGTCTGGTCGTTCAAACGGGAGATCGAAACGAAAGTGGCAGAATTCGAAAGCAATTAAGAGGCCCCCCCTTCTTGGGAAAAATACATACGAAAATGAGATGTGCCAAACATTTTGGACTAAAGAAAGCTCTTGGTCGCCTTGTTCTTTCCTTACAATTAGAACTGATCTTTACTAGGGGGGGGGGGAAACGAGTTTGGCGAGGGGAACCTTTGGTGAGGTGCTTTCCTTCGAAATTCGTTCCCCTTGAAAGGTAAATAGGGTTTACGCACGGAAGTCGGGAAAAAAAGACCGAGCGACTCTGGGAAAAAAGGCAGGGGGAAGGGGGATCATTCCGGGCCCGTGAATCTCATCAGTTGGAAGTCACATGTCCTTAGAAGCGGAGGCTGACGGACGGGGGAAAAAAGGTGCTCTTTAACGATAGAGTTCAAACACATGGGGCACGGGAAGTAAGTCATCTTCTTAAAAAAGGGAAAAGAATTGGTGGGGAATATACTTCTTACCTTTCCCCCTTGTAAAAAGGGAGAAACGGGGAAGAAAACATGTGGAGGGGAGGGAAAAACGCTCGCGGGCCGGCTTCAAGAGGGAAAGAAACTGTCGAAGCCACTACGCGATCAGGGGGGGACTCACATCAGTAGGGGGGGAGAAAAAAAACAGGGGGGACGAAGTACTTCTCCGAGGAAAGCCCCCCTTGTTCGCTTAAACGCGCACACGGGAAGAATCTGGGGGGGAAGGAGAAATAGGTAGCGACTCAAGGACAACTCTACCTTTACAAGGAACAACGATCTCTGCCTGCGGAACAGAGGGGGGGGGGGCCGCATTCGAACAGGAAAAGAAGGAGGTGAAGCGGAGCAGAGATGACGGGAACCCTTACCTATTCTTAAGTTCAGAGCAGCGTCATCTCTACAAAAAATACGTATTGAGGCGGGCAAAGGGAAGGGGGACTCAGACGCAGTGGAAGGAAGATTTTCTTCCGCCGCAGGGGGACGTCCATAAAAAAGGCACCGGCGATGCGTCAAGGGAAACGATGCGCAGTCAGAACAAGATTGCCTGTCAGATTTAAAGGGGAGAGGGGGGCTCGGCGGTAGAGGGGAAGGAAGAACGCGAGCCAAGAAAAAGGTACTGCGGACTGCGAAGGGGGCGGCAATTTTCATTTAAGGGTCCTTTTGGGAAAGATAAAAGGACAGGCGACTACGGCGAGGGAACACTCTTCGGTCAAAGAGGGGAAATTTTTGAAGGGGCAGAGCCTATATCATCTTATTCTTCAATTCAACGCATCGGCCCCTTCCCCTAAAGAGCGCTCCACCCTAGAACGAGGTTAAGGGGAGTGAATGGGGCACAGGTAGCCATCGGCGACACGACCATATCCAAGAAAGGGGAGAATAGCGATGACGGGGGGGGGACTTGTCACGGCGAAGCAGGGAGTGAAACCAGCTTCCGCACGCCGCGGGGAAGTCCAACAAAAGCATTCCGACGTACCTATACCGGTACACGAAAACAGGGACAGCGACCATGCAGTCGCTCTCATGGGGGGAGAACGTCTCGCTTAAAATGTGACTGGAGGGAAATGACATGTCACAGGCCTGCAACCAAGTTAGCAAAGCCAAAGGGTCAGGGGGAAAAAATGGGGGGGGGCGTCATAAAAATGACTGCAGAGGTACACTAATGAACGCAAAGGGGGAAAACCGAAACCAGAGCGATAGCGGGTAAACTCAGATGAAGTTGTAACAAGGAGGGGACTATCAGTGGAGAAAGGCGGACCGGAATGTCGAGAGGCACTTTTTGGCAAGAGCAGATTGTCAGGCACAGGCTAGACGGTTCTTCCTCGTAATAAGGAGTAGGGTCAAAGCCGTTGAATGGCGGCCAGGGCGTTCACGGAATGAAGAATTGGGGGGGGTGTGGGCGGGAGGCCCGGAAATGCCTCTGGGTTGTCTTTCAGCCTGGACGAGGGTGGTGAGGGGGCCCACACTCCGGAAGTGGGCAAGACCCGGTAAGAGGGATTGCAGCGCCTCCAAAACTGTGGGGGAGGGGTGCTCGCACTTCACTAAAGGGAAAGACACCAGCGAGGAGCTTAGGCTTCGCGCACGCATTTTCGGGCTAAAAAACTCGAAGGAGAGGACACGCGCCCTTCTTGAAAGGGAGAGGAGGGGCCGCGAACGGAGCGGGTTGAAGGGGGTGTTGAGGGAGGGAAACGTTGTGGAGTGGATAGTCCGCCGGCCCATAATCTCTCTCTCCACAACAAGAGGGGGTATGGAAAATCTATCTCATCTGCTCGGGGGGGGGGGGGAGGTTCTAGTGGCTTCTCTATGGAAAAGATGAAACGAATCAAACCGCCCAGAAAAAGGGATCCAAGAAAAGGCGGGGACTGAGAAGAGAAAAGGGGGCGGGGTCGACTATCCTTCGGTAAAAAAAAAAATCGGCGGCGGGCGAACGCAGGGGGGCCATTTCTCCAGTGCCCTGAGGGGAAAGCCATTTGTATGCTAATCTCATAGAGGGACATAACCCCCCATTACTACTCTACGTGGGGGGGAAAAAAAAACTTAGGGGATAAGCAAACACAGGACGTCTGACCTACCACCGAATAGGGGTTTACTCTGGGGGAAAGGACATGTCAGAGAGTCGTCCTTACACTTATTTACAAGAAGAGGGACATAGCGTCTACAATATCGAGAAAAATTTGGCGCTCCAAAAACTCAAGTCTCCATTCTACCGAAAGGCGTTACCATTCCGACAGGTACTAAGGGGCCATACCATGTTTGTACCATCGGAAAAGGGGGGAGCGCGGCCTGGAGTTCATGACCAGCTTTCATCCGTTGAGGACGCGACTTCCGAAGAAACCGTGGGAAGATGCTTTACCCTTTTGGGGGGGGGGGACGCTGTGAGGGGGGGCATAGGTTCTTGGGAACGTCCAGTACTTTTAATGCCGAAAGTTCCTCTCCACCAAAAAAGGCGGACGGTCGGTAGGTTGTCTTTCGATTTTTCCTTCGGGCAACGAGAGTCGAAGGCCCCATTTTTAGAAGGAAGAAGGAGGATATGACGAGGAGGAGACTCAAGAGCGTCTTCTCCTGACACATCTCCGGCCCCGGGGGAGATTGCAATAGAAGATTTGCAAGGGGGGAGGGGGGGGGGTCAAGGAGGCGTCTACTTCCAGGGGGCTGCCTTCACCCGGGGGGGGAAGGGGACCTTCTCTTCCCCAAAGAGAGTTTCAAGGGCTTCCCGACAGGTTAAAGGGGCTCTCGACGCAAAAAAGGACATTCTGGCAAGTCAAAAGAAAAACTCTTCAAGACCTTCAGAAGGGGGGGGCGGAGGGTCGACGAAGACTCGGACAAATTACCTCCCGCTTCCTCTCTCCTCTAAAAAAGTAAAGAGAGTGCCGTTCTGCGAGAATCCTAGCCGGCTCCAGACCTGAATGTACATGCCAGAGTTAACACCCGCATCGGTTCAAGGAAGGGAAAAGAATCTCCATTTATGGAAGGGAAAAGAAGGGGCAGCCGTGCAGGACGAGGGGCTTATTTCTCTATGAAACGAAACAACTTATGAAGATGGAGGGGGGGCTGGTCCTCTATGAAAAAGGAAGGGGTGATCCGCATCACCTAGGAGGGCACTTCCATGACCCATAAGCGAGCTTTTCAGGCATTAAAAGGAGACATATGAGCCTTTCCAGGGACGAAAAAAGGGGGGTACAGGGAGTGGTAAAGGAGAGCGGGGAGGACCTATAGATCAAAGAAAAACACTATTATTAAGAGAAAGGTCAATGGTAAGATAACACAAGGTTCAGTAAGTGAATTTTTTCTAGCCATTACGGACTCACGCTACCCAAAAGGGAAAAGTCGGGTCAGATAATGATGGATAAAAGGAGCGCGGGAGGAGGAACCTCACATCTTAGGTAAGCCGGAAAGACTATCAAGCTGCCAACTAGAAAGAGTGGAGTCTTATTAACAGGTGGCAGATCAGAGTACCACGAAAATTGGAAATTTCCCTCAAAAGTTACGCAGGAAAGGGACACCTTTGCACGGAATGAATCTACTACCCGTCCCCATCCCGCTTTTATATGGCCGTCCGTGGAAAAAATCTGAGGAAGACGTCCTTCCTGTCAGACAACTCCCACAGAGGGACCCTGGATTCCGTGTCGATCCTTTCTAAAAAAAAAGATCTTTCCCCTGCCGGGGAAAACAAAGCCAGCAAGTCACACCCAAGGGGGTCCAAAGCCAATCGGGGCACGATCAAGTCAAAACAGAAACGGACTTCCAAAACAGGACAGAAGGAACAGCCACCGCGAGGCACGAGGGAAACTGAAAGAGTCTGCTTGGAAAACCGAAAAGGCCGAGCAGGTTAGCTGCCAAGAAACCAGGTAAGAAGGTAAAACTTTTTCAAAGAGATATTTGTCGACGGTCTAAAAGGGGTGCTTCTCGGGGAACGCAAGGGGTTCCATAGGGAAGGGGCGAAGTCCAGTCGGCGTGAGAACCTATTCAAGGGGGTTCGTGGAGTATGAACTGAAGTCGGGGTGGGGTTCAAGGGCTTGCAGGGAAACCGGTGAGGGCCAACGTCCGCGGAAAGTTTTTTATAAAGGGGGGAGAGCAGCGCATCACCTTTGGGGGCGTTAAGAGGAGGGGAAAAGCCGGGGGGAACTGGCCCACCACTCGAAGTAGGCTTCTCTCTCCTCGTGGCGGGCGAACCGAAGAGGAAATCAGCTCCTTCTTACGAACGACGTGGAGCGCCCGGCGGAATGAGTGAAACTGGGTGGCGAGAATACAAAAACGCCAATCAAAAAGGAGGAGAGAAACACAAAATGGAAGGAAAAAGGGGTCTTTCTCGTTGTTCGGGCTTCTTCTTCTCTTGTTAAGAAAAATCGGAAATCAACTCCACGCAAGAAAGAGGCGCTTCACACTTCAGGAGGGAAATCGAGAATAAATTTCGAGGCTACCGAACCTCCACCTCTTCGATTCTGGAGAAGAGAATACGAAGCCGATCCTTTTTACAGGGAAAAAAGGGGAAGGCGCACCGCAAGCCGTGGATGTGAAGCACGCTGCCACTGGATCAAAAAATGCTCTGATTATTTTTGAACAATAAACACTTCGAGAAAAAGGAAACCAGTGATTCAGTCCTGAAAACCGATCTTTTCATGAAAGGTACCATCCGGCCGGCAACGGGAAAAAGGACAGTTTCTTTCACGAGAAAATCAGCCTGCCCAGAGAATGTGTGGAGATGGGGGGGAACAAGTGGACTATATTTACACAGTTCTCAGAGAGAATCTGGCCAAGCAAAAAAAAGGACCTAATCCGAATTCTAGGAACTCGGTTGTACCGCCCGAAGAGGTCCGAGCCTGTGTCTTCCTGGGGGAGAAAAAAGGAGGGAATCCGTAATGACTTGCCAGGACCCGAGGAACCGTTTGGTGACGAGCAGGGGAAGAGACAGGGCGGGTTACCCAGGGTCAACGAAGGGGGCAGGGATCTCGCCACCAGCCGGGGGGACGTTCCCAGCTTGGTTGCGGGACTCTGACTGGAGGAAAATCTGCTTTGGGAAGGAAGGTCCGGGTAGCATACCGAGCGGAATTGTGGGGTGGGGGGGTTTGGGGTGGGTTGGGGGGAACCGGGAGAAGCTCGGCTTCGCCGGAAGGAATCACTGGTCAGCTTCACTTGAGAAGGGGAAAGAATGGTCTGTCGAGGTCCCATATCAGCAGGACACGTAGCTCCTCAAAAGAGGAAAGACGGGAGGTGGCGCTGCCTTAAGGAAGGACGAGGGACCGGCAAAAAACAAAGGGGACTAACGCGCTCTGAGACTGTCAAAAGCACTTCGCAAAAAAGAAGGAGGAGTTATCGTCTGTCGTAAGAAAAAAAAAAAACTACTTACGGCCCGGGTCTTAGGGGGCCTCCTCAGACCGCGGGGTTTGATCTCGCGCTCAGGGCAAGCCGAGTCTCCTCCTTCCCGAAGGGAAGGAAAAATCTGGTCCCGCCACTCTTCCCGCATCACTTCTGAAAAAATCAGGGCCAGGTTATTGATGGGGGAAAGGAGGCAGACCCGGGCCGTGAAACCCTACAAGAAGGGACCTCTATTCCAAAGAAAGGAAGAGCAAAACACAACCGGAGAGGAAAAGAGAGAGAACTCGAGGACTCCGCATAGGTAAGGTTTCCGTGGGCCTCCGCTGGCACGGATGCCCATCCTCTGGGGAGGGAGGATGATTTGACAAAGCCTTGCCGGGAAATTGGTGGGTGAAATGAGAGGGTAAGGTGAGAGCGGGGAGGGACCGATATCAGCATCAAAACAGATGAGGAGTCTGCTAAAAACTGGCAGGTACGGAAAAGGGGAGACTAAGCACGGTATGGACGACCAGCGATCCAAAATTCTTGGATGGGGAAAAGAGATCGCTTATTCTTCTGCGAAGAAGAAACTTGACCCAGCAGGGAAGAGACCGGGGGAAGAAATCAGCCTGTTCTCAAGGGGGGTGAGAGGATACACTTTTGTTAGAAGAGGGGGGAGACGCAGACCGACCATTCAAAGAAAAATATGTAATCCTATCGGAAGCACGTCAATGGGGGGATTCACTATCTGGGGAAACCCTCTTTAGAATAAGGGAAGGGGCTTTTGGGGACTATTACTGAAGTTAATGCCAAATCATTATGGGGATCCAAAATATCAAAACGCACCATACCATTATCTCAAATCTAATGGGGGGGAGGGAAAGAATAAGCGGAGGGGCGCCGGAATAAATCGTGTGACCGGCCTGGAGAATGGAATTCAATCACCAGGCGGTACACAAACTTGTCCTAGGCACACTTTCTGGGAACAGCTCCAGAAGAATGAAACCCCCATCCGAAAACGCCACAGGCCCGAGCGGAAAAAACAAGAGCGCGGATCTGAAAAAAAAGGCAGGCTTATTATTGAACACAACTGGGAAAGGGGGGAAGACATTAGATGGCTGCAATGTCGCAAAGGTAGAGCAGCCGTACACCAAACCAACTCAGACAAGATCTCGTGGAAGGATTTTGCTCGGACAACACGTATGAGGCAGAAAAGCAACGGGTGGACGGAGGAAATTGGCCGATGTATCTAGGAGTGAGAATGAATTCAAGAAAGGGGGGGTCGCCCGGAGAGGGGGGGAGGGGGCCAATACTCCTCGTAGGCCATGGGAAGTAGTGAGCAGCGAATCCAAAAGGGGGGATCTGCATTCACTCCGGGGAAAAAAAGGGGACTCGGCGTCTTAGAGCGGACCTAGAGAATATGTGGGGTACTCACTAGCCTCTCTCTATAAGTCCTACTTTTAACCAGGGATTTGGCGGGGGGGGGGGGGGCTTTTGAGGGTGTCTTTCCTATCTGGTGAGGAAGAAGCAGCCGCCAGCCCGAAAGACC
>Ga0179593_1706832_pt1 | contig 10139 bp, 20 predicted proteins | sample CZODoug2_1_08_16_FD_185931 | JGI IMG/M metagenome (GOLD analysis project Ga0179593, IMG submission 185931) | Vadose zone soil fungal communities from Angelo Coast Range Reserve, California, USA - CZODoug2_1_08_16fungal (PacBio error correction) | ecosystem: Environmental > Terrestrial > Soil >...
GTAAAGGATGAAGATTATGTGAAAAGAAGGGGGTGTCGAAGATTGGTAGAGCATTGGGGTCCATGAAGCAACGGGATATGAAAGGGGCAGAGACAAACTTACTGAAGGTTATGGGAACAAAAAAACGGGGGGGGAAAAAAAAAAGTTAGTACTCTCCGCCGCAGGGGCATCGTTTACGCTCACGCCGCAATGTGGCAGGAAGGGGGAAAAAAGGTGGGGGGGTTTGTCCAGAGCGAACAGCAACCGCGAGGGGTCCGTATCTGAGGGCGAAAATGAGTGCGAACTAAACGAGGAACATTTTGAAAACAAGAAGGAAAAAGGGAACAAGGGCAACCGGGACCAACCAGTTGGACACGGACGCGCAAGGGTCCCTGCCCTTTAGATGCCGTCCTAGGCCCAACTGCAGGACCGTCATTTGTTCAGGGGCCGAACGAAGAATCAAAAAAGGGGAATACCAAAAAGGAACACGCCCTGAGAGAACCGCCCCGTCTAAAGGAGGGGAAAAAAAAAAAAAAAAGGGTCCCGAAGGATTTCCGGGTTCCTCAGGTACGTCCCAGCGTCCTAGTCTCAAAAACTCGGGGGGGGTGGGACAGAATCAGGGGGGTAAAGTTGAATCGTGGGGGTTGGTGGCAAGGAACACCTCATAAGAAAAAAAGGTGTCTGTGAAAACGAAAAAAAAGAAAAAGACAAACGGAGGGTATGGGACATCAGACCGCTGCCTTGTGATGTCCCATTTGTACCGGGGGGGAGAGCTGATTCCGTAGAAATTAAAGAGTCCGGGAAGCAAGGGTGACACAATAAGGCCCCCAACTCCTTCCATCAGTGAACTCTCGGGAAAAGAGAGGAGTTCTACCTTCAAAGGAAGGGGGGCTAAGTACTGGGGAGAAAGGCAAGCGGGGAAAGGGTCCGGAAGAAAACTCATTAATTGAGGAAAACAAACGAAGACACTTCCGAAAGGGGCCATGTTTTCAAGGGGAAAAGAAATGGGCATCGAAAGGGGGGCTCGAGGGAGAAGGAAAAAAAGGAAGGGAGGGGGAAGAACTGGGAGGGGGGAAGGGGAAAAAGCGGGGAGAAGGGACGGATGGAAACCCGCGCCCCCATTGGACAACGCAAAGAAGGACAAATACAGGGAAAAGGCTGATGGGGGGGGGGAAGGGGGGCGCGAGGGGCGAAGGGGAAAAAAGGAAAAAAAACGCCATCACTCGGCTTGGGAACCATTTTGAAGGAATAACCGGGAACCAAAACGAGCGACCAAGGTTCAGGGGGACGACGGGTGGGGGGGTTTGAAACGGTACGCGAGGGGGGAAATAGAAGGAACGTGCGGCAGAAAACAGGAAAAAGAAAAGCCTCGTGCGCAGGGAAGAAAAAAGAAGTGCAAGCAGTCCGTGCGTAGGAAGAGGCCGCCGCAAAAGGGAATATTTCCCCTCCCCAGGTACCAGAAAAGAAAAATTGGCGTGGAGGAGGACCGTTGGAAAAAGCGTCCAGGCCCAGGCAAAAAAAGAACAAAACTACCAAAATTCATTTCAAAAAAGGAAAAAGCTCATATCAACCAAAAAAAGGGAGGGAAAGATTGAGAAGGACTGATCCACGACAGGTCCTTTGCCTCTCAACCTGACGCACTGTAGAAGAACGGAAGAATCGGAAAAATTCTGCGCTCCCCAGGGATCCGGGCAGGTAGGGGCATTTGGCACATCCTTCAGGATCATCGCTGAAAGAACTCAAAGGGAAAGAAATTCATAGGAAAGGGTCTCAATATAAGGGAAGGAAGGTTCTTGAGGGGGGGGATGCACTTTACAAAAACTCAGAACTCAAAAAGCGAGGGGGGGGACTAAAGTGTTCAAGGAGGTGAAAGCTTGTAGGTCGATGGAAACATTGTTTGGGAAAAAAATAAAAAAGGTATATGATTCAGTCTGCGGGGGAAGGGAAAAACGAAACAAAGGACCCAAAGAAAAAGGGAAAGAATCTTTTTGGACTTGGGGGTGCAACATATGTTCGTTAAAGACCAGGGGAGGAGGGGACGAAAGAGACCGGTCAAAAAAAAAAGGGGGGGGGAGACAAAAAGGGGAGGAAAAAAAAAGATAAAAAACGCAGTTAGGCGATTATTTTTTATTAACGAAAGAAGCTCCAAGAAAAGCAGGGCGGGGGGACCATCGAAGGGGGGGAACATGGAAAAGGGAGCGGAAGGGAGGGTCAGAGGGGGGGAGTTCCCCAGTCTGAAGACACTCCTGCAAAACGGCGGTGAGGGACGGGTGGGGGGCGGTAGAAGGGTAGAGAAAACGAAGGGGGTACGGGTCAACATCCGATAATACGATGGAAGATGCTTTTCATAAAAGTGAGGAAAAAATTGGTGGGGAAGGGGGGGAAAAAAGACCATACAGACAGGGTAACGCGGGGACCGAGGGAAAAAAACGTAAAAGGTAAAAACTGTCATAATATAAATCGGCTGAATTCCCACCAGCAAGGTCAGGCAACGGGGAAGAAGTTTCTGAAAGGGGAAAGAAGGTTCTGGGATAAAAGAAAAGAACGTGTGCCGATCCCAGAAGGCCTGGCCAAAACAAAAAGAAGGGAAAAAAAGATTCAGAAGAGGGGAAAAACCAAAAACTGGGGCGAAAAAAAAGCAACAAAATTTTTATTACAAAAAAAGGGGTGGGGGGAAACAAAACACCACCACACCCCCCCCGCCCCCCCACCCCAAAAACCTCCCCTCCCCCCCCCCCCCACCCCCCCCTCCCCCCCCCCCCAACAATCCCAACCACACCCCCCACCCAGAGCCACCAGCTCACACCACAAAACCCCCCCCCCACTCCCAAACGCCGCCCCCAACCACCCCCCCGACTAAACAACCCCAAAAAATCACCAAACACCCCCAACATACTCCACCGGACCCTCTTTCCACCAAACCCCAACCCCCCCCCCCCCCGCCCCCGGCCCCACCCCCCAAACCCCCAAGCACCCCGAAACCAGTGGAAAAGGGGAGGTAGAAGGAAGTGACGCCAGTTCAAAAGCGGGGCCCTCTCCCCAGGCCAAGTAATTAACGGAAAGCAAAAGGGTATATGGTAAAAAGAAAGTGCTTGCAGGGGGGGAGAACGGGCGGAGGGGGGGGGGGGTGAAGAAAAAAGACAGTCGGCACAAAGACAAAAAAAGGGAAGAAAGTTGCTTTTTGGAAGAGCTGCCTCCATTCAGGGTTCAGTTAAACAACGTGCGGGGGAAAGAAGGGAAAATGGGGGGAAAGGCTAAACCAGGCCCGTGCAAAAAAACTCCGCTTCTGTTATTGGGGGGGCCCACTATTCAAATGGAATTACGCAGTTTTGGGACGCAAAAGAAAAAGGGGAGTCCCAGGAGAAAAAAAAGTAAAAAACTAAGGGGCTTTTCTAGGACCCCAACAAACCCAACTTGGCCGAACCCTGACTTTCTTCGGGGAGAAAAAAAGGAAAAAAACAAAAAAGAGTGCGCGGGGGATGTGGAGTCGGGATGAAAACTTGGTTTTTCCTACGGATAGGGAAACAACAGGGTGGAAAAGCGGAAAGGAAAAAAGAAACACTGAGGGGGGGGGAAGAAAAAGAATCCGGATAAAACCCATTGCAAGACCAATATGGTGCTCGTACACCACTTTGCAGGGGGGGGAGAAAAAAAAAATTCAATCAAGAGCAGGGGGGGGAAAAGAAAGAGGGGAGACGCCTGATCGGCCTTAAATAATAAATGAACCAAAGGCCCTGATGTGAGGAAAAAAGGGGTAGGAAGAAGTGGGGGCCGCATTCCCTCCAGTCCGCCCATAGAAAAAAAAGGGGACTCGAAAGTCGGGTACGCGAAAGGGGGATATGTCAACACATTCACACAGGATTGGATTCGCACAAAAAGTGAAAAGCCGAAACCGCAGCAAATAACGGAAAGGTTCTGGCCTGTCAGTGCTGCCGTACTGTGGGGATTGGAGTACGTAAGGACGCATTGGGGTTTAAAATGTTCACCGCACTAGCGGGGAGCAGCCAAAATGGGGAGGGACCAAACGGCAAAGGGAAGATGAAGGCCTAAAACGGCCAAAAGAAATGTGAGAGCGGGATTGAAAAAAAGGGGGGGGGATCGAAAAACAAGGAAGGAGGAGGAAAAGAATTCCGGATCAATGCAAGCACCCAGCGAAAGGGGAAAAAGAAACGTACGGCAACATGGTAAAGAATCAGTCCCACGGAAAGGTGGCTAAGCCCCGGGAGATGACGGTGGAAACGTCAAACCAAAAAGGGGAGGGGGAGTGAGAGAAGGCAACAGCAAAAAAAAGGGTCGTCATGAGGAAGGATTTGGCTAAGAGGCCGCACAGGGGGGGAGGGCTTCTCGGGGGGGGGAAGAATCAGGTGGGGGGACGGATGTCAGGGAGTTATGAACAAGGGTGAAGCCAAAGGCTGTTCTATCTTTATTGGGAGCCCTGCGGGAAGGGGAAAAAAAAATAATGCAAGGTGAAAGAGAAAAGGAGTAAAGATTCATCCTTCCCATACCTTTCTTGGAAGGTTACAGGGGAAAAGGAAAAAGCACAGGGGGGAAAAAAACATATGGTTGGATACACATGATATAAGGGGCAGATTCAGTAACCATGACGAAGTGTTGAAGTTCACACTGACAACGTTTTTGCCCACAGTCCGAGGGCAAAATAGGACCGCAGCCATGGAAAAAAGAAATTCAGGAAGTTCAGGCGGCCGTGGTTTGTTGGGGGGGGGGAAGACACCAACAAAAAGGAGAAAGACGGAGGAAAAGGGGTGAAAGGAACGAAACGGAATTCCATGTTGAATCGTGGCGACCAGAAGCCAAGTTGACAATACAAAGGGGAATCACCAGTCAAACCAGGAGCGTCCCGCGGGGTTCCAAAACTTCGGCATGGCGCAGGAATCAAAAACGAACAAGGCGGAGGTTCGAAACGGAGGGAACATCCAAAGAAGCTACTACATCAAACCCGCTCCAACGCGGGGATCGAAAAACACTACCGTCGGGACGGGCCCGAAAAGGAAATTCCGGGGGGGTAAACACAGGAAATCGAAGTCCTTTTCCACTGGGGGATCTATTTTCTCGGGGCCCCAGCAGGTGGTCGGGACGGACTGGGGGTTTTTTGAAGGGGCGTACACGGAAAAAGTTGGAGCCAAAATATGGGCGAAGTATGCCTAACTGAGCACCGGGTGCCATGAACCGGTCCTGGTAAAAAAGGGGGGGGGGGGGAACAGAAAGACGGGGGGGAAGGAAAAATTAAAGGGGAAAAAAAAAGGCGATCAGGATTCCTCCTCGGAATCTTTAAACCCCCGAGTGCATCCGGCAGGGGGGAACGGAACTAGCCCCCCGAAAAAGGGAGGTCCAGAGGGGAAGACGACGAGGGGGGGGGGGAGACCCTTAGGGATAGACTCAGGGGAAACAAAAAAACTAAATCACCTGCTGTAAGGAGTTGCTATGAGACTGGGACGGCACACTCTAATTCTTACCAAAAGAAAGGAAAATCCCGCGGGTGGGGGCCATGGGGAATGGGGGAAAGACCAAAGGAAAAAAAAGACTAGAAAGGAATGAGGTTTTTTTCGCAGCGAAAAATTTTCCGCAAGAAGTGGCCGATGCGGGACAAGCAGCCTGGAGACCAAGGGGTAAAACGGCAAAGCAGGAGAACTGCGAAAAAAACTGAACGGGAATCTCTCGGGTAAACATTTGTATCAATCGACGCGTCAAAGTCAATTGCGCCAGTGGTGAGTACTGGAAGAGGGCTGGGTAAGCAAGGGAAGCTGGAGCCCACAGCAAAACCGCACAATGGGGAACGCCTGGCTGGACGGCAGATGAAGGGAATCCTGGCGCCGGGAGGAGGGTATGTTAGGCGAGGAAAGGAGGAAAATGGTAAAAAAAACACGAGAATGCTGCCGGGGACACACAGGGAGAAAGCGTCTGCAAAGGGGCCCTTCTGTTGACCCCTGATCATCGGCCTCGCATAATCTAGACTCACAAAAAAAAAGGGGGGAGGGGGTCGAGAAAAGGGTAAAAGTCAACTGAAAAAGGAAAAGAGAAGCACAACCGCCTAAGGGGGGTAACTTAACCGATCAAAGCCATCGCCGAAAAACGGCAATCGCAGCGGGGGAAAAGAAATCCAATGAGAGGAAAACGCTACCTAAAAACACGCACGCAGAGGGAATTCCGATCATAGGACCCGCAAAGCCAGCATCGGTCAAAGTTTAAAAAACTGGGGGGAAAAGAGGGGGACAAGAAAAAGACCTGCCAAATCTCCCGGCCGAGGTCGTCAGAAGAAAGGGGGAGGGACGGACCCTCGACAACAGGGGGAAACAAAAAGAAATATTTCTCTTCTGCGCAGCCTCTCATTGGTTGAATCGGGGAACTCAACAAGGAAAAAGGGGGAAAAAAGGCTTGACGGGGACAGATTGCTGGAGGGGAAGGGGCGGATCCAGACTCATCCCGCAACAGCCGCGTCCTCAGGAAAAGGCTCGTGCGAGGGACAAATGGGAGGGGGGGGTTTTGTTGGAAAGGGACAGAACTCAGGAAAATCCCCCAAAGAGAGCCCAATCTCCTTGAACAAATGGGAAAAGGGTGGGAGAGGGGGGAAAAGTGGAATAGAAAAAAACAAATAGAGAAAATTCAAAAAAGGAGTCGTTGTGGGGACGGTCATCTTTCCCAAGAAGGTAGCAGAAACTTCCGGGGAAGGTCGAACTCAGGTATTACCGGGGGACGGAAAAGGGGGGAAGGGGCTACGGGGTAAGTGCAAAAGGGGGAGAACTCAGGGTTTTCAAAAATAAAACGGATGACTTCCAATCGTCAAAAGTTCCACAAAAAAAGAACATACAAAGGACAAGCCAAAAAATGACGGCCTGGCCGTTCCGGGACAAGACTTTTCGCAAAGAGTTTTTGAACACGACCGGGGGGCAGGGCCCGGGAAAAAGACCAAAAGGGGAAGAGAAAAAAAACGGAGGCGAAAACGAGAGCCCGGTTCCATTAAAAGAAAACTCCATTTAATTACAGGCCCTCCGATTGACAGAACCGGAAAGGAAAAAAGAGGGAAGAAGAAAAACCGTAAAGAAAGCATGGGGAGCGTGGGGGGATTTCCTCCAAAGCCCTGGGGGGGAATTGTACTGTCCCACGGAAGGGGTAGAAAGGGAAGAAAAAAAAAGAGAAGGGTGCTTGGGGGGAAAGGGGGGGCGGGGAAAAAAGGGGGGAATTTGGATTACCGCCGGACAATCGGGAAGAAAGGGGGTGGAGGGGACAGGTTGCGTAAAATTCTAAACAGGGCTGTATTGTGGGGAAGCCCGAAAGGGGAAAGGATTACGACGGGGGGACGGTCAGAAAGATCAATTTGGGAAAAAAGAGACGACAAGTCTCTGGGGTGCTTGGGGGGCCCAAACAACCCAACTGAAGGAACTGCGGGAGAATTCTGGGGGGACCGTCCAAAATGGAGAAGTGGAGCGACTAGGAAAATTTTTTGCGGCGACGCCCAAAACCTGTGGAACGGCCGGGAAGGGGAATAACTGGAAAAAAAAAAAAAAAAGGGGGGATAAAATGGAAAGGAAAAAAGAAAGGGGGGAGGAAAATGCTTCTACAATATTGGGGGGGGGGGCTCGAACACCAACTACTTTTCCAAAAAAAGTAAAGAAGGAAGGAATAAAAAGGGAAAATGAAAAAGGCGCCGTAAGACATAGTAAATATTCGGCAGAGAAAAGGCGGGAGGGAAAGATGGTAAAATGGGATGGGGAAACTGTGGGGCAGAAGTAGAGAGAGGCCTGGGTGCGAAAACTCGGTTCGCAGAGATGGGGGCAAGGAAAGGGGCGGAAAAGAAAGGGGGGGCGCTTGGCGACGACTGTTGGCGGTCAAAAAAAGCGTTCAGCATAGAAGAGAAAAATATGAAAAAAGACTGGGGGGGGGGGGAAAAACGAAAACCGGCGGAAAAAAAAGGCGCCGCCGCACACTCCTGACCCCGCAGAAACGACAAAGGGGACTGGTGAGGGTGAGGGGGGGGGGGGGGGGGATTCGTGTGGGGGGGAAAAGAAACTTACCAACCCTAATCCGCCATTGGGGGGGGGGGGATCGTGTGTGAAAAAAAGGAAGCGGGGAAAAACGAAGTGGGGGGGTGGAATTAGTTAACCGCCCCAGTTCCGCAAGAGACTGGGTCCCCGGCCCTACTGACAAACTGGGGGGGGGGAGTGTGAGAGAAACTCATAAAAACAAAACAAAAAAAGGAGTATTATGGAAAAAAGATAGATCACAGGGACAAGGGGAATCAAAAAGGGAAGTAGGGGGAGGGGAATCCCCGTCCTGCGAAGGATTGGAAGAATCAGTCCCCACGCAAGGTGGAGCCAAGAGAGGAAGGGGGGAAAAAAAAAAAACGGGGAGGGCGGGGAGAAGGAGACATACTACTAGACGGCACAAGGCCCAGCAAGAACCAGGGGTCCGTCAAACCATTAAACCGGGTAAAAAGGGGAAAGGAAGGAGAAGAGAAAAAAATCGCAAATAAAACAACCAACGTATAGGGGGAGGCAATTAGAGTTCAAGGGTCGTGGAAATATTGGTTCTTTACCCTAAGTCCTTCTAAAACTTCTTGATGAACAGGAAGCCAAAGGGAAGGGAAAGAAAGAAAAGCGGAAAGCCTGGCGGGAGAAAAAGGGAAGGGAAGGGGTTGGAGGGGAGGAAAAAAGCCCACCGCGGGTTATGCGACATCGGGAAAAAAAAGAAAAAAAAAAAAGTTGCGGAGGACACGTTAAAGGGAAAGGAAAAAATGGGGAAGCAAAAGTGGTGTAAAACCATATTGGTAGAGCAGGTTTTTCATGGGGGAATCCAACAGGGATAGGGGGGGCACAGAGGGGGCCAGAAAGTACTGGAGTGAAAGAGACAAGTGAAAAGAAGGGGCCACAGGGTGGAGCTCGCCTCAATGGGCATCTTAGGATTCCACGCCCCAAAAAACAAAGCCAAAAAAGGGGGGGGGGGGGAGGGGGGGTTCCAGGAGGCGTTGGGGGGGGTGGGAGCAAGAAAAAACGAAGGGTCTCTTCCTGGAGGGCGAAATGGTGCGAAGAACGCGTATGGGAAAGTAGGGGCACACTGAGAAGAGGAGAACCGGGAAAAAGGGCAAAAAAACAACAGTACCTGGAAGGATCCGAGGGGACCCTGCACTTCGCGGGCAGCCTAACTGGGAAAAGAAAAATCAGAGGGGGGGTTTCACTAGGAAAGACGGGGGGCAGGACAATGGACACGAGACCCTCTCCCATGTGGGGGGGGGGGGGGGAGCTTTTTTAGGACGTCTCGGGCCCCCTTAGGAAAGGGTTTTTAAATTCGAAGACTCTACCTTCATTTCCAACAGTGCCTGTCTCATTTTCCCTATGGCAGAGGGCCCGGAGAGACTTGGGGGGAAAAAAATGAGGGGGGGTGAAGTGCCCTCTAAATCGGCACTGCGTTTGATGGGCAAACTAAGCGCCAAGGATAAAAAAGACGAGAAAAAAAAAGTGAAAAAGGTGGGAAAAAGAATGCAAGGGTTGGGTCACAGTTTGAAAATGACGATCGTTCCTCCCGCAATTTAATGAGTCTGGGGGGGGGGGAAAGCAACGGAGAAAGGAAACGGAAAAAAAAAAAAAAAAAAAGGGCCCGTCTCGGAGCTGAGGTCGAACCTTCCCAAAAGAAGTTTTTTTTTTCTGCTTACAGGGAATCGATGACCGCGAAAAACATCACAAAGAGGCTCTTGGGGAAACATGTACGGGACAGACTGAAAAAAACTGGCCATGTTTCAAGGGAGAAAGAACAGTCGCTGGGGCAAGCGCGAAAAAAACTACGGCGAACTGGTATGAATTTAATCGCGTGCAACAAAAGGGGGGCTGGGGCAGACAAACGAAAAAAAAGTGGAAGGGAATGCAAAGCCCAAAAAAAAAAAGCTATGGGGTTCGCCCGGGCCCCATAAAGGGGAAAATCTTTGGCACAGAGCATCCAGAGGTGGTCAGAAAGGGGAAAACAAGGGAAAGTGAAGAACCAGGGTTTCGGGAAAGACGCTTTTTGCAGCGCGTTTTTTGCAAACGGAGATACAGTACAGGAAGAGAGAAAAAAGACGACAAAGGAAAAGAGGTAAGAAAGGAGGGGGGCGTGTAAAGGATGCGCGGCAGGAGGGAAAGATGGCCCCGCCCCGCCGAGATTGCGCGCGGGTT
>Ga0179593_1560656_pt1 | contig 10138 bp, 6 predicted proteins | sample CZODoug2_1_08_16_FD_185931 | JGI IMG/M metagenome (GOLD analysis project Ga0179593, IMG submission 185931) | Vadose zone soil fungal communities from Angelo Coast Range Reserve, California, USA - CZODoug2_1_08_16fungal (PacBio error correction) | ecosystem: Environmental > Terrestrial > Soil >...
AGGGTGTTCGTGATGTCGGAGACCTGAAAAAAGGACGGGGCGACCGCGGGGGGACTGAGAGCGGCGCAAACAGGGAGGGGGGAAACTGGAAAAATAAAAGAAAAAAAGAAAAGCTGAAAAAGGCCTCTGTTAGACTCTTAACCGCTTGGTCAACGAGCGGGGGACACGTCGTTGTCAGAAACACACCGCAGGCCCTACAAACAAAAGAACTTGGCGGAACGAGGGGGATCCTCGTAGGATAATTTGCAGGTGACTGTTCGTGCGGGGGAGGGGATATTGAGAACTTACTAAGTGGGGGCGTCATCGCTCAGGGGGACGAACACCCGCCAAGTTCGACGGTGATAACGGTGCTTTGTGCGAGCTGACCACAAAAGAGGAGCGAAGGGCGATAGCAGAACCATTCAGGCCCATCCAAAGACAGGGCCGGTAGACACCGAGGCGCCCAACTTGTCGATATGACGGAGGGTTGACATACCTGTAGGGCATGAGAGGGAACACTTCCTCCCACCGGCAAATCAAGAACGACGGCTAGGGGGAAACATGTTTGACACGAGGCTGGACTTAAGAAGGACAAGGGCCACCTGTGACCTACACGCTCCAAATGATAGAATGCCAGAGCTCTTCGACAAGATACCCACGAACCGAAAATGAGTACGGGGTTCGAAATAGAGGTTTATGGGGTTGGGGATATCAAGCTACTCTAGTAAGTACATCAACATCGGCGGATAAGAAAGCACATTCTCTGGTTTCGAGGCTAAAGCATGACAGCCGTGGGGAGCACACGAGGCATGCATCAAGCTTGGGGTCGGGGCACGAGACGTATATACGGGTAATGTAATCACGAGCCCCAATTCCAAAAGAGAAGGTATGAACAAACATTGCGCGAAATACACTCTTATTCAGGAACTCTGTAGCCAATTTTTAGAGCCGCATGACGTTCCCGCTGCCGGGAGGACCCGCAACAACAGTAAAATGTACACGGACATGTTGGGGTCGACGAACGTGAAAAAACAGCAAGGCGGCGTAAAGACGCCAATGGAACAGAAATGCTGAGTTTTTTTAAGTCGAGATTCGCTTCGGACGTGGAGGGAGGAAGAGTCAACGAGAGAGAAGAAGACCATGAGAATTCTTGAGGTTTTGGCAGCTTGGCGGTAATGCGCTGTGGACCAGCAACAGATCGCCCAACAGGTTTAAGGCGAAGGAGTGGGGAAGAGGAGGGAAGACAAATTCGCTTTGGCAATGGCGGTGGACGTCGTTACCGTTGGTAACAGTATACAGGTTAGGGCAAAACACAAGGATCCCGTTGCCGGATTGAACGAGAGTTGCTCGGCCCCGTAAGATGTAGCATGGGTGGGGGGAGTTCAAAAAGCTTGTGGCAAGAGGCTTACCAGGGGGGCAACTATGCGCACATGGAAATTGAAGGAAGGGCGGCGATCAGGGGGGGGAACAGGTACAGCCCGTGAACTTCCCAGAGGGTAGGACGGCGACCAAGCAGGACAAGCAACAGGTAAGGAGGAAGTAAAACCGAAATTAGCCATGTAGCAGGAAACTTTATAGACTCTTCGAAATCGGCACCCGACTGGGGTCACGGGAATGACGAATCTCCCAAACAAGGCCGCGTACTGGCAACAGAAACCAACAAAAAACGCGAAGATGAGAGGCGTGAAGGGGCACCCGATGCGTGCCAAAGAAGGGATCTGGCGGTATGGGAGGCAACATGATTAACTTAGAGCACCTCCGCGCCAGCACGGCGACAAAGACGCTGCGCACCGGCATCGCCGGGGGAAACGACCCAGGAAATATAAAGAGATCAAAAAAAGCTGGCCAACATGAGGGGGTACAATAAAGACAGACAGTGGTCTTTGGGAAAAAGCAGCGCCTGAGCATCAGCGAAGAGGGGAAAGCGAGACCAATCTGGGGGGAAGCCACAACTGGATGACTAATAAACACCTAGCGGGGACGGCAGAGGTCATAAAATTCGCACGTCCCGCATCGTGTTTGGCCGAAATTTCTGTCTCGCAATTCGCAAAGAGCGTTCTGTCTTCACGACTTGTCGACACTGCCTGAACGAAAGCGGGGGGGGGGGAAATCGCGGGACACCAACCGATAACGTTTGCCTTCTCATTCGGAGCGGTGCGCTGCTACGGCTGCGCGATGCCCAACGCGGGTGCATCGTCCGAAAAATGGAACAGGATGGAGCCACACTCTTCACAAACGAATTTGTGTACGAATCACAAGGTTCGATCAGGGTGGACACAGACTCACAACCCGTGGAGAGGCGTCTGTGCTTCACTGGTTGACCTCGCGAGCTCGCCAGCCTTGAAGGAAGGGGGTGCACTACACCTGCGGAGGAAAAGGGCGTCATGAGGGGAAAGAGGCAACGCCTTAAAGAGTTTGTTGGGGCCAATTGGCGCTGCTCCGACCAAATATGGGGTACAGTCTCCCCTTTCCAGATAAGAGCCATGTCTGCACCGAGACGCACCCAGTGTCAGAAGAGAACACTTGACTTCAAGAGGGTAAGGGAGGAGGTTAAGCATAGGAAGACAAAGGGATCAGAGAGAAAAAATAAGGTAAATGATAAAATAACAAAACGAAGAACGGGCGCCTAGAACTGGGATGTTAACCTTTCCAAGGAAGTCCTCCACACTTTCAGTGCGGGACCCGAGCCATCCAGGAATCGTTCGCGCATACTTCAGTTGCTCAAATGTCTCCCACCTCGTACTTCATAGGGGTCGAAATGCAAAGAAGAAACGACCAGGGTTATTCGTCGGGGCCGGACGACAGAACTTTGCGCACTTACACATCGTCTCGAGAATTAGCCTGACCTGCCCCGGCCAGCGATATGCGGTCGGGGAACGGACTGAAGAGATGGGGAGGAGGAAAAGGGACCGTGGTGTCCGTTGAATCGTGCCCGTACAGCTACAGGCTCATACCACGATTGGCAGGACTCCATGAGGCAGGAACGACGGGGAGCCTGCGCACCGTCGCCGGGCAGCCACCAGTACGACCTGGCGCCAATACCCGGAGCGTCGAGGGGAGGCAAAAGGGGATGAACGGGCAGGAGACGGCAGGAAAAGGCACAAGCTCTGGGGTGGGAGAAGTATTGCCTCACCCTGTCGGGAATGCAGCGGGGGGTAGAAGACGGACACTTTGAATCGGCCGCAGGACATCACGGCTTCGAGTCGGTATAATCGTTGCATATTCCTGTCCGACAGGTGATCGGGTGGCGACACACAACAATAGCCAGGAGTGACAAAGAAGGGACAGTCACTTTCCTCTACACGTCAGTCACGCATTGCTAAATGATGCTCCACCCTTGTCTCACCTGGCATGAGCTTGACCAAAGATCCATGGCGTGCTAGTAAAGGAAATGATAGTCAGGCAAAGAGGGTGGAGTCCACGAGACCCCAAAAGACCACTGATAATCTTTACTCAGGGACGGGTAGTGTCGACGGATTAAATAAAATCAAGAACACCATGACTGAGGAAAAAATACGGAGAAAATGGGTGAACGTTCTCCCACCAGACAGTCTGGCGAGAAGACGAGGTCACATGGAAGCACACGGCATGGGCGTTGGGAACACGCTGAGGCGCCGTTCGTCAGGCGGCAATTGGTTGGGCTCTTGCCCGATCAAAATAGAAAAGGGACACGTCAGGGTCCTTAATGTGGTCGCGCACAGGACGTGAGGTCATCGACCAGTTTTTTCGGCGAGGATGAGGGGGGGGGGGAAGGGGAGGGGCAAGGGACAAATCGGGACGGACAACAAGGAAAGTGAACCAACTTAAATAGGAAACAAAAGTCATGGCCGTGAGCTGTGACTGACGACCAAGCTGTCCCTCACTTGTCCCTGTCTTACCAGGCGGTGAGACAAGCCGGGAAGTAAGAAAATTGTTCGTGTGTGGGTCACCATCAAGGATCCTTGTTCTATACTGGAAGCCATCCAAAATGCTGTAAGTGCGGCGCTCCAGGTGAGTGAACTGGATACATACGAGTTGTAGAAAAGGGAAAAACATAGAGGAAGCGCGGGGAGGGGGAACTAACGAAGGGTGTCACACCAAGAGGGAAAATCCGTGATATGGACCTCAGTCTCGAGTCACATGTTAGCTTGGCAAGGGTTCCGTAACAGAGATACGGGAGCCTGCTGGGCAGAGCCCCCTGTGGGACGGGGAAAAGGGGGCAAAACTCGCGGAACATAGTCGAAAGGGGACGGGTCGGGAAAACAGGAGACTCGTGCCGTCTCACGGCAATATCCAGGAAGGGGGGGGGGAGAAGTGAACTCGTTCCCAATGAATTTGAACACCTGCCGCGGTGGCGTATCGTGTTGTTGGAAAAAAAAAAAAAGGTCAGGGGGGTCGCGGGCCAGGGGGGGGGGGGGGGAGAATTTCTTCGTCTGTAAGTCATCTGTACTGATGTCCGCAAGGCTTCTGGAGCATCACATGAAGATTGGAGCTGGCCGGCGGCGGTAGAAAACGGCAGGAAACTTTGGAATAGAATTTGCATTGTAACTAATGATCGCGGTCATGGCCTGTTCCTTGGTGGGGTCCGTATACGTAGTTGGGCATACTGAAAGTAGTGGGCCGGGGGTATGAGAACCTTATGAAAGAATATGGCAGCATCTTAGTGGGTCCTCCTTCTCCCCGTCGAGGATCGCGACGCGCCAAAAGGGGGGGAGATTGGCTGTTAAGAAAAAAGTAGATGGGTCTGGATGCTTGACTTAATAAGGGTTCCTGGGAAGATCTCGTTGAAGGCAGACAACAAAGATTTAAATAATGCTTCCAGGTTTTGGTATTTCCTGGAAGAGATGACTGGGCTCTCTTCCGAGCTCCTTGATCTATTGAGCGGGGCTGAACGTCCTGCGGTGGGAGGTCGTCGAGTCAAAGCAAAAACTCAAACGAAATGCTCGAAGACGGTGCTGAGAAATCCTCTTTTTCCTTGTCTGTCCAATCACACCAAGATTCCAGGAAAGTGGGTACACCGTTGGGGTGTCCTGCCGTGCCGGGAGGGGTCTTGTCCGGGCGCTGTCGAGAAAGGGTCGGGCAGAAAACTGAGCGGGGGCCGTGTGAAAGGGGTCAGAAGAACGGAAGCCTGTCCCTCACCAGAACGTCGCGCCCGCTGTGCCTGTGGCGGCGGGTGTGTGAGTTGAGAAACGCAGCAAAATGCGAAAAATATTCAAGGTGGGGGGGAGTGGGGCGGTAAGGGGGGACTTTCAGGTTAGGGGCCTGTTTTCTTCACGAAAGCAACGTCGGCCTGAGGCTTAAGTCCGCCGTATCTGGTAGCGAAAAAGAGAGGAAAAAAAAAGCGGGTTGTTGGGGGTTTGTACCCGTTCCAGGCCATCGAGGGAAACATACAGGTCTCAAGGTCGTTTGGGGGGTGAGAAGAAAGGGGTGCGGGCATAAGTGAAAACCCGGGTTTTTCAGGCAAGTCGAGTCCCGAATCTAGTCTTTTCCGGATTTGAAGGCATGCAGGCCACCGAATTGGGACCTCGCGTGGGTAACAGAGGAGGGGGAGTTTTCAGGCCGGAATCTCTCTCTCAAAAACCGTATGAAGTCGGAAAGAGATATATTGTCGCGGCGAAAGGGCGTCGAAAAAGAAGTGAGGAGCTGAGGGTCGAAAAAGGAGGTAAGAAGGGTGGCCGATGGTGACAAAACGCGAATAATAAAGATCTCCCTCTGGTCCAGGGTACACTCTGTCTCACACTAAAAAACGCAAGAATAGCCAAGAAGGGGGTTAAAGAAAAAATACAACGCCAATCAGAGTGGGCGTCCCAAGCTCGTTTGGGAAGAGTGACCGGAGGGGAAGGCCAACCAATCACGAAGGAGGAAAGAACGTAAATAAGAAAGGAAAGGGAGTCCGGCAGAGGGTCTATGCGAACTACATCTGCCGGAGGGGGCGTACTTTTATTCTGCGGGCTCCCAGGCCGGGGGCAAAAAATCCCAAGAGACTTCAGGAGAAAGAACGACCAGTCTATCTAAAACCCCAACGGCCACCGGGCCTGTTACAGCATTCGGGGAGGGAGACAGACATCCGCGACTACACCACAGCTCCTGAAAAGAGACTCGGTACAACTTGGGAAGGTCAGCCAACTTGGGAAAACCACCAGAAGGAGGAGTTATACTATCTGGAGCCCTATCCTCATAGGTTGGAAAACTACCGGGAACGAGAAGGAAAAAATTAGTTTAGGAGGGGTTCGGATATTATGGGTAATGATATAGGATATGCGGTTACATAGCCCGCGCGCCAGTATCCGGATTGGTCCTCGAGACCCAGAAAAGGGGAAGCCTGGGAAAAGAACTCACAGAATATGGCGGGAAGCAAAATAAAGTCCATAACCCTGAGTACGTCTAAAAAAGAAGCTTCTCAGCCTCGATCAGGAAAAGAAAAAACCCCCGGAAGGGGGATAAGTTGGCCTAATCTCGTCTCGCCAGGTACTCTCCTCGGTGCGAGTCTAGAAAGACTCTAGTGGATTTTAAATGGTTAGGGTTCAACGTGTGGGAGAAAAGTCCCCGTACCGTTCTAGGTGCCGACTCGTTTCCACCGTCGTCCAGCCATGACAGAGATAAGTTGGGGATAGGGGGGCTGCAAACGGGGAATGTGGGGCGTAACTTATGTTCAGGAACTGGTCCCCTTTCCACCTATCACACCGGTACCCTAGCTCGCTCATCAGGCCATGGCTTCTAACGGAAGTGGTGAATCATTCCCGAAAAAGATATGACGTTCTATCAGAAAACTCTATCATCAGGAATTGAACTCGGGTTGGCTGACTCTACGGTCCACGAGACCATGATTACTTACTGTGTTGTTTTGGTAGGAAGAGAATCCGCGCCTTTTGAAAAGTGACCCTTCCAGTCCCCCCCCAAAGGGGTGTCTAAATCATTCCCCAAAGAACTTTCAGATTCCGGAGGTGTACCTTTTGTTCAGGTGAAGGTCCCTGTCGATGCATCGGAGGCCTCGCTCCTGGGTGACCCCCCATAGGTCCACCCCCCGTCGACAGAAGCAGCTGCAATCATCGATCTTTTACTAGTTTTTGCGTTCAACGAATCAAGAAAACGTTACGTGTGTGCCTCAACTTCTCCAGATTCCGTCCTTTGAGAAACGTCCTGTAAGACGAATGAGGTCCAAGGGGATTGCAGACCATTCCATGGACAAAAGGCTGTTGACATATCTCGAGAGAAGGATTACTGTCTCTATGGCCATTTGTCCATGAGCGACAAAGTGCGATGCCCGGCCCGGAGCGAAAAACTAAAAGGCAACAGGAGAGAGGGGAAACAGCTGAAAAAAGAAAGAATTTCACCTATAAAAAACCAAACCTATTCTTTATCTGGTCCTTCCCTTTTTTACCGGATGCGCTCTCCATCAGGCTTCCGGGGAGCACTCGCTGGGAAGAATTGCGACCTGACCAGACAAGCAACTCGAAGTCATCTGTTCTTGGTATCTTTTCCCCATGTTCGAGTGGACCCCGTCCAGAAAAGGGGAAACTCTAAATATAGAGGGAAAGGCTAAAAAAGAACGGCACCCCTGCTATAAAAAAGTTTACTAATTCGGAGGAAAACTATTGTTAGAAAATCCTGGGAAAAAAACTCAGGAAAAGAGATGCCTCCAAGTTCTTTTTCCGACCTTCGACTGCCTCCCACGCGAAGGTAAAAATCCAGGAAGACAGAGAAGAAAATGCGCAAGAAAAACACACGACACAACGGATGTGAGCCATGTCGTCCGGGGCCGCCCAACGGCAGACGTTGGCCATAAGAACACAACTCAGGACCATCCCCCCCCCACTCCCGACTACGCCAACCGCCATCCACGGGGGGCCGGAGGGTCAGCGGCCCCCTACCCGCTCTCTCAACAAAACCACAAAGATTATATAAACGAAGGATGAGCAATAGAAAAGTTCCGGAAGGATGGGTTTTTAGCAAGGGGGAGGGTTTTGTTTATTAAAGATGCCTGAGATAAAACAGGATCCTCTCGCTCCAGGGCCGATCCCCTGAGATTGCGCATCAACGGACGCTTACAGGAGACAACTCAGGGAGAACCTCGAGTAAAGAGGGGATAAGATCATGGTAGAAGATTACTGCAAAAAACAGCACTTCGGAGCTTCATCTCGGTGATAATGAAATGGCCCTGATTCGTTAGCAAGAAGCAAAAAAAACGACCAACACCAAACATTTTTTTTGGGTGTGTTTTTTTTAACCTACCCTCCCAACCGCCAGCAAACAACCCCAAACAGCACCCACACGACCCCCCCCAGCCCCAAAGCCCACTCCAAACCTAATAGCCCCACACCCCTTCCAGGACAAGCCCATGGGTAAAAAAAATGGCTCTTCGTCGGTCGACTGCCAGGTTGATAGAAGCGGGGACTTTTCTCACAAAAACCTGTAGAAATAAAAAAACTTTCAAGGGAAGGGCAGGAGGAACACCTGAACGGGGGAGGACGCCAGGGTCTTGAACATACCCCCGGCCGCCAGCTGGCGAGCGCAAGGGGTCACCCAAGGAAAAAAAGAGTCAAGCACTCAGAGGGGAAAAACAGAAAACTAGATGGGCAAGTGACAGGGCATTGTGGCGATGTTTCGGTTGTGACTCTTTCCAGCGCAGAGAAAAAAGGGGGAGGAGAGTCCAACATCCCGAAAAGGAAAACAATCTAACAGCGAGGAAAGCACAGCCATGGTATTAAGGGAATGGGGGGGGAAACGGGGGGGGAAAGGGGGGTGTAAAAAGAAAGCACACAAGGGGAGACAAGGAAACGACCTCTTGGCTAAGTGGACAAGTACAAGAAAAAAAGGAACTGCAGATGCAAGGGAAAGGAATATTTAAAAAAAGGGGGGGGGGTCGGGCAGATGTTTTGTTTCTTGGACGTATGCTTGTTCCCTTCACATAGCTCGTCGCTTCCCTCTTGAGGAGAGATGGCCCCAACTGACCCGGGCTCATCTCGGTTGCGGCCTCGGGGGGCCGATAGTGGAGTGGGGAACATCTTTAAAGAAAAAAGGGTAGGGCACAAACAAGCCTAAAACTGGAGGGCCGTGGCTGGGCGCGGGGGGGACGTCTCTGGCTGCTAAGTGTCCGTCGAGGGACACCACCTCGGTAAAATGACCAGGAGGAGAACTGTGGAGGGAATGGACCTTAGGAAACAAAACAGACTGAAACCAAATGATCATCACAATTTCTCGAGGATGACTTTTCGTTGGGGATCTTGACAGGGAATGTGCCGAGGGACGAAGGCTCGAAAAACAACATGGGGGGGGGGGCTACCTTGTGAATGAAGCGAGGGGCGAGGAACGAGGTTTGTTGCCCAAACTGACCGTGTCCTACGAAAGGCAACTTGACCCGCGACCCGCCCCACCCACCCCTGCACACCCCCCCCCCCGCCGAGCACCCAAAAGCGAGATCAGGGTAATAACCAAGAGCGTCCTGCTCCAAAGGGGGTTTGGCGCTGCTGAACTGATCGAGGCTGAACTGCTGATAAAGGAACACCGGTGAAAGGGCCAAAAAAGGAAGAGAAAGAGCGGACCCTAGAAAACAACTGACACTTGTTCGGTCGAATCCGCTCGCGCCGGCTGCATTGGACAAGGGGGGATAAAAAAGATTTAGGGGGTCTGAAAAAGGGCAAACATCGTGAAAAGGCCTCATGTACACGGGGTTCAGTTTCCCTCGTGGAAAAAACCATTGGACAAAAAGAAGCGGGACTGATGCCTTAGCTTCCACAACCGCGCCGTGGACCTTTGCTGAGGCCTGTTGTACCGCAAAAAGGGACGTGGGGAGAGGCTCGGGAAAGGCGATCCCTAAGAGACGGTCGTTCCAAAGTTGCCGTAGGTGGTTCCTGCCCGCCTCAGCGGGGGAAAGGAGAGCATGGACAAAGAAGCGCGAGTGGGAAAAGAGGGCTTGGGGGCTGACTTATTACGACCTCAAGGCGAAATCCAATATACGGGAGGGGCATCGACTAAGAGGCCCAACGAAGCATTTGAAAAAAAAAAACAGCGGTTAAGAACAGGAGTGCTGGCGGAGGTCACCGCCGGTCACTTGGAAGGACCGAGCTTCACAAGCAAACAAAAGAAAGAGTCGTGGAAAAAAAACGCGTTAACGGGTACGCAAAAGTCGAAAAACATCGTTGGTTTTTCTTAGTGTCGTCGAGAACAGGAGGGGAAAAAC
>Ga0179593_1683873_pt1 | contig 10138 bp, 14 predicted proteins | sample CZODoug2_1_08_16_FD_185931 | JGI IMG/M metagenome (GOLD analysis project Ga0179593, IMG submission 185931) | Vadose zone soil fungal communities from Angelo Coast Range Reserve, California, USA - CZODoug2_1_08_16fungal (PacBio error correction) | ecosystem: Environmental > Terrestrial > Soil >...
GCAAAATATGCACAAAAAAGGACAGAGATCGGAAGGAGAGTTCACGCCAAAGGGGGGGGGGGGGGGGGGGGGCGCCAGGAAGAAGGCAGGCCAAAGACGGGTGGGGGGAAGGGGGTGTATTGGTCTTTGGCTACGAGGGGAAGAGGGGGCCCCCCCCAGAAAATCGTCAGCGCCGGGGGATGCTGGCGTGAAAGGTCCAGATGCGTGCGGGGGTCCCTGCTTACACCCAAAAAAAGCTTCCATCTTGCAATTATAGGAAAAGGACTCTTCTTTACATGCGCGAGTCTGAGGAGGCTTCGAACCTGGATGAAAAGGAGCTGATCTGACGGGCCCTCGATCTCGTCCGTGGAAGGGTGGATTCTCTCCACTAGACTTTATAACTATCATATAAGTCTGGAAGGCGGGGGGTGGGAGGAGAAAAGATTGCTGACTGCGAATCCCTAACCGAACAAAAAAAAAGGAAGAGGAGTATTCAGGTGTCCACTCAAAAGGAAGGTGGAGTAAAGGGGGGGGGGGGAAGACCGAGTCTCAATCTAAAGTGCAAAAAAATGTCTCCTGAGGGGTCAGGGGGCGTCCCCCAATCTAGGGAAGGCGGATAAGGAGGAAGAAGTTCCGTGGGAAAATCAGTGGGGATTCTTCTTACAAGGAAGAATTCGCACGGGGACAGTGCACCAGGGGACGAAAGTCGAGAAAAAGTCCCTCTCGCACGGGGTTAGAGGAGAACGAGCAGCTCAAGGAAAGAAAAAAAAAAGGAGAGCTATGGCCGCCGGGGGAGGGCGCAACTGATCTCCATCTTCGAAAAAAAAAAAGGTTCGGCGCGTAAGGAGGAGAAAGACTGCTCTGCGCGAGTTTAACTCAATCAGGAAGAAAGGGGGTTGTTATCGAGACGAGAGCGAAGCATCCCCCACGAAAAGGGGAGGAAACTTCAGCAAAAAAGAAAAATCGGACGTATATCGCCAGGAAAGGGAGCCTCGAGCAGAAAAAAGGGGAAGCAGCTGTCGTGCGACTTGTAAGCGGGGGCTTGGACTGCAAGAAAAAGAAGGAAAGCTGACGTTTATTAGCCGGAAAAAAAAAGAAGCGTGGGGGAAAAAAAAGTCGCGCCGCCCGGTAAAGGAAAGAAGGCCGCAGGAACGGGGGAAAGAAACCCCTCTGCTAAAAAAACGAAAAGGAGTCCTTCAAGAAAAGGAAAAATCGGTCCAAAGGAAAAAGGAAAGGGCCGAGGGGGGAAAGACATCAGAATTCGACAAGAAAGGGGAGGGCGGATTTGCCGGAAAAAAAGGGAAGACTGCAAAAAAAGGGGGGAAACAGCAACTCGGAGGGGGCCCTCACTCAGAAAGGGGGAGCCCTCCAATAGGGACAAGTGCAGAAGGGAGTGTCCTCATTTCTAAAACTCGGAGGGGGAGAAGTCTTTGGGGGGGAAAAGGAACGAGACGCGAGACCAAACGCACCCGAGGTCGAAGGAAGAAAGGTTCGTTCTTTTCAAGGGGAGCTACTTGCCAAAGGAAACGTCCATGATCCCAGGCCAAGGGGGCCGAGGGGATCACCGCGTGGAAAAAAAAAAAAAACCTCGAGAGGACCGCTCTAGGAGAAGGGGGGGAAAAGGCCGCGGCGAATTTGGAGAGTTTATTGACGTCGACGGAAGGGGGAAAACCGAACAGGAGAAAAAAAAAAAAAAAGTTGGGCAACTTAGGGGGGAATCGTGATTGGAAAAAAAGCATCGCCCTCGAAAAATCCAAGTCTGCAAAAAAAGGTAGAGCGCTGGGGGGTAGGTCCCTTAGGATCATGGAACTGCGGATAAAAAAAAAAGGGGGGGATCATAATCGGGAAGGGGGGAAAAATCGGCCCAGAGAGGGGACGGAATCTAACAAGAAGGGGACTCGGGCTCCGAGGTCAAGCAAGACGCAAGAAAAAATAAAACAAAACACACAACACCAACTTCAAAAACTGAAGATTAACTGACGGGCGTGTGCGGCCGAGAAAAACTCCGTTTTTCGGAACCGAAAAGAAGGCAAGGGACCGGGGGGCCAAAACTCCGAGGGGTGGCAACGCCAAAAAGAATCCGCCCGTGAAGAGGAAAGAAAAAAATGATAAAACGGCGCTCTAAAAACGGGAAAACGACAGGGCATGAGGGTCGATGTCGATGCTGGGGAGAAGGATGATCGGAAATTTTTTGCCCAAAAAAAGGGAAAGGGGGGGTTTCAACTGAAGGCATCCCGTTCGTTTCTGAAACGACGCGGGGGGGCCGCTGGTCTCACGTCCGAAAACTCTCTTTAGGGCTCATTCGATGTTCAGGGATTCCGTTCCGAGAGAAAGCGCAAAGCTAGCGTTTGCTCTCTTGGGGCCCACGGCTAGAATCTGATCATCAGGGGGCCTAAAAGGGGAAAAATGAAGGGAAAAGTTCGCGGCAGAGGTCGCTAAAGGATCACACCGCCCGCGAAAAAGGACTGAAGAAAGCGACATCGAACGGGGGGGGTGCTCAGCCGCTGGCTCGGGTTAACCACTAGCTGACGAAGGAAAAGACGAGTGATCGAACTATCGGAACACTCAGCCCGGCACTTGGAAGGCCTCAAAGGGGGGCGGGATGTGATGCCGAAAAAAGGGGCGGTGGCACTGGCCGGCTCAGGGAAGGATCAACTGACCGAAAAGAGGGAAAACAAGCCTATCCCGGGGGAAAGGTGTACAGAACCAAGCTCTTTGGGGAATTCTAACAGGCCGGTGGAAAAAACCGCTTGGGGGTGCAGCAATGATGAGAAGGGCCCTGCGGAATTGAATACAAACGGAGAAAGAGTACTCTCAAAGAAAGGAATAAACCCTAGGAGGATAACCTAAGAAGGATGACAGCAATCTAAAACGGGAAGCGATACTAAAAAAAGGGTCCCTTCACATCATTAAGGGGGCTCGCAGAGCGCCACTTATGGGGTGGGCGGACGAATCCATGGAAGGAGGGGGCTTGAATCTTCTCGGAAAGAGTTGGGTCGCTTCGAGGTCCAAGGGGGAAAAAGAGCGGTTTTCTCGCCGGAAGGAGGAAGGCCACAAGAAAGTCGAAAGCAGCTTTTGTCGAAGAGGAAGGGAATGGCATCAGGAAAAATGTTCCATTTGGCTTGCTCTCACAAAAAAAAAGAGGAGCTCGAGAAGAGACTCTCTTGGAAGATGACGCCAGGAGGTCCAGTGAGGCCTCGTTTCAAGCGGGGGGCCAGGCCCTGCAAAGAAGGGGTCAATTAAAGAGAAGGAAAAGGTGTTTGGATCGAGAAGGGGGAGCTGGGGGGGGGGGAATCGACAACAACTCAAAAAAACAACTCCAAGCCGCTTATCAAAAAAAATGAAAAATAAGGTGGAAGGGAAACGATTTTCCGACTCGGGAAAAGGAAACCCCCCATGAAAAGGTTCATTGGGAGGGGGGGGAACCCAAGTCTAATCGAAGGGATAACTGGAAACGGGGGGGAGGTGTAATTAAGAACTAAATCGCGAGGGTCGGGCCAGAAGAAAGGATCTATCAGGAAAAAGAAAAAAAAGACAACACCACTTAACAGATAGGGTCTGGGGGAACAAACGAAAAAGATAAAAGGATCAAAATTGAAAAAGGGTTCCTGGGAAAGAAGAAATCTCCGTCAGAACGGTTTGGTCTTAAAGGAAGGGGGAGTACAGGAAGAATTTATAAAGGGGGGGAAAAAAAAAAGCATAACACATAGCTCGGAATGCGGAAAAAGCGGGATCAAAGAAAAATCCCCCAACCTTAAAAGGAGGGGGGGTCCTGCAGGCTTTGGGGGGGGGCGGAGCCTGGAAAGAAACAAAAAGAAAAAAAAAAAAAAAAAAAAATTCTTCTCAGGTTCGGCAAAGAAAAAAAGGACAAGGGGGGATCTTTTTGAAAAAAAAAGGGGCGCCGGAAAAAAAGAATACGAAAGGCAAGAAACGAAACACGTGAAATAAATCCTGAGAGGAAAAAACGAAAAGGGGGGATGAGGGCAGGCAAAAACAAGGGAAGTTCACTAAAAAGGGCCTCCAAATCCTCTGGAAGACTCGCCTGTTTCTGCAGATGGAGGAAAAGGGGTTAAGCGGGGAAGGATGTCCCACTAGGTGGACGCAAAAAGGAGGACGCAGGAATATTTGCTAAGTGCGGGGGGGGGGAGACGACTATCTGAAGTCCTGGGGGGGAAAGCAGGGATACGAGATGTTTCTAACTAGGGAAAAAAGAAAATTTCGTAGGAGAGGGGGAAAAAACGGTTCCTACGGTTAAAAAGCTTGAGGGGGAGACGCAACCAAGGGGAACGGAAACACCTGTAGCTGGCTCAGAGGAACAAGGTAGTACCTAGCGGGAAAAGGGAAAAAGCTTAAGCTAGAGGCCAAAGAAGGCGTCGGGCCACAGGGGGTTGGGGGGGAAAAAGCTGGGACCAAAAGGTTGGTGGGAGAAAAAAAAGGAAAGCTTCGCTAAAGAGAAGGGGGAAACAAAGAAGTGCATCAAAAGGGGGGAGTTTGAACCAGGGGGGACTCCGGGGGAAAAAATCCCAGAACCGGTCTCAAGAAAAATACTAAAGCCCCCGAAAGGGGGGTGCGTTTCGGGTAAAAGAAGGGGGGGGTCCTGAAGGGTTCTTTCGGGGAAAGAAAGGTCCAAAAGATAGAGGGCTAGGGGGAGGACTTGGGGGGGGTGTGGGGAAAAAGGTCCTTAAAGGGAGGAAAAAACCGCAAGAAGCGTCAATATTGAAAAGAGGGGGGGGGGGGGGCGCAAGGGGGGGGGAACGAAACAGGAAATCGCTGATGGGGGGGGGGGGGGTCCATGAGGACTGCGGTTACGTGTATAAAGGGGGGGGAGGGTGAGCTGGGCCGAAGAAAAGAATGGAATATCGGCAGAAAGAAATCCCGTCACAGAAAATGCCCGCAGGAGAAACGGGAACAGCCCCGCACGGACGTGCGAAGAGAAACAAATCAATTCTGGGAACTTGCAAGTAAGGGTATCGGGGTTAAGGGGGGAAATCTTTTTTAAAACTTTTTGAGCTGGGGGGGGCATGCCTGAGGAAGTCTCAGAAATTTCATACGCTAAAAAAAAATCAATGGCCGGTGCTGGGGGGGAAAAGCTTTAAAAAAGAGAGCAAAGACGAAAAAGGGGGCTTGGGGAAAAACACTACTCCAGAAAAAAAAAAGGAAGAAAAAAAAAGTTAGGGGAAACCCCCGGAACCCAAAAGTGGGGAAATCTTGACAAGGGGAAAAGGCCGTCTTCGGAGGGTCACAGAGGGCTCAAGTCATCACAGCGCGAAAAAAAAAAAATATAGGAGGAAGCCAAATGGGGCGGGGAGCTTATGGGGGGGGGAGACGACTTCCGGGGAGGGTGCCGAAAAGAGGAGGGGGGGGGGGGCTAGCGTCGAAAAGTGGAAAGGGCATCCCAAGGGGGGAAAAGAAAGGAAAACCCAAAAAAAAATCAAGAATTTACTGGGGGGGACTTCCTCGCCATTATCGACCTTTGTCGGGGAGCCCAGTATTTAGGGAATAAAGGGGGGGTTAAGGAAGAAAAAAGAGTTCAACACAAACCTAAAAACGGAGGGGGTACGCCCTCTCTCTCTAGAAAAGGAACCAAGACCACCTGAGGGAAGGGGAACATTCTCTAACGACCTCTTTCACGGGTTTAGGCAAAAAAGGGGGGAACGTCTCAGGAAAAAAACTGGCAAGAAAAAAAAAGACCCCCACAGAAAAAGACTCCACTCCAAAGTGTTTGGGACAGGGGTGTAGGGGGGGACCGCCTATTTTTAAACGGAACGGAAATGGGGGAGAAAAAAAGGGAAACCGTTCCGGGGGGCCCGCAAAAAACAAAGACATGGAATATTTCCGGGAAGGGGGACGTCAAAGGGAAAAAAAAGCCACTGCAAGAAAAGGGAGCTCATAACTTCGCGGTGTAACTCCCTCCCCAGGGGCCAAAAAAAGGTGCAAGCAGACGGAGGGGGCCCCTCACCCGGTATAAAAAAGACGGGTTTTCGCGACAAAAGAAAATAGAAAAAAAAACTGAAGTTGCGGGGGAAAAAAAAGAAAAAAGCAAATGAACCCAGGACGCCCACTTCGGTCATAAGCGCCCGGGGGTGGGAAAAAAAAAAGCAGGGGAGGGACGGGGCGTCCCAAACTCTTGCAGCAAACGGAAACAAGCCGCGACGAAAAAAATAAAAAGACTCTTTCCAAAAAAGGAAAACCGCCCCCTGGACTCAAGCAGCAGAAAGTACCAACCCGCAGGGACAAAGCACCTAAAGAATCGAAAAAAAAAACTTGGGGCAAAACCGAAAAAAAAAAAAAGCCCATTGACGCGGTCACCGGGGGACTTCCAAAATGCATTAATACCCTCTGGGGGGACCAAAGACCCAAGTGGGGAAACGAAGAAACTGGACCAAAGGGAAAAAAGAGAAAACCTAAGCAGAAAATCAGGAAACGAAAAAAAAGGGGATGGCGGGTAGTCGGCAACGGCGGAAGTCAAAGGGAAAGGGGGGGCCAGGCGCCTCTCAAAGTAGGGGGACCGGAGGAAAAAGGAGGGGGCGGAACGAAGAAGGGGGGGGGCAGCTTTCCTGCCCAATCGGGTGGGGGGCCAGAAAAAAAAAAAACGCCGCCGGGGAAAGCAAGGGAAGGAAAGAAAAAAGGGGGAGAAACATAAAGAAAGGCCCAGCATGGATGCTGAAACGGGGGGGACATGCCGACGGGGGGAAAAGGTGACCTGGGGGGGAAGACAGAAACTCGACGAAGAGAAGGAATAGACTCTCGAGAAACAGCTGGGGGGGGGGGGGTTGAGAATATCATCAGGGAAGGGGAGGAGACTCCAACATCAGAATAGTCGAAGAGCGGCATGCAAAAAAAATGCTAGGGAAACGCAAGGGGGGTAGAAGAGTTCAAAAGTCCCCAGGCTTCACGGGGAAATCCAGGGCGAAGGAGGGGGACCATCGAGAAGGGGGGGGAAAAGTGGGATCCTTGGTTGTAAGCCGGTGCCGGGGGATTAAGGAACATGGGTCCCCTCCTGGGGGGGGCCCCGTGGGGGACTGGGACTTAAGGGGGGAAAAAAAAAAGAACATCAAAAAAGGGAAGGGTCGTCCCCTTACTACAAGGGGGGGGGGGGGGGGTGTAAAAAAAAAACCCAGAAAGAAACGGAGGAAACCTCAGGGAAAAAAAATGACTCATAACACAAGGAAAAAAAAAGAAAAGGCGACCTTTTTTGGTACTGTGGAGGGGAGGGGCTCGGGGGGGCCAGGCTTCCTCAACCAAGGGGTTCTTCTGGGTTGGATACAAAGGGGGGGCGTTGATCATCTCAGGGCACAAGGAAAGAACCATGCAAGGAACACCTTGAAAGAAGGCGGTAGACTTCTCTAGCGGAGAGAGTCCTTGGCTGAAGTTGCAGGGGATCCTGAGAGGGATCAGAACTATGCGGGGGAAGAGGTGGAACGAGCGAGGCGTTCCTGACGGGGAGCTCCACCTCCGAAAAGGGAAAGGAGGAGCATTCCCCAGGGGAAAATGCTACTTTTGGAGGAAGGACCGGGACGCCAGGAGGAGGAAACTCGGCAAACCTTGAGGGAACGCGAGGGATGAGGCCCCCATAGAGCAGGAAATCCAATGCAAGGCACGAATCGCGAATTAATGGGGGGGGGATTGAGCAGCTTACAGTGAAAAGAAAATGGACTTTCCCCAGGAAAATCCCCCCCGTAAGAAAAAGGGAAAACCTCGTTCGCGGTGTAAGAGAAAGCCAAGAGAGAGGAAACAAAGGGGGAAAAAAACCTTCCCAAAGAGGGGAGAAAGAAAAAGAGTTCGCCGTATCCGGAAGTCCCGCCCCGGCGAGAAAAAAACCTCAGCAACTGTTGTAACCGAAACAAACCCACGAAGGGGGGGGAGGGGGGGGCGGAGTAACTCGTCAAACTCGTACATGGGGGGGGAAAAGAAGGACGTACTATCGAAGCCATACTAATGGAGATCAAAGACAATCGGCGCAAGGGCGAAGGGGATCTCGGGGGGAATTAAAAAAGCCGCGATTTTATCCGCCTACATCTGGGTCGGAAGGAGGAACGGGGTATGGGATCACGGTCAAATTCGGGAAAGGATTCAAATGCATCTTCCCATCTCGAAGAGGAGACAACTGAAGGTAAAACGTCTACTCCAATCGGGGGGGAAGGAGCCTGTCGTACCACATCGGAAGGGGCAAAGAAGTCGAAAAACCGAAAGAAAGAATAGGATATCCGCGCAAGAATTCGAACGGGGGAAAAAAGAGGGTAGGCGTTCCAGAAAGGTTTAAAGGGGGGAAACTAAGCCATAAAGAAGACAAGTGTTCCCGAGGGAGAGGGGGTCCGCATTTAAAACTCGAGGAAGGGTAAAGCCTTGGGTTCAGGGGAAAACGTCCGAGAAAAAACCCTTCGGGAATGGAAAGAGGGGAAAAACAGGTCCGGCGGGCGTTTCGGAAACGAGTGGGTCACAGGATGATCGCGTGGGGCGCGATGGAGGGGGGAAGGTGGCACCTCCTGATCAAGCGGACCCGGAAAAAAGGCCGAAAAAAAAACGAATTTATCAAGAGAAGGAAAGGGTAATGACTTCGGGAAAAAGTCCCAGCGAGGGAGAAAAAAAAAAGAAGGGAGTGTGGTTCAACTAGTGGAACGTCAACCGGGAGAGCAGAAAAAAAAACGACAGAAGGACCAGGCCCCACTTAGGTTCGTAAGGTTCTTCGGGGAAAAAACCAGGACGGGATGCCTTGCAAAAAATATGGAAAAAAAAAGGAAAATGCGCAAAAAAAACGAAAAAAAAAAAGCTCCAAGAAAAGGGGGGGAGAATAACGAGGAAGTCCGCCGGGGGAGGTTAAAGAATCGAAAAAAAAAAGTAAAAAGTAGGGAAAAAAGAAGGGAGGAAATGCGTCCGCCGCTGAAAATCCCTCGGGGCAAGGGGGGAAAATCCGGTTCTTGGAGAGCCCCCCAAAACACAAATCCTGGGAAGGGGAATCCGAGGATCTCCGAAGGGGGTCACGATGTAACGACAAACCGAAGAAAGACCCTTCACAGAGAAAAGCAGACCCTCAAAGAGACAGAAAGACGGGGAGGGCTATTGAAGAATAAAGTGACTCTAAGAAAAAACACCAGAGGGAAAAAAAAAGGAAACCAACTCCCTGAAGTTGGCGGATCGGGTGCCGCCTTACGGAAAGGTTCCGGATAATAAAAAGGAGATTCAGGAGGGGGAAAAGAAAAACTCGTCTGAAAGTTTTCGGATAGCCTGGAGCCGAGGTTGCCAAAAAAGAAGCGGGGGGTATCCCACGAGAGCAATGGAGTGATTCGCGTGCACGGGGGATTTTCGGCAACAGCAAGGGGGCGAAAGCTACAAAAATACAGGGAGGGCCTCCTCCATGAACGTGGGGGGGGGGTACTGGGAAAAAGCTTGATGATAGAGAGTTCGCGTATTGAGGGCTAAAAATTAAAAAAAGGTAAAATCCGGGGGGAGGCGGGGGGGGGCCCGTTCTTTACTTAGAAAAAAACGGGAAAAAAAGGGGTTTTGCTGGGACCACGAATGGGGGGGGCCGACCCGCAAAAACCGCGCGAAAAAGGCAGTCCGGAGGTGAAAGACAGCGCATTTGGGAAAGAGGGTTGGTTTTATGGAAAAGGGAACCAGGGAATTGACCGCAAAAAGGGAAAAAGCGGCCTGCGGCGAGCTGGGGGGGAAAACGGAGAAACAGCAGGGCGAAAGGCGATCAAGAAAAAAAATCAAACTACATAGGAAGGCTGATCATGAAAAAAGAAAGGCAAAATCGAAAAATCCGAAAAAGGGTCTCACAAATGGTGGATTAATCCAAGGAGTTCGGGGGAACGGAAAAACCCTATCCATGTACACAGGCACTGAGGGCTCAATTGTACAAAACAAGCACATTTTTAAGGAAGGTCAGCTCTATTGACGAGGGGTTATGAGGTCATGACTCCCTGGCCCGTATGTTAAAATAAAAAAAATTAGGGGAAATAGGGGGTAATCATAAAAAAGGGTTCCAGTGAAGGGGGACGAAAGAATGGAAAAAGTAAATTGCGGGGGGGGTCCTAGCTCTACCAAAAAAAAACGGACCTAGAGAAAATCGTCTTCGCAAAGTTTTCCCGGAATTCCGGGGCGGGGGGGCAGAGCTCCGAGGGAAAATGAAGAGACCTATAACCGGAAAAGCGTGCGC
>Ga0179593_1754566_pt1 | contig 10138 bp, 11 predicted proteins | sample CZODoug2_1_08_16_FD_185931 | JGI IMG/M metagenome (GOLD analysis project Ga0179593, IMG submission 185931) | Vadose zone soil fungal communities from Angelo Coast Range Reserve, California, USA - CZODoug2_1_08_16fungal (PacBio error correction) | ecosystem: Environmental > Terrestrial > Soil >...
TTCCATAACCACCAACCACACACAGAGAAGGTCCTGTCACCGGAAAAGATTAGAGGAGCGTAAAACCAACAGAGGAAAGGGGAAGGGGACGGAAGGAAACGTCTTCTCGGGTGATCCGACGAAGAGGAAGGAGAGGGGAGGACGCAGGTATACAAAAAAAAAAGGAGAAAAAAATACAGCCGAATAACTGGCGAGTTTTCCGGAAAATCTTGTCCGGGAGAAAGGGGAAAAAAGAGGCCCACGGAGTAACCTGCGAAGGACAAGAAGACATGTGGGGCATGAGTAAAAAAAGGGTTACCGACGAAAGTTAGCACGCAAAAAAACCGTGAACACAGAAAAGGGATGTCCAAGGCGCCAGGGGAAGGGAAGGGAGGTTGACTAGGAGAGAGCAGTCGCGAAAAACGCCTCATGTACTAAGAAGGCGAGGGGACCATGCCCTGCGCGAGAGCAGCAAGAGAAGACCGTGCAAAGTGCGAAAAACAGAAGAAGCAATGGTGGAAGGGTGGGAAGCTTGGAGGTAGAAATCGCCTGCTTGTCCGAGAGGGTTCAAAAGAGCGGGGGGGAATAATTGGAGAAGCGCATTGGAAGGGAACCTGAAAACAGGAAAATTCCGAGAAGAGACCCACAGTCGATCTCCTATAGGGATGTCCTGAGGAAAAAATCTTGGAGGAGCCTCCGGGGGAACGGAAGGGGGGTCTTTCGCAGGATCTACATCTCGAAAACAGTGGTGTGTAAAAATGAAAACGAAGAAACGGCGGAATCAGCTGCGGCGGAAAGCCGTCCTCCGCTGACAAAAAAAAGGGGGGGAGACAGTCCCCAGATCAAAGGGAAGGGCCGGCTTCCGGAGCCAACCTAGGGACACTGGGAAAACTGGGTGTCAGGAGGGCGCCACCGTCGGGAATGCGCCTGGGGGAGAAAGGGGACTTTTCGACTTTAGGGGGAGGCAAGCGCTCGTCAAAGGGTTTTCCCAAGGCGGGCCGTCTGGTAAAGAAGGGGGGAGAGTCCGCTGATTAAGGGGGTGTAACCTTCTCCGCGGCGATAAGCTTCCGCTAAAGGACTTTGGGAGAAAACCTTTCTCAGGGGGGGCAGGCGTCATGGGGTGGTCGCGTGGTTATGCAGTTAGAGCCACCCTGGTGGGTTCACCAAGGGTCCCAGGGGGGGGGTCCCGGGTCTTGGTGACGGGGGGGGGCGCTACAGCGTTCAAGCTTCACGCCGGCATGACTAATTGGTGAAAGCGCTCCGGTCGCGAGGAGGGGAAGGACTGCAAGAAAAAGCCGCCGACGACGAGAGGGGGTCTACAAAAGCGGGGAGTTCAGAACTTTGGACTCGAGGGGAAAAGAGAGGGCTCTCTATGCGAGGAAGGGGTCTGCTGTGGTCTCTCACAGGGAAGGAAGAGAGATATAAACGAAGCGCGAATAGGGGCGCGCGCCTGTGAAGCTTAAAAAAAATCCTCACGATCCGCCGAGTGGTCACGGTCTCGGGGAGACTCGTAACGCAAGAAGGGCGGCTAATAGGGGTCGTCTCGGGGAAAGAACGGGTTCGGACGGAAAAAAAATGGAAGGAAACGGGGCAGGGCCACCAAGACAGACGAAGATTGGATCCAAACACCCAGGTGGGGGGGGGGGAGAAACTGCTCACTCTACAACAATCAACAACATGAAACGCCGTGCACAGCGCGGTCTTGGTGAGAAGGGACGCCGACGGAAGGATATTCCAGACCCCGTCCTAGGGAAAAGGCACAGAAGGAAAAGAGAAACTCCTGGGGCAAACAGAGAAGAGGGGAAGCGTCTACCTGGAGGAAAAAGCAGGAAATCTGAGGATCCATTGCAAGCAAGGCTCAAGCAGCCTACTCCTGCACCACGTAGAAGGGAAAATCTCTTTTGCCGCGGCGGGACTCTGCGTCCTTGCATCACCGAGGGGCGACTTCGGAAAACCTTCCGTGAACTCAGAATGAATCCTCGGAAGGGACCAAAAAAAAGGAGGAGATGTCGTCATCGTACGAGCCAAGGACTTTTATTTTCGGAGGAGCGAAAGAAGACATCATAGGAGGGGGGGAAATGAATCTCGGAGTCTACCTGGGGGAAGTTTCCGTGGGGAGCTCCGATTACCTTGGGGGGCATGGGGGGGGCCGGGAAAACTTGCGCGAGGGGTACCCGCATGGGGCCACCAAAGGGTAATGAAAGGAATCGGAGAGAAAGCCGATTTCTTCAGAAGCTGCTTGAACGAAGTCATCCAAGGAAAATTGCGAAAGTGCACGGGGGGGACTCGCAAAAAGGGGAGAAAGAGAGGGACATTCGGAGATCAAGCTTATGGAGGAAACATGCTTATGAAAAGGCTCGCACAAAGACCGGTTACGGTAAAAAGGATGGCAAAGGGACAGAATTAAGAGGGTTTTTCACGTCGTGAGGAACGAGCGTGCTAATGACGGCATGCCGTAAAGGTCGTTGAAGGGTAAGGGGGGTTTCAACGAAAAGGGAACCCCAAAAAAAGGATTTGTCACTTGCTCCAGTATGGGGGGAAAAACGCACTTAAGGGTCCTAGACGGGAAAATTGGTCCGTCCGTGGGGGGGGACGGAAGTGGGGGGACCTTTTCAGAAAAAATGAAGTAGCTGGCATGGGAAGAAATGAAGACGGAAAGGAGTAGATCCGGAACGAGAGACCACCTCTCCTTATCCGGGGTCAAAAAAGTCCGTCCTGGACATTGGCAGAAACCGGCTTCACGTGAGGGAATCTCACTCGAAGGAAGGGGGGAACTTGCCAGGTGCTTTGAATAAAAACACTTGGTCAGTCCCAGGGCAGGAAAAAGGGGGGTGGCGACTGTGAGATAGGGGGAGAAACCCGAATCCCTGGAGGGTCGAATGGTGGGAAGAACTCCTCTGGCGAAACTCGGAACCGATGAAAAAAACTCCTCCACTTGACCCTCCTTCTCCGATCCTAACTGAGAGGTAAAATCTAAAAAACCTTCGACTTTCATGGGGGGAATGTCGAGTGGATCCCCTCATGAATCAACCTGTCTGTGTCTGTTAAACCTCCGTTCAGTTTGAGGGGAGGGTGCCTCTCAGAGGTCCAGGGGCCCATGGGGCGGTGACGTTCCAGGGGAAGATCGATTAGGGTCGGTGAGGGAACCAGAAAGGGGAGGGGAAAAAAAACTTCAATGCCGGAAAGTTGGAGAAAAAGCATAGGGGGGGAAGGCCCTGAACACCAGAACTTGATCCCTCTGCTTACCTGCCCGGTGGGGGCTCGGATGTTCAGACGCCGGGGGGATCGCCAATCATCGAGGGTAAGCTTGTTGTGTAGTCGTCCTGCCAGGAGTAATTGAGGGTTCCTGCACCATAATCTCTCAACACAACAACGTAGGTTAAAGGGGGGAATAGAGTCTGCACTAAAGACCGTTGGGATCTACTTACTGGAGAGAAAATCTTTTTGGGAAGAGAGTCACTAGTTCTCGCTTCTACGTGCAAGGAAGGGCTAAACGGTGGTCAGGGGCCGGCTTCTGGCAGGGGGGACTTTCTCCCTTCCCCAGCGGAAAAGATCTGCAGTCGAAACTGAAGCGAAAAAGGGGGAAAAGCTCTCTTGATCGAACACACCGTTCAAGCCCATACCGGGCCGTTTCGAAAAAAAAAACCACCTCGTCAACCTCAACATCCCGGAAAAGAGAAGAACGGAAAAGATAAAACACAAGGGGCCGGAAGAAGGGGATCCCTCAGAAGAAAGCCCCTGGTGCGGATCGTAGAAGCTGGCAGGCGCGTGAGGGGGGTCGGTCGGCCGTCGTCAAAGGGGGGGGGCGCGTGTCTCTCAAAAAGGAGACTGCAAAAAACATAAGCACCTGAAAAGGCGAAATCCGAAAAAGTCTTACGCAAAAAGGAGGAGGGGGAAGTTTACCATTAACCAGTTACTTCAATGACAAAGGCAAGGTACTGAGCGGCTTGGCCCCTTCCCTCAGACCTTCTTGGGGAGGGGCCTTTGACACAAGGGTGAAAGAAAAAACGTGCTAAGGGATATTTGATCAGGGGGTAAGCGGAGGGGTGGCCGTCGAAGAGAAAAAAGAATTCATGATCCTAAGACCGTGCTTCCTCCCAAATCGTGGAAATCCAAGGAGTTGGATTATCTGAGAATGGGGGTCCCCGTACGATCGTCCGTTTCCAAGGCCATTCTCCTTGAATAAGGGTCTCGTACCCTACTCAGGAACCCTTAATGCGTTAACCTACTTGTAAGGGGGACCATATGAAGGCGTTCGGATGGGGCGAAGACGGTTGGTAAAAAACCCGGGAAAATATGACCCTTCCCACGTACCCACGGCCTCATAAAATCCCAAGAGACTTTTCCTACCTCACCTATCCTCCCACGACTATCAAACATCCCTTCTTAAATTCTTTCCCTGAGGACCGTTCCTGGGCCGGGCGGGAGTATTAGCCGAAGAAGACTCCACATAATCAGCCTTTATCAGAAGCCATTCGTTATTCTACCATTCACTGAGCTAGGTCAAGGAAATCTTCTACCCACCTACCGGGCGACTCAGAAGCAAGTAAAACTTAGCAACTTTTTTGGGGGACGTGACCTTGGGGGGCTTGAGTAGGAATAGACTTTCTTTAGAAGACGGCAGCGCTCTAAATTGGTTCCAAGGCTCGGGGGGGGTGGCAGTCCTTTTCATCGCGCCGGGAAATGAGGGCCGAAGTACACCCATAGGAGGAAGCGTAGACGAAACCTTAAAACTCCCACAGGTCCAGGACATAAGAGCAGCAAGGGTCCTTAGCCTCTAGAATTACTCTATCACCTCACCTCCCGCCATGGGTTGCGTCAGAGTTTACTACAGAGAAAGGACTGACCTGAGGGGTTGACAAAGTACCGAGAAACCCGCGTCGCTAGAAAGCCCTATCGTAAAGAAGGAGCCTTCCCTCACCGCTCCGCGGGATCGAGAGATACTAATCCGACCGCTGATCAAAGGAGTGCTCCTTGACAGGGGGGGCCCAGTGCTTCTTTGCGCCATCTGGGCAAAAGTTATGAAAAGCCGAGAAAAAAAAGAAATAAAGTCAGCCGTGGTCGGCCAGGCGACGTGGACTGTTTAAGCCAGCGGGCTCTGTTCAGTTCGGTCATGTCGAGTATGAGGTCTATTCCGGTGGAGTTTCACAACTGGAAAACTCGAAGCGGGGCCTTCACCGAGGTCCTATGGAATGCATTTTGTGTGGCTAACCAAAACCGCGGCCGTTGAGTCTTTAGTCACGGCGTTTCAATTTGAGCGAAGGGTCGAATGAAGTGAGAAAACTGGTTGGGGGGGGGGAAAAAAGACCGGGGGGGGAGATCGGGTGTCACGGGGTGACGGGGGTGTCGCGCAAATCTTGAATTCCAGATCCACGATCCTCGCACCCTTGGGGACCCACGACGACGGAATTAAGGGGAGCGCAGCCGTGTCCTAAAGAAACGGGCGACGGACGAATACTCCGGAAATATAAAGGCGTACCACGACACTCGGCTGAATTATAAGGGGTGAGACTCTATGTCTTCTACTGAAATCTACTATTTCTCGCATGTCTATGTTCGGCGTTATCCGAAAATCAACCAACCGTCTAGGGAGAAAAGATCTCACATCAGATAAAGCATCTCGAGGGGGACAGCGATATTGAAAATCTCAAGGAGCCCTAGAGGAGGACTTACTACTCCGTCTCCTGTGTTAAGGCGATTTCGTAGTAGTCGGTCGTCAAGAAAATTCTCATCCGAAGACACGTCTATAAGACAAGTCGTAGGGTCGTACACAGGGGGCGGTAAAAGGCGTGAAGAAAAATCAGGAGAGACCACGCACCAAGACCGTGAAAAAAAGAGGGTAGCCCAGGTGTTACCAATTTGGGGATGACCTGGCAAGAAACTTCTAGAAAACATTAAACAAGTGCACTCCAAACGGTAGACTGGGGGACGTACCGGAAGTGCACGACCGAAAAGGGGGAAGGGGGGCGTAGAAGGGAAGCGTAAATTATGAAAGACCTTCGAGGTACAGAGAAAAGTCCAAATGGGCCTGGAAAACAATGACTAGCCCCGAACCCGGACTTGGTCTGATATTTCTGCCATTTACGAATGAAGGGAAACCCGGCCGGCCCAATTCCGGGTTGCCTTAGGATTGATCTAAGGTGCCGAGAAAAAGTCTGTGCTCGGTGTCCGGAGCTAGCACGATACGAAAGAGGCTGGGTCTTACGCCATAAAAATCCGTCGAAGGTACAGAAGGACTCTTCTTGCTTCTTCCATGCTGGGATTTCAACACCTCAAATTAGTAGGGGATTTCATCTTGCATGTAAACCCGAGGCGGAACAATCGCAAACAGGGGGGGGGGGACAAACACGAAGAAAAAGCCGGGATAAATTCGTGAGTTAAAGAAGGCAAAAGATTTACGTTGGGAAGGGGGACGGAGAACTGGGGGTTTGTGATTCCGCGTCTACCCGGAGACAGGGAGGTACTAGATCAGAAACTGGAGGTCCCTCATGAATCGGCAGCTGTTAAGCCTTCTTTCTAGGGGGTACCTGGTAAGGTTATTATGGGTATCGGGTGATGTGCGGTGACTTGAAGTGACGATCACAAGTTACCTTTAATGAAGAGTTGGTTTTACAGGCGTCTCCCTGGAGAATTGTCTCTAGTACTTCAATCATTCGGATTTCAAACCCGACAGGGGGCGCCCGATCGGCTAGAAACAGTTCACTCCGGGGGGGGGGCAGGAATGGTGTCTCGGGTTGCCCGTAGATGGCTTGGTCGTACTCGGCAGAAAATCCGAAGGTTACGTCTCCCATCTTGTCCTCCCCCGAATGCAGCTTTCTTTTTAAAGGCACTTATATAAAAAGAGTCATTGGACCTCAGAGTAGGGGGAAATCTTATTGCGGACTTCTTAATTAAGAAAATCTACCGTTAAGAGCTTGAATATTAACCGAGAGATTACGAAATGTCCGGGACGACAAGTTGCACGAATAGTCCTTTATGGGTTTTTTAGACGGGATTAATTGAGGCGAACAGATGGATTCAATCTTGACTTTGATTTGGGGGGGAAGACTTGGGGGATATTTGAAGTGGGCCCGTTCTCAGGTGTATACATTGAAGGAACCTTTCTCAAACATCGCTCCTTAATTGTGCACTTCGTGAAATATGCCGTGAGGAGAAGCGAGGTTCATGAAGGTTAATTCTTAAGAACGACTGAAGCCAACCACTTCCTGGAAAGTTTTTGACTTCGGGAATGTTACCTGGGATTAGATTAATATTAGTTTGGTTCCTCCGGAGGTATTCCAACGAGAGGTTCTTAGCAAAGTTTTCCGAAAGAAAACACTCGAAAAAAACGCAATCCTTATCGGGTGTGAAAAAATTTTTTGGTGAGGGCACCACGAACCTTTTCATAACCTGAAAGGTCTTCACGAGACGGGGGAAAAACAGCGCGCGAGAAGAGTTTCTTGGAAAGGGAGAGGGGGCACTTGTTCCCGTTCACCGCGAGGTCGTCCCGAAAGGGGAAAAAGGTGACTATAGTCTCGAGGAAAAAAAGTGCGGGAAGAGGGTGTGAAGTATCAAACGCACGAGAGAAGAAAAAACCTCCGTACGCGGCCTCCTCACTGCCACCAACATCGTCACAGACTTACGTAAAGTCCTCGGGCCTCTCTACCCAAGTTGCAGGGGGTGAGTCTTCTATTGATCAACCTCTCGGACGTCCCCATTAGTGGGGATGTCCGGGAGTCCGGGAGGGAAAGTTGAGGGGTTGCCGGGGGCAGCTTCGAAAAAGGGGCCCTGGCTGGAAGGGGGCCTTGAGGGAACAAGAAAAATTTCTGTGTCATTCTCGTGTAAAGAAAACCGCTAAGGTAGAAGAAGCTCCCGCTGAAATCTGTGCATTTTCAAAAAAAACTGCGTGGTCGAGCCAAAAAACCAGGAGTCGCAGGACCTTCCCTTCAGGAGAGAGAGAACTCGTGGCGACGAAAACACCACGAAGTGGGAAGAAGAGTTACAGTGCCGAGAGTTATGCGCCGATCTCCAACAAAAAAAGGAGGATTAAATAAGATCGGGTTCGTGCAAACAGCCGCGTGCCTTGATAGTAGCTCTCAACACCCGAGGCGGTTCTGCGAAAATTTCTCGTCGAGACGGGCAAACGAAGGAACTCAAAGGACTCGAAAAAAACCTGGCAGTACTAAATCAAAAGCCCCATCGGAAAGGCCGGCTTGGTCTCCTGGGTGGGAAAAGGAAAAAAAAACCGAGACCAGAGTGCGAAGGAAAATCGCCCGCTGTAAAGATTGCCAGGACAGGGGAGAAAAAGGCTCTGCCACCTAGGAAAAAACATACCGGGGAACGGAATCTGATACGCATGTAAATTGATAAGATTGGATTCATACGAAGTCAAAAACCGTAACAGGTCGATTCGGAGCCTAGGCTCCGGGCAGGCTGGGAAGCGTGCCGAAAGCGCAGTCAAAGAAGTAGCGGGTTCTAGAAAACCTTGCAGAAGAAAAAGGCGACCGCAAAAAGGAGGTCAGCAAAAGGCCGGATTCACCGTCGCAAGGTCGGACGGAAAATCGGGGGGGACTGTACCCAGGACAGTACAAGGACCTGCCAGAAAGAGAGGGGACTGATGCGTGGAGACCGTGAAAACGCTTGTTCGCAGGGAACGGACGTACCACCACGGAACGGCTCCGGAAGGATGTTTGAGGGCGGACTAAGGAACGACGGCAAAACTTCCATCGACAGGAAATCTGCCATTCAAACACCCAGCTACTCGAAAATGAAAGGGGGTCCATCAGGAACTTCACAAAAATGAAAGATAGGGTTGGAACGGCTCATCCCGAAAATGAGCATGTGAGGGGAATCTGCGTAAGGTAAAAAAAGAACAGGCTGCAGGTTAACGGTCCTATTAACCAAAAAATGAAACCACACAGTACCACTTACATTTTTACTAGACCGCAAACGAGGCAACGGACGACCTTGAAACCTCACGGGACTGGCCAAGCATTGCGTCTTCAAATGGAACCGGGGTCGCCCTTTTCACGGAAAACTTCAGGGTACTCTTTTAATCAGTTACCATTCGAACCGCCAAAACAGCCATAAAGGTGAGAAGACGCGTGCAGAGGAGGCCCTGAGGAGGGAGGTCTTCTCAAGCAACGACCGGTGCACTTAAAACACACATATGGCCATGGGAACTTGTGGGGGGTCGTGATAAAGACTGGAGGGATTCTTGCCAGGGCTAAGAGGGGGAGCTGAGGAAGATAGTGGTGCCAGGAGGCAACAGGGGAATTCTTCCTGGATGAAAAATTTCAACCGACAAAAAGGCTCGGAGGATACGCGAACACCTCTGCAGAGGTAAAAAGGGGAGCCAGCCGATCAGAGAGCCGCGTGATTCATCTGCTGCTTGCGCGTTGTAACTCGGGATCCCTCAAAAGAAAAGTCGCCAATGGGTGGGTTCGATAAGAACCGTCTAGGGGAGAAAAGGCTGTTGGTGGTAAAAGGAATGTCCCAACGGACAGACGTATCGTAAGGAAAAGGAGGGAGTCGAATCCCACCCTCCGTTCATAATCTGTATGGTGTAGAAAAGCCGCCACTAGAAAAGAAGCCTCTTCCCCAAGACCATAAAAGGGGTAATCACTTTGGACAAGGGGGGTAAAGGGAGGCTCCCGGCTCTTCTGGAAAGGACTAACTCCTAAAGTTGTCTGTTCGGGAACACTTCACCACCCGTGACGCGGCCCCTTCGTGGGATGTCGGAGGAAATGACGGGCAGTACCTCATCGAGTGGGTGTCTTCTGACCTTAACGAGAAGCCTTACGGACGTCCGTGCCGTTGTAAAGCACCAAAGACGCGTCTACATGTCACGTCGAAGTGTTTTGTAAGTGTGAAGGTTCATTCAAAAGTCCACACATGTTTGGGAAAACCGGGGAAACATCGGGTTTCAAAGGGTATTGTTTGAGGGGCGCGAAAGCTGGAAGGGCCAGGTCGAAAGCACCGTGCCGAAGTGCAGAACCCAAAAAACGTGTAGCGTCGACTCCGTGGACAGGCTTTCTGAAAGAAGGGGAAGCGTAAGAGGCCCACTGCCGGAACGAGACAGGGGGCCCCCGACAAACGCGGATCGGTCCGGGTGCAACTCAATTCTTAAGGGGGGCATCTCAGGTCTCGCGACATCCTTTCTTAACTTCCTTTCTGGTTT
>Ga0179593_1132483_pt1 | contig 10137 bp, 11 predicted proteins | sample CZODoug2_1_08_16_FD_185931 | JGI IMG/M metagenome (GOLD analysis project Ga0179593, IMG submission 185931) | Vadose zone soil fungal communities from Angelo Coast Range Reserve, California, USA - CZODoug2_1_08_16fungal (PacBio error correction) | ecosystem: Environmental > Terrestrial > Soil >...
ATACCAAATGGGGGGACTATGGACGAGGAGGGGGGGGCTGAAAAAAAATGCATCCTGGAGTATCTCGAAAATTGACGAAAACTACTAAAAGACCGATAAGTTCAGGAGGTCAATTGTGGTCCAGGACAGGATGCCTGTTCGAATCGCATTCCTGGCAAGGGGAATAGGCTCTTGATGAGGGGGGGGGGGAATTCCATATAGATACAGGAAATGCAGATGGGGGGTAAACATAAGACACAATCACGAGTCAAACGGTTGCACTCATCTCGGGTGAAGGAAGGGGGAGTATACAAAAAAAAGGACACAGGAATGAAATGATAAACAGAATACGCGGAAAATCAAGTACGTCTCTCGTTACGACTTCGAAGGTCCGTATGGCTTAAGCTCAGCTTAGAAATCACAGCCACTGGACAAAACTGAACTGTCGACATGCAGAGCTTGACCGGTGAAAGTAGATATTTTCGAATGAAAAAAAACAATTGCGAGAAAGGGGGGAGGTAGTGTCACTACGTGGGGGAGGGGAGAAGCGCGCAGCAGAATGGTCGGAAAGGCAAGTGGCGGATCCAAAGTGGGACCATCAGTCTGAATTCAAATTGGGGGGGTGAAAAGGAGGGGGGAAAAACACGGCCAGGAGACGGTGGGGACATCGGTCGGGTAGGGGAACTGTGGGGGACGCTTGTCGGGGCAGGCCTACGCGGTTGCCACAGACAGAGCGGGGGTTGGGGCCACTACCGGTGTGCTCGGTTGAGCGAACATTACCGATTACTGGCCCTCCAAAGTGAAGCCCAGTCATGAAACACTGTTCTGTTTAATTTGCTACTCGGACGGAAAGTCGCTCTTGTGGGTTACAAAGTGGAAGACAGGGGGGGGCGGAGTTTGGGGGGGGGTCTAATAATATGAAATAGTAAACAAACGTAGCGGATAGGGGGTACTCTTGCGAAGCATAGCTCGATGAACTACAAACACGGGGAAAAGTGATAGAGAGTTGTCCTTAATACAAAAGGACTTTGAACGAAAGCTGAAAAAATAGGGAGATATGAAGAAAGGACAACTCGCATTGAACGATGGTAGGCAAACAAAAAGTGAGCACACAAAAAAGTGTGCTGGTACTAATTGGAAACGTATTGAGGCAAGAAAATGTAACTCAGTCTGCAGTGAAATAAGGGTATTCTCACAGTTAAAGTGATACATAGAGCGTAGTGGACAGTTCCCGACCGGGACGACCTTGTCAAAATACGTGGGGTGGGTTTAGCAAAGCATAAAAAAAGCTGGAAGGGCAGGGGAAGAGCACGAATGCAGGGGGCGGAGGGGGGACTAAGTCATCAGAGGCTAGGAAAAAAAGACCAAGCGCGTCGAAAAAAAAGCAAAAAGAAAAAGAGATCGTGTACAACAACAGGGGGCTCAAGAAGCATCGGGAGTTGTTAACCTAGGGGGGGGTTCCCATACAGGCGGGGATTATGCAAGCGTGACGAGGGGGTACGGAGAACGCGTACAACTGGTGCGAATCTCTGGGAAAAGGGGCCACGTCGGAAAACAAGCTGGCAGTGTCACGGCGTAAAACTTGGGAGAACCAAGGTGACAGGGGTTGATGAGTGCGCCAACTTGCGTAAAACATCTATGGATCACTTGGGTTCACGACAACCGTAGGGAAAAAGAAAATCACATTCATATGCGGACGCAAGTCTAGGTGTGGTCAGGGCGGACGGCACGGTATGCCTCACTTAGCGCAACGACACATCAAGGAAAGTGACCTGAGTAACAACTTAGATGTTAAGGCTCAGCACAAAAGCAACCACCGTGCGAACGACAGGAACAACTGTCTTCTAAGGGCATTAACAAAAGGTCGGGACCAATCGGACCATTAGTGGGGGGGGAAGGCTGGGCGGCATGTTCTCGGACGACAGAACGGGTAAAACTGATAATCGAAACATCTGCACTCTTGCCGGGCGGTGGTACGGAAAGTTGTCACGGAAAAAAAAACGAGGGGCAATACGTAAGCACAATCTCGGTCCGGAACAAGATGACCAAAGTTGAATATAGTAATCGGGGAGGGTTCGGGCACTGGCAACACGCAGTACAAGAGGCAATGGATTTCGTGGGGAAACGGATCCCAAGTGAGATCGTGGCGAAAAAAAAAAAACAGAGGCGGAATGGCACAAAAAACGGAGAAAAGATCGCAATTAAAAAAAAAAAAAATAAGTCACCGCAGGGAGATCACCGGTGGGCCTAAGCAACAACTTGGGTGTCGACTCGGTAAAAAAACAAGGGGACAGTTTCCCCATTTGGCGGGTCTGCAACACTAAACAGGTCCATGGGATGGACTCGGGGAAGTGGAAGCTACATCAAGAATCGGGCTTGAGCGCGACGGTTAGGACTCCTAGTGCCGCAAAGCCGGGGTAGCGAAGGGAAAAATGCTCGACAGCAGGGGGAATAGTGTCTGACTATGTAACGAGAAGAGCTGTGGGGGAACGATTCGGTCACGCACGCCAAAGTGGTGTTACACATACCAGGGGGTGAAAAAAGAACTCTGGGTGATGGACAGAAAAATTAGTAAGTGGAATGTGCGCACGAAGAGGAGGTTCGGTAACCAAACAAAAACGCCACACAGGTGGGAAGGGGTAAGGCAGAATTCGCAATCAATGGTGAAGCGGGGAGAAGGCTGGGGGTAATATACAACAATTGTTGTCCACCACTGAACGGGAAAAGTGTGGGGTCTTAAAAACTAAGTGATGTTGAAGGAGTTCAGTTGTCAACCAACTCCTCGAAACAGCGAAAAAAAAAACGATTTTTTAACTTTTTCGAGAAACAAACCCGTACTGAAGTCGGGTGTGGTGGTAACACGAAGAAAAGAAATGGAACGACCAGTGGCGCTGACAGTCGCGGGAGGGGGAGTGTTGGGGTGGGGGGAGGAAGGATCTAGAAAACGTGGGGGGGTCATACGCGGTGTTAAAAAAAACCATCTGTTGGGAAAAAACGCCGAAACCACCGGGAAACAAAGAGGGGAGAACAAGATTACAATGACAGGGGGGGGGACCAGACTGGAACCGAAACGGGGTGCCCCTCCTTTAAGTGTTCGGGACAAAGAAGACAAAACAAATCTCCAAAAGGGAAGCGCTCTTTACACCTAAAAAAAAAAAAACAAGGGATGACAAAAAATGGACACAGGGGTTTTATTGAAAAAATCTGGACGGCAGAGTGCAGTGGGAAATTATTATGGGGTAAGCATAGTACACAGCGCCTTCGGCCTTCTGCAATAGACGGCCAAAATTAAATAGGAGCACAAAATTGGGGGGGGGGGGGGGGATGCAACAGATTTGGTGAACGTAGGAGGGTGGGACCACTGAGACGAGCGTTAACGTACATGAAATAGGGGATGAAAATCAGGGGAGGGGAAAATGATGCGCATAGCGGTGCTATCATAGGGGTAACAAAACGAAACAAAGAAAGGGAGGAAAAATGCAAAGAAACGAGCTGTGGGGGCGGGGAAACATGTGCCTGAAAACAAGGGTCTAATGGCGTGGAACAAAACATACATAAATGGTAGGGTGAACAGAAATGGCCTAGCATGGGAAATCACGAAAAATCGTTTGGTCAAAGGTCAGAAGGCATAGGGTGTTGGTCAGGGTACGGCTTCGGTCGGCCTGTGGTCGATACGAATTTGTTTCAGGCAACCAGCGGTAAAAAAAAGGAAGCACGAATATTCTCACTGCAAAACAGTGGTAGCGAAGGAAACGGCTAAGGTGTCGAAAAACCGCAATGGAGTGAATGAAGAAAAAACGAACTAGGAAAAGGGTGGGGGAGGGGGGAAACGCACATGCAGGTGACAGGTAACGTGTCATGAACATTCGTAAAAAATGATCACGCAATGAGGGGGAAATACTTCAGTGCCGTCTACTTAGGGATATAGTGGGAACAGTGAGAAAAAAAAAGGGGGAAGGTTGAGATGGCGATGCTAAAGGAGGAGCTATCACTTCATCCTTGGGGGGTTCGCAGCAAGATAGAAAAAGAAACTTGCAAAGAAAAAAACATAAATTGGGGAGTAAACTTATGATCTGGGGTCGGGGATGCAGACTGTGGTAAAATGAGGGGTCAGGTGGTTAATGTGGCACTGTTAATGTGGAGGGGGTGGATGATTGAAGGGGAAGTGTCAAAGAAGAAAAGGGGGGGGTATCAAAAGGTGACTGTATTCAAACCACAACACTAAATATCGGGGAAAAGGGGGGGTGACTGAGATCATAAGAAGGCGAAAACTCGCAGAAGGAAAAGGGTCAAAAAAAAACAAAACAGGGGGACGGAAAAAAAAAGGTTCGACCAGACAGGTCTCACGCAGATGAAAAAAACAATCCCGACTGGGCAATCCTCGAGGACAAGGAGGGGTCAGACAACGGAGGGGGGGGGGGGGCCGGTGAAAAACAAAAAAAAAAAAAAACATAAAAAAGTCTAAAACCGAGACCAGAGGCAGGCCAAAAAAAAAACATTCAACCCGGGGGGGAAATCCGAAACTGGGAAAGTAGGCATAATATGGCGATCGGGGGGGGAGTAAATTGGGGGATGCACCTGGCGGAAAGAATGCTACACAGGAATGGGGGGAAAAGGTTAAAAAGAGACGGACCACTCTCACGTTAGAGAAAGAAGCGTGCGGAGAAAGAACCGAGAAAGATAAACTCTTAAACAGGTGAAAAAAAGAAAAGGGGCGCGTCCTTCCGAACAAAAGGTAAAACGACAGCTAGTCAAAGAAAAACAGTTACCAGGGACAACAAATCGCTCACGGAGGGGGGAAATTGGAACTAGAGGAAAAAAGCCGGCTCGAACTCACGAGACGATCTAAACGGGATCCTTGCACCAAGGGATAATTCACCTAAATCATAAAAGAGGGCAATGATTCAATACTCGCGAGAAAGAGGAATGCGAAGAGAGAGATAGGCGGGATAGCACACTTGAAAGACGGACCTCACGGATGAGTTTCAGGAAAAAAACGCTCCTAATGTGGAGCAGGGAGGAGCCAAACATCGACAAGAGGTCAACTGGGGCAAAACAGCATCTCCTGACAAGGCACACGCAGGGGGGGTAGTTGATGATGGGAAACTGGCCGGGGGGGCGGTAATGAGGGCAGGGGGAGCGGCTCTCTTACTTTACTGAATAGTGGGGGCTAAAGGATCAATGAGGGAGCGATCAGACAGGTGTGGGAGGACCGCGCGGGGGGCATTATAAAAGCAGGCGTCACTACGGACCGTAGATAGTTGGGAGTCAGGAAACATCCGCGCAGGGAATTTCTACCTTTTTTCGTCTCCGGGGGCACATGGGTGGGGGGGTTCTAGGGGTGCTTGGGCCCTCCGGGTTGACACGACGCGCGTGCAAATTATAAGAATCCAGAGGGGGGGGGGGCCGGAGAGTGGGGGTCACACTGTGGTGATGAATGATGGGTGATCTAGCGACAAAGCCGGGACGATTATGCAAAAAGTCTAGGGCAAAAAAAAAAAAAAAGGGTACGCCATTGATTGGTTGGGCAAAAGGGGAGGTGGCAGTGAATCCAAAAAAAAAAAGCTATCCAGAACACTGTGCTGACAAGAAAAAGAAAAAAAGGGGGGGAAACAAACGAGTGGGGTCCGGGGTCATCCAAAAAAAAAAAAAAACACTTCCTTTGCTTTTGAAAAAGGGGGTTTCTGTTAAGGATCAAAGGTACCTCAAGACAGGGTGGGGGAAGGAACAAAATGGTCCATCACATAAACGGAAAAAAACAGAAACAACCTGAGGAGGAAGGGAGGAAGTGCACTACTGATTCTAGCCGAGGGGGAGAAAGTGTGCATCAGTCTCCCCTCCGGGGGATAAAAAAATCTCAGATATCCAGAGCAGGAGAAAAATACAAAACCAAGTCTCGGAAGGTTAATCCCTCAGGCCAGCGATGAGGTAAAAAGCGTTGGGTGGGGCACCTGGCATCGATATCACTGATGGGGATCCGCGAGTACATAAAAATCAAGCACTCGTATGCGGGGGGTGGAAGGTACAATCAGAATAGTCACGGGGGGGGGGACAAGTATAAAACGGGAAAAGGGGGACAAATCCTCCTCACCAAACCTAATTAGACTGGTAAGCTATGATGAAACACTTCAAATTCCGCTATGCCTAAGGACAGGGGGGACAAAACAAAATCATGGAAGAAGGGACAATAACACACCGTGACACACAGCAGAAACTAAATGGAAAAACACAAAAAAAAAAAAAAGAAGAATGGTCGAGCAATGGTGAGGGCCAACCTTGTACGCAAAAAAAAAAAAAAGGGAATTGCTGAAAAAGGGAATGGTACACGGCTTTGTGAGGAAGTAATGCACGAAGCACAATGGCAGTCAAAACAAAACAATCGGATCAAACGCCGGAGGGGGGAGGGAACGCGGGGGGGGGTTCGGTCTCACTAAGTCTAAGAAGGGGGGAAAAAGGGGGCTGACAACATGGACATGTCACAGCGAAGTACAGGGGCATAGTGCTGGGCTGGCGGGAACGACGGGCCAACTCAAGGCAACAGGATGGTGACTAGGACAAAATGCAAAAAAAAAACACAATTAACAAGAGCGGAGAAAGGGGGGGAGAATAAGAAGATGGGAAGCGTCTGGATGTGCTCATAAAGATCGAAACAAGCTAGGGACCACTGCGGAGAATGGAAGAAAAAAAAACCGGAGAGATAAGGCAGAAAAACTAAAGCCCCACCGCACTGGAAAAGGCAAAAATATATCACGACAGAGGGGGGGAGGGGGGGGTAGGGGGGGGGGGGGACAAACAGGGTACACGACCGGGTGAGGTTACAAACTATACATGCAGCTACGGAGGGGGGGGGCGATGCCTAGAATTTCATGGAGGGGGGGCAAGCCAGGCCTATCGTGGATGAAAGCTAAAAAATTCAAAAAAAAAATCGAAAAAAAAAACAGGGCGAACAACCAGCTCCTACATTGGGGCGGTCGGCACGACGCGGAAAAACATAAGGGAGAAAAAACAGGGACTGGGAATATAACCGCCATGGAGGGAAAAAAGAGAACCAGGGAGGAAGGGGGGGGGGGGGGGGGACGGGCGGAGGGGGCAGGGGGGGGGGGGGGGGGGGGGCCAAATCAACTATCAGAGCATCATGTCTACGACAAAAGCGGGGCATGGGAAATTAGACCACGAAAGACCACTGAACTTCGGGGGGAGGGACAGGGGTATTCTGTGGTATCTCAGCGGACAACGTCATGAACTCAAAACAAAAAAAACCTGGGTGCGCATGTCAGGGGGGTAAGGAAATGTGAGAAAGAGAATGGCAGGGGGGAAGGGGGACACGCCAATGGGGTGTGTGGGTCAAAGGGGGGGATGTGGGGGGTAGAAGTTGTGTTCGGAGTGTGTAAAAAGGGTGAAACCAAGGACAGATGGCAGGTGCCGGTCTGTGTTTACCCTAAAGTAAAGGCGGACAAACGGCGCTTCAGAGGCAGGTACTGCAACGGGAAAAAGACCTCATGGACGCGGGGGGAAAGAGTGAGAAAAGCGCGGGTGACGAAGCTTAACAAAACGCAAATACTATTCACAGAAATCTGGATCATGCGGGAGGAAAAATGAACGGGAACGGGGGGGGGAAACCTGTATTCCGCGTTGTACCAATTATGGAAGTGGGACCTATTTGAAATGGGGACTCGGGGTGCCGTCACGACTCTGACCATCATACAAGGGATCCCAATCCCAAAAAAAACGACACAAAGGCAAGCAACAACACTTTAAGCATGTCTTGGCAAGGGAGGAAAACTGAGGAGGAAAAGTGGGAATTGAACTCGAGGGAGAAAGGGGGCACAACATCATGGCTGTCATATGGAAACGTTCTGAGAACCGAGGAAGTGCTTGGAAAGGGGAAAATATCAGACAGGCCATATGGGGGGAGAGGTCGGGGAACGATAGTGTTCCATAGGGGGGGGGGGAAAGGGGGGTAGTTGCCCGGGGGGAATGGGTCCACGGGACATGCAAAAAAAAACAAGGGTGGACCATGGCAAAGAAGTACGCTGGGGAATGAGCTAGAGGGGGTGGAAGCGGGCGCACACAAAAACAGCAGACAGGCCAAAAGTTCAAACAAAAAAGGAACCGCAAAGGCGGCGTGTCCGCGGGCGAGACTGCGCCGGGGGTTGAACGAAGCAAAAGAGGTCCAAGCACCTGGTGGGTGGGGGGCATGGTGTGAGGAGCACGGGTCGGTGTGGAGGGGAGGGGGGAAGTAGGGGGGGAATGGATCGAGGTCCCCTTGTTCTCGGGATCCTACGGATGTTCCTTAGAGAAGGAGGAGAAGCGAAGAACACATTACGCATCACACATAGGACGAACCTGTTCGAAAACAAAAGGAAAAAAACACAAAAAAACAAAGACTTTTCGCAAGTGTGGCAGACTTCGGGGGGGGGGGGGGGGGGGGTGGGGGTGAGAGTGTAGAAGCCACATAACCACGAATTGCGCAGGCGCTACCACGAACAGAGCTAAGAAAGGGGCATACAACCAAACAATAAGAAAGAAAAGCACACACCTAAACGCACAAAAAAACGGACACAACAAACACCCACGCTCGTGTTATATTCGCGGAGGTGGACAGACTTTGGGTACGATACAAACAAAAAAAGCAAAAGGGGAACAACAGCTTACGGTGCTCGTATACTGACAGACAAGGCTCGTTGTGTGGCGCATGATGGAACGGGGCCGTAATGTAGAGGGGCAACAAAATCAGCACGACGCGTGACAGGAAGGGTAGTACACAGGGGGGAGAGTCAGCTGACAACAGAAAAGTCACTAACTCGGAACGAAAAAAAAACCCAATCAGAAAAAAAAACAAAAAAAAAAAAAAGGAAAAAAAGAAAAAAAAAGAGCGCGACATGGTTCTCGTAAACGCTGGCAAGATGCAGAGAGTTGGCTAGGAAAAAAGAAAAAAGGGGAAAGATCACTGAAACCAAACTGGAAGAGAAAAAGGCTACATGGGGCCGGTGAGTGTTCTGAATAACTGAAAAGGGGGGGGGGGGAAGGTGGCGAATTGGGACTCACAGTTCAAGGGAGGATATAACGTTGGTAGGCGGCCAATCGCATCACTTGTCTGCGCCAAAAAAAATTCCGGAAGGAAGCTGGGGCAGGGTCGGAGGGTGTGTCCGGGGGGGGGGGGGAGTGGACGGTGGGGGGGGGCGGGGGTGGACCAATGTCGTCTATCTCTCTGTAGTCGAAGAATGCACAGGTAGGACGTGTCTGAAAATACCACTCGGATTGATACGGGGTCGTAGACGGCGCAGGACAGAAAAGTAGTGAAACATGCATGAAGCGGTTGACCAAACACGGCTCAAAAAGGCCCAACAATAAACAAAACGACAGAGACGGCGGCCTTAAGGGACGCGTTATAGTGTGTAGGCGGTGAGTGAGGGGGGGATGTCGGGGCACGACAGAAAGGGGGAAAAGGACAAAGGGGACTGGACGGGGGTGCAAGCAGGGTCGCAGAAACAGGTGACAAAATAGGGGGCTAGTATGCCTAACAAGAACCGATCAGAGACAACCGGGTCCAAAACAACATCGCACGCTGAAACACGGGGGGGTGAAAGGGGGGGGGGGAAATTCCAAAGTAAAACCCGAGTAAGGGAATACAACTGCATACCACCACACAAGATATAATGTGTATGCACTCAAGGGAATGAAAGGAAAAGGGACGGGGGGCAAGGACATAAAAAAAAAAAAAAGAAATATTAAAAAAACAAACACAACAAATATGGCAAAAACTTCCAACCCACAACAAAAAAGACAGGGGGGGGGGAAGGAAAAAACAACAATTTGTGCAGAAAAATAAATCTCGCGAGGCAGCTGGAATAAAATACCAAAACAGGAACAGGAACAAAACTGCAAGCCTGTGCAGAAAAATGTGTTGGGGAGGAGAAAAAGTCGGAAGATCACCTCGACGAGAGTGCCAGGGGAATGATCTGAGATGTTAATATAAAGCGGGTTACACTGTCCAAGGGGCTAAAGGCTGGCCGCGAACATGAGCATACTCATGAGCATATGTGACAGAAAGATTGCAAGAGGTGCAATAGGTGACTTTACAATGACAAATACTTCTCTAAGAACAGCACTACAGCTGAGCACGGTGCAAGCGCGCGCGAAACATACCACGGGATT
>Ga0179593_1312954_pt1 | contig 10137 bp, 10 predicted proteins | sample CZODoug2_1_08_16_FD_185931 | JGI IMG/M metagenome (GOLD analysis project Ga0179593, IMG submission 185931) | Vadose zone soil fungal communities from Angelo Coast Range Reserve, California, USA - CZODoug2_1_08_16fungal (PacBio error correction) | ecosystem: Environmental > Terrestrial > Soil >...
CCTAATCTGAGAAAGGTCCGAGGGAGGGTTTATTCCTAAGGATAAAAAATTGAGACGGACAAATGCTTGGTATCGATTGGCGGACCAAGACTGGAAACCAGACCGGGCGGAATCCATCGGGGGAGAAGCCAGTACATCTCCAGGACGTGCTGGGGGAGAAGATCTTCTGTGAACGAAAGCATAAAAGAGAAGCAGGACGCTTAGAAATAACGGGGGCAAGTGAACGTTGAAACAAAGCCAGGAAAAATAGAAAACTAGGGTGCAATGAAGAAAGCAGCGGAACTAGAAGCGTTGGGCCCTGGCCGATATAAACAAAGCAGCATAAAAAAGTGTCAAAATTTAAACAGGCTTAAACGAAAACTCAGGTTCTGAGTTGGGGGGGAGGGAACCGGTGAGGGGAATTAGCTACTGGGACATAGCGTCACAAGTAGAAATACAGAAAAAGCTCACCGACGAAAAAAGAACACCCGGAGGCCACGCAGCCTTAAACCTATACCAGTTGGGGAAGATTGGGGGCCTCATCGCCGCTAGAAAGCCCCCTCCAACCAAGTGCAAAACTTTGGAAAAGTCGGAAAGGGGGACCATGCCCTATAGGTGCAGTGCAGTACTGGATTGAAACCAATGCGCAAGGAGTCTCAGGGAAAAACGTTGGGCAAGCAGTAGAGAAGCATTGGAAGTCCTCAAAGCTTGCAAAGGAGAACACTCAAGAAAAAACGAAGGACCACCTGTGATCAAAACCGAGGGAATCGCAACTAACCGACAAACAGGATGAACGAAAAGAAAAGGGCCCATTCAGGTTTCAGAAGAACCGAAATAGGACCAAGCACATCAGTTATCGTGCGGGATTCAGTGACACCAGCAGATCTACAAGTGGGGGAACCTCATGTGGAAAAAGGGAACAATTGGCAGGGAATACATAAGAGAAGCAACCACAATAACATTCCTGATGGCAAAAAAAAGCTTTGAACGCAATCTTGTCCCTATACCAAGTTTCGAGGGGGGGTGGTATTCTCTTGAATTAGAGGTTCTATGGTTCTTTTTCAAAAAACTAACGAAGATTTACGTGTGCAGGCGATTAGCACAAAATTGTGAGATCGTCGAAAACTAAAGGGCTGGTGGAGACCCCGGGCACTACGAGACCAGTCCACCAAGGGTCCGGGAGGGGGGGATCCGAAAATGCCCTGGTCTAAAAAGGGAAAGACCATAAGAATGCACGTCACTCAAAGATTAAGCTGTGTAAGCACGCCCAGGGAGGGGACTCGTGAATGGCGCAGAAGGGAACGAAAAGACGCCCTCATTCCAAAGGGCACACTCTTTTGCAGTGTCTGAAAGGAGTGTGGCATCTGTGGACTAGGGTTCACAACAACGCAGAAAGCTCATTACCGGTACGTTTAAGACAAAAAGAGAAAGTGCAATGGAGTTCAATGCTTGAATAAGTAAACTCGGTGGGGGCGCCAAAAAGGAGCAAACACGGGACAGCGCACTACCGAGGGGGCTCCAAGAAAAAGAAGAACGGCCAAACGACAGTCGGATGCCACCAGTCCCCTTGCACAAACCTGGGACACTCGGGCCAAACTGGCCTGCGGTGCTCCCAAAACTCACAATCGGGTGAGTAGAAATGGAGGCCCCGATCTATGAACGGCCCCTGCACCGCGAAGTAATCCATTAGCTAAACTGGGAAAAGGGGGGGAACGGATGTGGACCAGGGGAGTGGGCCTGGAATAAAGAGGAGCAAGGAGCAAAAAAAAGGAGAAGAGAGGGGAGAGCAAATGACTCTTACCTACAAGAATGCGGACCGCCTTGTCCAACAGAAGTTACAATTATTCTTGGGCATTGGGGGAAAATAAGATACCTCGTCTGGAAGATGGCTCAACAAAGTTGGGAGGGGAAAGATAAAGAAGAGGGTTGAAATTTCCCTAAGGTCTGGGGAAATTTGTAGACGCTCGGGAGGGGCGAGTGTGAGAACTGGAAGGAAGAGGGCATTGTGCCCGGTTTGGGGGTCAGGGGAAAATGAGGGAATCGTATAAAAACATGTATTGGGGAGAACCTCGATGGATGAATGGGGCCATTGTAAAAAAAACTCTCGCAAAAATTGGAAGAAGGGCAAAAAAAGGGGGGGTGTCTGGAAGGAGTTGGAGGGTTTCCGGACGAAAACAGGAAGTTGTGACATAAACGGAGGGGGTTTGCGGGTGGAGCAAGGGAGACTTTCGGTAACACAGAATGGTTGTGGGACGGGTGTAGTGCGGGGGCCAAGAGGAAAATAAGGGAAGGAGAATTAAAGAAAAGTTCACAGGAGAAAAGATACATATTAGAGGGTTAAAAAAAAAAGAAAAAAGGAAAAAAGGGCGGGAAAAGAGGCGAAAAAAGATAACTGAAACGGTGTCTCTGAGAAAACCTTGAACCTGGAAACAGAACGAATCGAAAAGGGGTCGTTAGAAGAGTGAAAAGGCCACTACAAGGGGGGGCTGGAAATTGGGGCCTTGTCAGTCCAATTGGGGACTCTGCGGGCAGGTAACAAGATCCAAAATAAAGGGAGGGCTGGATCAAAGGGGGGCGGGCGGAGATCAACGGACTGGGGAGATAATTGACTTTTCAAAAACAAATAAAGTGGGGGAGTTCACAAACGAAGGGGGAATTCCATGCGGGCAGGGCGAGATTTTGGTTGCAGGGTGGAGAGAAACACACAATGGGGGAATCGGCCCGCAGTTATGGCGCTGAGCCGAACCCTGGAGGACATTGAAAGGAGGTGAATGTGGCCTATCCAAGGGTCTTGGAAAAGGGGCTGGGTGGTTCCGGGTTAAAGGGACTTCGACCATACGGGAGTCGCAAACTTGAAAAAGGGGGGGATAGAGGGCGGTTTGACCAATGTTTCATATTGTGTTGAGGGGGTCGGAAGTTGGGGTTCAAAATTAGGGTTGGGGGGAATAATTTAGACCAAAATCATGCGACAGTTGGGGGGGGTGGGCGGAATAAAAAAAAGGGACTCGATTTTCGTGGGGGACTTGGGGGGCGCAACTGGGTGACACGGGGGGCCGGTGAAAGGTGTTGTTGGAAGAGAAAGGGGGCAGGGGGCTGGATGCAAGGGAGCTGTATTTTGTACTGGAAAAAAAAGGAGGATCAAGTGGCAAGTGATGGTTGACACGCCCTTTGGGACTCCCGCAATGGCAGGGGGGGGGAAGCCGGAGCCTTCTTGAAAATAGGAACACGCAGAGGGGAGCACCGACAGAGAGATGAAGCAATCACAGAGGACAGATGCCTGAGGGAGTCCCTAGGTGGGAAGAAAAAAAGGCAGAAGAAAAATTTCAGAGTGAAGGCTAAACACAAGCCGGGAAATGGATAATAAACCAGTTGAAAACATCCACACAAAAACGCTCAAAAAAACAACAACGTGAGAAAGAGGAAGGAATGATGGAGGTCCCAAAAGAGAAGAGGGTTATGCAGCCTCATGTAAACCGAACGAAAAGACAGGCCAAGAACACGGGGTGCCAGGCTTTTTAAGGCATTTGGGTAAAGACCAAAATCATGGGAAACCATCAGACATTAAAGGGGCAAAAGGAGCAAAGTCAGAGAGAGGCTGTAGATCCGAGGCTGTAAAACAGAAAAGGACGAATCAGAGTACGCGCGTACACACACGAACGGAGGGGAAATGAATGTGGCAAAACAATAAACCCTTAAAATCATCAATCAATCGGGATTCTTAAAGACAGAAGAGAATCACCCTTAAGAAACCTCAATACCTCATTTCGGTAACCCAGTGTGTCGATGGTGACGACCCAACCCCTCCGCACCTATGGCGTGGCACGGAAAACATTTTCCAAGAGACTCCGTTCTTCGAGGGTAAGCCCTATAAAAACCCAGAACCAGCTGTGTCCGTGATTCACTGGTAACAAGGGAAAAAGGGGTTCTCAGGGAATGGCGTTGCTTAAAAAAACCAAAAAATAACTCAAACAACAAGCACAGCTATAAAAAATGATAAAAAAACTCGCCAGAGCAGACCGTCAAGGGGGTTCAGTTTGAGAAAAAAAGGGGGTCCTGACAACCAATAGGGAACCAAGGACTCAAAAAAGAAATTGGACATAGAAACAAAACTTTTTCCCAGTCCAGAGGAAGGTGGGATGGGGAGGGAAAGGCGAGAGGGGACAACACTAAACTTTAAACGAAGGTGTCATAATCCGTTGGACATGTCTGCTCGAGGGCAATTCTAAAAGAAAACCCGCTTTCCAGAAAAAGATGAATAAAAACAAGAAACAAAGCGGCCAAACGGAACCGAAATAGCGGTCCAAAGGGTGACCCTTCCAGGGGGAGGAAAAAAAACAGAAAGGCCACCCGTCGTTATTAGTTGTGAAGGGGTCGCAAGAAAAGGCGGGTCTCATATCCAAAGGGGGGGGGGGACTGAAACCAATGTAAAAAATTCCCCAGAAAGTTTCGGCTAGAGGAGGAAGATCAAGCAAGAAGAGGACAGCCTGATGGAAACCTTTTTCCAAACGACGTTTGAGTCAATACCAGGGAGTAAAATCTTGGGAGGACTAGTGGCTTTAAGCTTCTGCTTATTATGGAGGGTTCACAAAGGAAATGTGGGGGAAACTGAGAGAGACTGCAACAGGCGGGGTCATTCAATAAGCGGTGGAGGAAACTTCAAGCCGAAGAATAACATCAAGTCCAAAGACCTCAGACATTGTGGGGTAGCGGAAGAGTTCAGAAACGGCCCTAACAAGAACAATAGACCCGGGGAACCTCTCTGCTGGATAAAAAACCCTTGGGGGGGAGGCCAGGGGGGGCAAAACGTCGCCCCTCCTATACGTTCCAGCACACCTAGTAGGGGAATGTTCTGGCACTATCGCACATAGGGGGGGAGGGCGCATTTTTCCCATGGCACAGCGGAAAATTCGGAGTCTAAGTTGAAGCAAAAAGAATGGGAGAAAAGGGACCAATAATTCGCCCCCTTGACAACAACCCTATCCTCGCCACGAAAAGGGTCCGAGAAATCGGGTCGGCAGGTTTCCCCGTGCCCCCGACTATTGACCCTGTTGAAAAATCCTCCCCCGAAGCAGGGGGAACGTCAAACACACTCCAAAAGGGGGCGGGGAAGCCCAAACGAGGCGATTAGAGTATAGCACGGCACAAACAGCTAGCAAGTCGCAGTCTATCAACTTTCACCTTCCTGACCACAAGACTCTGTGCACTGGTGGTTACTTGGCAAAAAACCATCGCAATCAAGGCTCAGTCACAAAACACCCAGCGAGGAAGGCTTAAAAGTCTCTCGATCGAAGGACTGCCCCAGGCACAGATTATCCAGACAGATCCCACAGGCATAATAATGGAAAACGAAGAAGGGGTCAAAGGGCCACAGAACATATACGACCAGGGCGCCCATAGAGAAACAAGAGAGGGGAACGTCATCAACCCAACTCCGACCTGCGGTGGCAAAAATTACCAATAAGTTTGAAAATATTTTTGATCAAGGTACGAGGAGCAGCTTATTTTTTCCTTGCTTTCAATCGGGGGTGCCTTGGGGCACAAGTGGGTTCGAAAACTAGGGAAAAAGAGAGGCGAACTAAAAAATCCCCTCTAAGGGAGCAAATCCGCGAGTCAAAGGGGGGAGGTTCAGGTTTCCCCCTCGGCATTGCCGCCCCCACCATGGGTCAATCCGGAGCAGAAAAGTTGGCAACAAAGGTGGGCGACCAGTAAGGTGAGGGGAGAGGGCATGGGAATTAATCCGAGCCAAAAACAAGGTAATAATGTCCACGCAGCGTGAAGGGAGATTTGGTTCGGGCCGTTGATCAAAGCGATTCACACGAGGCGGTGGGGTGGGGACTGAGAGTCAGTTCGATCAAAGATAACCAGCCCAAAGGATTACACGCCGGGGGTGGCCAGGAGCAAGGGAAAGGGAATACTGGGGTCAAAAAGAAGTGAAATTACTAGCAAGAAATAGTAGAATACGAATTACTTTCTTGATTCAAAAAAATTTAAATACTTTTTAACAATAATTTCTCGCTGGTCTGAGCTGATTAAATTCCAGTCAAAGGTAATTTTCCTTTTCAACATGGCTAAAAGTTCAAAAAACGGGTGGGAAGAACTAAAAATCGTAATGGGAGAAGAAACTCAAGATAAGGCGGAGGAATAGTTACGCGCAGGATCACGGGGGAATGTTCGAAGGCTCAGTGCTGTCATAAGCCGTGGGAGTTAAGTGATATGCAGGGGGGTCAAATATTCGGGTCGGATTAACTGGGGTTAGCCAGTAAAAAGAGGAATACATGCAAACGGAATGTGTCTGACGCAAGGACATTGGGGTAGTCTGCTAGAAAGCATTAGAAACATGAGCCACGTGGGGCCAAAGGTGCAAACAGGAGTAGTCAATGGTTGAGGGGGCACGGGGGGGGCCATGGAAGTGGGTTCGGGGGGCTAGGCAATACGCGGGGAGAAACCCATTCAGGGGAGACTGGCAGGGGCCGAGTGGTGTTCTTGGGGGAAGGGGGGTGGTCTCGGAGGTATTGTTGGACATCCGTAAGGTCAAAACCAATTCAGAGCACTTGCGAGAGACCCGCAGTTACCCCGGGAGGGTGCTTGTGCTGGGTTGAAGGAACGGGGGAAACTGGGAAGTGCTGAGTAGGGGGGTAGGCACAACGGGCAGGGGCAAATAGGAGTCATGGTTAAGCGGATGGTAGGGGACTACGTAGCCCATTATTGGGTGCCCATTGTCCAGCCTTGCGGTGTGGTTTCCTGTGTAGAGCTTCGCTTTTGGATGAAGAGCAGCAGATGGTATATCCATACCTATCGCGGTTCTGACCCTCCTCCGAACGAGTCGGTGTCTCCAGGGAAAAATCAAGACAAATCATGGAAAGGGGGAGATCCAATGTCCGGACAGGTAAGTAATCAACCATCTTTCGGAGACGACATTCTCTATCAAAAAAAAAAAGGGAATGAGAAGATAGATGGTCGGGAGAATTCAAGATGTGTTTTTAATCCTACAGCCGAAGGGGATGCAGGAAAATAAAATTCGGTTCTAGGTCGAAGGATTGTTCCAAATCTGACACATTGACCGCAGAAGTCAGAGGGAAGCCTGCCCTCTAGGGATGAAATGGTCGAACTAAGAAAATCATACGAAAAGGGAGGAATCCAGCCCGAAACCGGATGGGGGATAAAGGGTCAACCAGCCCTGGGAAAGGCCAGCGTCCAGTTTCTGACAGAAATGCAGCAGGAAACTAGACATGGGTGAAAAACTGGGCCGGGGTGGTGCCTAAACAAGAGAGCATTGAAAGGTTCACCAGGTCTCGTAAAGTCTTCCAAGAAATCTAGGTCCGGGGAAGTTGGTCACCTAAAAAAGGTGAGAAGGAAAAATTTTCTGACTTAAAGGAGAAAGTCAAAGCCTCGAGGCAACTCCTCACTTCAAAAAAGGAAAAAAAAAAATAGGAAACTGTAATCGAAAGGCAAGACCGGGTGTCGGTTGGGGGAACCTAGTATGGGTCGACTCCAGAAAAAAATCAGAACAAACCATAAAAGAAATTGGAATTAGGAAAAGTCCATGAAATATGTGGAGGTCTCTTAAAAGGCGGATCGCACCGAAAGAACCGGCCCAAGTAAAATACCTCCGGTGGTCAAAACCTATGGCGATCTCAGGCTAACCCCAGCAGACAAAGAAACCAAGGAAAACGAACCGCTAAAAAGGAATGGGCATCCTAGAAAGATTGGAAGCTGGAAAGTACAAGTTGATCCCGAACGAAAAGCTCCAGAATGAAAAACCTAGGAGTCTCGTGGAAGGGGGGTCTTTGCTAGTGACAACCGCAGGTCGTAACACGTGAAACCTGACGAAATGGAAAACCAAAGACCCTTGTCCTCAGGAAAAAGCGATCCCCGAACCGAATCAAATGAATTTTTTCAACCGTAGGGGGGGTCAAAACTGGAAAATCGTGTTAGTCAGAAACAAGGCGAATAAAATCTTTTAGGCCTCTAAAAAAAAAGTAGCTCGACGTGAGGAGATTATCGGGAAAAAAGTCTATATTTCGACCTTGCGAAGAAGGGTCTGCAACGGGTAAGACACGACGCCTAAGTGGCCCCAAAAACCGAGTGGACTCCAGAATACGCCGCCTCAAGAACAACTCTCAGGGGGCCCGAAGCCGGGTCAAACGCCCGAAAACATCAATAATCGCGCTAACCTTGAGTCACCCAAGAACTCGGATGCAGGTGGACACACGCCAAGGAACGTCCAGCAAGGACACCGGACACACAGGTTTGCCGTTCTTGGCACAGGAGAGAACAGACGTGGACAGGTTCAAAACAAGTGGCCAGCTTCTCGTACTAAGGTTCGAGAGAAACCACAATAGATGGGGCCGTGGAGTGAACCGAAGGAACCCCGGCCAACCCCTATGACCCGCGCCGACAAACGTGCATACACCAGGTACCTTTCGCCACCAAATGGACCGTTTCCTCCCCCGCGTGAACGGATTTTCAAACGAAGGGTTGAAGTTATCATGGCCCCCCTAGAACGGAATACCGGGAAGTGACAGAACAAATCAGTGGCACATTTAAAGTGGCAAGTCGAACAAGAGGGCTTGCCGTGGGATAAAAGTGCATGAAGAGTACACTCTCAAATGATGGAGGAAAACTCAAATTTCAAGGGTACCGAACCCAAATTGAAAGAAAAGCCTGTAAAAACCAGATAATGGGCGGAGGTGATTGGTCAAAATGCAGCCGGAGGAAGATCCTTGTTGACGTGGAGTCCCGTCCGGAGGAACCCGTTACGAAAAGGTGGCTCAAAAAACGTTAGCGTGGAGCAAGAGGAGGGGGGTTCCTTTTAATGCATCTGTTGGAGGGGCCGTTGGAAAGGGGGGATAAACTTGAAGCAGCCACATGATAGGTTAAACAATCTCGGAAACGGGGAAAATCGCTGAGGAAACCTCCCAAAAGAAAAAAATTTTAGCTCAAAAAAGGTGAAAAACAGTGTGGTGCTCAGGTAATTGCGGCGTGAGGAGTGTGGACCATTACTACAGAAGGGGGACTGCGAAGCAAGCAGGCGAGATATGAGAGTGCGGTGAGGGAAAGTGAAGATTCGTGGCAACTGGTGGGACGTGATGAGGGCGGTGAGTCAATGCGGCTAAAACAGCATGTATTATTAAGCGGGTGCAAAATGGAAGAGAGAAAAGCAGGGTGGGAAAGAAAGCATAAGAAGAAAAGCGGGAAAAAGATGATAAAAAAGATCCCTTAACCGGGAGAGGGAAAAAAAAAAAGCTAAACGGGTTGAAAAAAAGAAGGATCTTCGCTTGTGAAAAGATACGCGATTAAAGAATGAAAAAACGGTACTGGGGGGGACAGGGGGAACATTTCGCAGGTTCCCCTAACTGTGGAAGAAAAGGAGTCATTGGGAAGATCAAAGGAAAGAGGTGGGCCTTTTAACGGGGCCGAAGCAACGGACAAAGGATCCTTGTGTCAGACTCGTGATTCAAGGGGTTCCAGACGGGGGAGTTAAGGCATTCGGGAGGCGTAGCGGGGGTGAGCGTTGAAGAGAAAACATGAACACGGATGTATATGCGGAAGGGGGTGTCGAGCGAGCGGGATGTTAGAAAAAATTTGGACCGAGAGGGGAATGGCAAACAGGCAGAAGGCAAAATTTCTTTCTGTAAGTGGTGCGGGGGTTAAAAAAGAGTAGAGCAAAAAAGGTCATCCACTTGAAAAAAGGCTGGGTCTGCATGGTGAGGGGGGGGATCAGATATAGTGATGTAGTGGGGGGGCAGTCGAGGGGGAGGGGGTGAAGCACCGTTCAACCAAATTAGGAAGGGAACGGACGGGACCAAAAAAGACCGCGGGTTTAGACCCGGTTAGCGAATTTAAAAAAAACACTGGGGGGCTTTCTGAGTAGTGGGGGAAGACCAGAAACAGCTTCTAGGTGGGCCGGAGGGGGGGAGCCCGTATTGTGAAGGGGAAAGAGCTGGGGTGACAGGCTCCAGGATGCCCCATCCGGTTCGGGGGTAGGGACGTAGAGAGGTATGGTGGACGCAGTGATCCGCAGAACCGAAGTTCTTACCCGAGAAACGGGGTCTCTTGGAGGCACCAGACTTTGGAAGAAGAAGAAAGCATGTCGATCGTCGCCATCAATGGTAACGTACATGATAGTACAAGAAAAAGATGTAGTGAGAAAGGAAG
>Ga0179593_1411895_pt1 | contig 10137 bp, 13 predicted proteins | sample CZODoug2_1_08_16_FD_185931 | JGI IMG/M metagenome (GOLD analysis project Ga0179593, IMG submission 185931) | Vadose zone soil fungal communities from Angelo Coast Range Reserve, California, USA - CZODoug2_1_08_16fungal (PacBio error correction) | ecosystem: Environmental > Terrestrial > Soil >...
CTGTGCAGTGGGGTAGTTTGGGAGGGAAAGGTAAAAGAAAAATAACATCATTGTCAGAAGAAAGGGGATAGAAGAAAGGGGGGGCGGGGCGAGCTGTTCATCCGCCAAAGAGGGGCCCGTAGGTTTTGTCCATAAAAGTGGGGTCCCATTTTTGGATACGACGGGGGGGCCGGTCGTGAGCACGAAGCGCAGGACGGATGTAACATTTAGGAAAAGGACGGGAAGCACTATCGAAGAACAACCGTAAAGGGCAGGGGGGGGCAAGCTAAACTGACACGTCCACTAAAAAAACCGTCGAACTTGATGGGGGGGGGCGTGGGAAAGGAGACGTCAAAAAACTGGCATCCGCCGGAACGAAAGAAAAGGAAGGCATAGGCCTCAGAGGAACTCTAGGGGGAAGTCAAGGAGAAAAAAGAGCTCCGTGTGCATGATCATCGTGAGCCGGTGGCCGAAGAGTCAAAATTGCGCCAAAAAAAACTAAGGGAGGACTGGGGAGGTCGTGCGGCGTCCTGAATTGACGAGCTAAAAATCGGAAGGGGGGGGCCAAACATGAGCGACTTGCACAAAACGGTTTGGACAACATGTTTTCGCCGGGGGAGCGCTGACGTGAAGCATAAACGCGAAAACGACAAGGTAAAATCAACAAAAGACGGATCCGGCTCGGGTTTTGAACCCATTCGGTCTCGGGGGGAAGCCGAGAATAAACGTCCAGCGAGAGAAGGTGACCCAAATGGTAAGCGATTATACGGTTGAACATGGAAAAGGGGGGACAAACCCTACACCGGGTTTGAACACCATCGGGGTTCAAAAAAAAAGAGCAAATCAAAAACGAAACCTTGAAACCCGTCGGGGGAGGGAGGAAGTGGGGGGGGAAAAAAAAAAAATCCTAACGTGGCCGAGTGGGGACACCAGCCGAGTTGGGAAAACAGACGGGAAATTCAGAAAACCATCGTCGTAAGCCTACTCAACAAGGGGAGGGGGCCCTGAAGTGTCGCTGATGATCCTCGGGGACACGAGGGGGAAAAAAAATGCTCGAACGGGAGCTCTAAAAACAAATAAAAACGAGAGCCCAGGACGGAATCAGAATCGCGAAAAAAAAGAGTAGCAGATGTCCCCTATGAACACAACCTTGGAGAGATTTTTTACAAAGATTTAGGACAAAAAAGCAAGACAAAAAAAAAGCCGCTCTAGGTAGCAGGAACGGCGCCAACATAAAAACGAGGAGGTAGTAACCAGAAAAGTTGACGGGGAAAACCTGGGGAAAGAAAGACGCGTTCGCCACTCACGTTAGACGGGAGCGTACAACCGGGGTCAAGGCAAGTTTCTGAGTGTTGAAAAAGCAGAGCCAGACAAAAAAAAAAGGGAGGAGAACTCGGGCCGCACGCGCGAGGGGGGGCCTCGAAAGCAGTCCACGGAAAAACGAGAGAGGTGGACGGTAGCGTGGGAAAGGCGGAAAGAAGCCCCGTCTTTTTCGAAGTCCGGAAAAAACACCGTAGGTGGTCAGGGAGCCAGGGTACAACGAGCTCAAGGACGGGACCAAAACACTTCCTAGCGGCTTCAGCAGTCAGCGTTTGTTGGACGGGGAGAGGAGTCCACGACATGGCACGGTGCCCCAGGCAGGTCTTGGATGGGAAAAAAGGACGATGAGGGCCTTCACTTGAGGCGTCGTGGGCAACTGGGCGTCGACATGTGGGGGTGTTTGCGGGGAGTCACCAGCTGCCAAAATTTCAGGAAACAAAAAAAAGAAGGCACGGAAAAAGGGGGAAAAATCGGACGTATATCATGAACACAGGTAACTCGGGACCAGGTCGATACGAGATTAAATTGGGGGCTGCTATCTGAAAATTTACTCCTATTGCCGGGTTATCCCAAAAAAGGGCACGCAGTTTAGGGTAATTGGAAAAGAACAAAACTGGGAAAACGGGAGGCCACTCTGGAGAAACGAAAAAAGGAGATGGGAAACGCCGTCTCTTCAAATGACTCCTTTGAATCACTACGCAGAAAAGGGCCCAATCGTTTTAGAAAGTAGAAAAACGTGAGCGACCGCAAACCCCAAAAGAAAACCCCAAAAAAAAAACGGGATGCAGGGAATTCCAAGCACAGAGCGCGTTAAGCGCAAACACGAACCGCACGAGAAGGGGAAATGTCACAACGGCCGAAGCAAATGCATAGACAACACAACATGCCGAAGTGGACAAGCACGGCAGAGGGACCACAAAAGGCGTAGGGGAACACTAAAAAATCGGAGACGTGAAGAGCAGTAGATTCTCGGCACAAAAAAAACTGAAGAAGAAAGGACTAAAAAAAAAAACATGACAAGGGGTGATGGGCACGCCACGCCTGATCGGACCGTCGCGAAAACTTCGGGACAAACAAAAATCAAAGACGCAAACGAAACGCGGATTAAACGCGTAAAGGACGAAGGCGCAGCGACACCAAAAAAAAAACAGACCGAAAAGGATAACGTCAAAACAACTTGCCCTCGAAGCCACGTCGGTTGCCCAACCCAAAGGGCCCAGACGGCAGCAATGCATTGGGAGCCCGCAGGGGGACTATCAAACCAATTCCTTTTAGGCAGCGGAAAGGGCCCTGCCCAAACGAACAGCAGAAAAGCAGGAAGGAGAGAAGGGCCAAATTGCCAGAAATCAAAACAAGGGGCCCGTCAAGCTAGTGCAAGGCCAGCCATCGGAAACAATATTTTTTAACCTGTGTGCATAAAAAAGGGATTGGTCAACGAGGGCGCAGGCAAGGATGATAAAACACCAGTTTTTGAAAACGGTCGAAAAAAAGATTCTGGATTGCACAGCGCAACATGGTCAGCCCGACGTCAGGGAATTGCCGACTAAACCTGCCGGATCAGAAAAAAAGAGGGGGGAACTTGAGGGTATGAAAGTGGACCTCCTCCACCGGGAACCCTCGACCGGAGGGCAGCAAAAGGGGAGAAACCCGTGAGAAAAAAACAAGCTGTCACGGGTGATGCCCCCTCCGCGCCACCAAAGGGGGTCAGAAAGTCGGGGCCTGAAACGCGAGAGAAAAAGGGGGGGAAGGGAGAAATTCGAAAGAAGGACGACGATGGCCCATAGTCGACGATGGTAAAAAAAAAGACGACACGCAGCCAGAACTTCGGGGGGACCAATGCAAAAAAAAGGGGGTCTAGGTCCCCGCAAAGGGGGGGGGGGGCCAAGGTTGCGAACATCATCCAAAAAAGAAGTTCGTGAAAAAAAAAAACAAAGAAAAAAGAAAATGGTTGGGGAAAACGTCGGAGGAGGGCACAGAATACAAACCCGACGAGAGTGGAAGCCGGCGAAAAAAGATAAAAACCGAACAAAAAAGCCTCTCAGAATACTACGGGAGCCGTCAAAACAGGCCCCCACACCGGAAGGCCGGCCGCTCCAAGGAAGCCCCCGGCGGGGAAAAGGGGGGTTTATTTAAACGTGTAACCAGAGGTCCACGCAATCAACGGACAAAAAAGAAAGGATTGAACGCTCGGAAGGGGGAGAAAAAGAAGAAAGAACTATGGTGCGGGGAAAGGGCTGAAATGTTTTTTGGGTTCCGGATGCGCGGGACAACAGAAAAGAGCCAGAGAAAAAAAACGACCTTCTGACTAGAAAACTGATCGCCATGCAGTGATAGTCCCGGGGAAACCAACGAGGGGAAGGAGCCGCGTTGAAAAAGGGCTTAAAAGTACCCCTAAAAAAAGCCACATTTCAGGAACATTAAGACAGGTCCAGGGAAAAGGGGACTAGCCGAAGCAAGAAACTCCAGGTGTTGAGCAGATAAGTGGGGATTCTGGGAGGTGTAAGGGTGGGGGAAAGGAGGGTACGGTAACCTGGGGGGGGGGGAAAAGAAAAGAGAGGATGGCGGGAGGTTCTTGTGAGACTCATTTGAAAGCCCACGGTGGCGGGCCGGCATGGGAAAAGAGAAAGTTCGGCACGCCAACAAGAAAGAGGGGGCCCGGACACGCCAAAAAAAATAAGTAAGTCAAAGGGAAAAGGCGACCCAAGCCCGTGCATCCGAAGCGGGGCTAGAAAAGAAACCACGCTCCGGCGGGATTATGCGATCCTCGAAAAAGAAAAAAAAAAAAGGCCTAGAAGGAAAAAAAGTAGAAGATCGCTATCATCCAAGCCGACGGCGACGTATCGGGCAAGGGAAGGACGAACCTCCAGTATCTAAACTAGGTTGTCGGGCGAATGTTCAAAAAAAGTGACGAGTTGGCCGGGGGACAGGAACAAACAAGAATGGCAAAGGGGGAAGTCAGCAGGGAAAAAAGCGAATTAAAGAGCAGAACTGAGTTTGCACAATTAACGGGGAAGCCCCAATTGTAAGTGGATGGAAACTGACAAAAAGCCAAAATGCGATTGGGGTAGCAAAAAAAAGGGAACACTGACAAATCACCCAGCCGACACCAAAAACAGGAAAAGACCCGTAATCAGCCCAAACCCAAAATCAGACATAAAACTATATTTAGAGAGGGAAAAAAAAATGGGGACTTTGGTCAGACGGACCGGCCCCTTAAAAAGGTTTTTGGGAAGAAGTGCACCAGCGAAGGGAATGGAAACGGGTGCTACTCAAACCTGGGAAGCAAACCGTTAAAAGGGTAGGAAAGGGAAGTCCTGTCACCCGAAGGTTGTAACCCAGGAATTTCAGCACAAAATACCGTACAGGAAAAGGATCACTGTCGGGGAAATCACACTTGGGAAGCCGGTTGACGCTCAGCGCGAGGGGGATTTTTGAAGAAAAAATCAGATAGTAACCACTACCAAACAAAACCCAAACAAACAGCGGGTTCCACGCAAAGTCAAAAAAGACAATATCAACCTCGCGAGTGTAGGGGGGGGGAATTTTGGGTGACTAAAAGAGAACTGATGGAAGACGAGGCTTTGGGGTGACTGGGAAAAATTAGACCGGATGGTGGTAGAAAGGATCGACAAAGGCAAATAAACTGGTAGCCTACGCCGAAGGGGATGCACAATACCCGGGGGTTAAAGAAAAGGTCTCGGAAGGGGGGCCGGAGGATTAAGAGTCGTGGTGGGCTATTGGTTTTCTCGTGTCTTCGCTTTCCGCGCCGGGAGGGAAGCGATAAGCGTGTGAATCCGGAATCGCACGGGGTCTGTGAAAGATCAGGGGTCAGTAAAAAGGAAAAAAGAGAGGACAAAAGGATTTCCAAAAAGGGGCCCGAGGACAGGTGTACCCCACCGAGAAAAAGCCTGGGCGCGCGGGGGAAAAAACGTTCGAAGGGACTTTTGATTCGTATAGCGGGTGGAGCTGGGGGTGAACCCCCCTTCGAGCAAAGAAATTCAGTCCAAACAGTAAGTTCGCAAGAAAACCAGGGGAAAGGACACGCAGTCACGCGGCGACCGTGCTCGGGATGGGGTGAAAAAACCCAATAACCCAAAAAAGATAAACACCTTTAAAATAAAGAACGTGGGGGTCGAGAAAACCCGATTCTGACGAACGGCCATATACAGGTTAGAAAAAAAGGGCAACTAAGTAAAACAAAATAAATCCCAACGTCCGCCGCCGGCCAGGGCAGTGAGGAAACGCAAGCACACCTACGAAAAGTGTAAGGTCGAGGCAAAGACGGAATCAGGGAATGTGTGAACCCTTAAAGGGAGACCCCTCAAAGAACACTTGCTCAGGCTGCGGAAAGTCCCGAAGAGAAAGAAACTGACTGTAGGTTCCCCTACAAAGGGGAAACCGAAAAGGCCGAAGTGGGAAAGGGGGGAAAGGGGGCATGGGGGAAGAAAGAAAAAACAGTCCAAGTAAGCACCGACGGAGGGATAAAAAGTGCTTTCGTGCGAAAAAATCATAAAAGGGGCAAGAGCTTTGAAGTTAATCGAACTACAGGGGGACTTGGGAAAGCTTGCACCTCAACAGTTGTATTCCGGACCCGAGACGAGGGGCCCAGGACTAATTGGCACGGAGGCCCCGGAATGTAGGAAGATCCGCCCGGGGGAAGAGCATGTGTTTGTTTTCCTACTAACTTAGGGATGTCAAGTTTAAATCCAATAAAAAGGCCCCCAGACAGAGAGAGGGGCTGTTGGGGGGAAAACCACCAACGCACCGAGCCCGGGGGCTACCGATCAAGAGGGGTTTGGGGCACCCGATGAACCGCACGATGGGGGGGGAACTGAGGGGACCTAAAAAACGTCTCAAAAACTGGCTTTAGAAGAAGAATCAGGAGGAGAACGCCTCGTCTAGAAACGTCGGCGACTAAAGACAATTTGGAGATCGCTTTGGCGAGAGACGGTCGTCGCCGGCGTGAAATCGGATTACATTCAATGCAGGGAGCTAAAGGAAGGGTAAAAAGATGTGTACATCAATATAATTGCCTCACTACGGGAGGGCAAAGTAGGAAGGAACGAACAAATCTAGGAGTCTTAGTGATAAGTGCACCCGAACCTCTGCCACCGGACGAGGTGGGGGCGAAAAGGTTCAAAGAATGCCAACTGGGGGCAAAGGAAAGAGGTAGTCGATTCAGCAACTTCAGAGCGACTGCAAGGAGAAAAGGGATGGAGGAGAGAAAAGCTGCGGTACTCATCCGTGGAAAGAGTGGGTCCAAGAGGCTTTGACCAAAAAGAAACTAAAATCAAAAGGCAAATTTGGGGGGGGGGGGGTCAACTCGCAACGGCCGTAAAACTCCTAGCAAAAATAGAACCCAAATCTTCCCTAACCAGGGGGTCCAACAAGAGAGTAAACTAAAAATACGAAGGGCTCTCAACTTGATCCGGAAGGGAAAGACTGGGGGTTGCCCTCAGCAAAAAAATGGATCCCCAATTAAAACGAAAAAGAAAGTTCTGACTAAGCCAGGGAGCAGGAAAGAACCCCCGAAAATTGCCGACCAACCGCAGCTAAGTCAAACGGAGACATACCCTATTGACATCAGGGCCAACAGCAGTCGCAGGGGTTAGGGGGATCGAACGCGCGGCTCAACGCTTAGCCACCATGAGAGCCCGTAAAAGGCAGGGGGGGTAAAAAAAAGAAGAATGAACCAGGGCGTCGATCCGATGGGACTATCGAAAAAAAAACCAAAACACAACGAACGAAAAAAAGACGCCAAACCCTACGACTAGACCATTCAGGGCTCCATGCAGGACAGGAGGATAACGAACTGACCACAAAAAGTGTGTTGGAAGGCACTGAGGTCAGACCCGCGCAGTGCTGCTCGACAAATCGACCCGGGTAGTCGGGGGGAGGGGGGGCCGGTTTCGAGGTGAAGAGGAGGGGAAAGCTGAAGAATAGAGAGGGGGAGGGGAGAGAGGTGATAAATTAAGGGGGGGTGGGGGTGGAGTGGGTATCTATGGAGAGAGAAGGCGGATGATGCGGTGAGCGGAACAAGAGGGGGACAAGTGCAGAGAGAAGGGGGGAGGAAGGGGGTGGATGGGGTTAAAGGGAACGTGGAAAAGGGTAGAGAGGGGAGGAAGGAAGTGTGGTTGAACAAGCAAAGCTGTACACTAAAGGCGGATAAGGCGGGAAGGAGGGGTAGAATTAGATGACTGAAGTTCAAGATTTCGAGTCGGAGAGGTAGAGGAAAGGGAAAGAAGGATGAAAAGGGGGCGTACCGCGCCACAAAGGAATGAACCTCCTGTCAGAGGTAAACCTGCCACTGCGCAACCCTGTGCGTCCTACAAAGGCTCCTTAACAAATAGCGGAAAAAGGGGGACCGTCCAGGACGAACAAAGATCGGGTGGGATAATCAATCCAAACGAGGTCGTTGGCGCCCTTACGAAACCTAAGAAAGGGGGGGGGGGGGGCGGAGGGAGGGGTTCGCGGCGCAACAAGTCTGTTTTCGAACAAGAAGAGGAGAAGGAGAAAATACCAAAAAAGCACTAAACAACTGAGAAGCGTCAACGGGCAGCCGGGGTGGATTGCAAAGAAGAAGTGTGGGTTCCACGCTGCCAACTGGATACAGGGGGTGTGGGGGAGGACCCCGTTCAAAGGGCGGGAAAAAACTGGAAAAAAAACCCTCAGTCTAACTGCCTGAGCAGAGAAAGCAAAAAAAAAAAAGGGAAGCCGGGGGGGATCACAGCCAGAAAGTGCAGATGAATCAAAGCTCTATTAACCATCGAGGAAAAAGAGCGCTGAGCAAAAGCAGTGCCCTTCAGTAAAAGGGCCAGCGATAACACGCACAAGAGGGGGGGGGAGTTGGGGAGAACAGTGGAGAGGGCAGGGGGGGACAGGGGGAAGGTGGTAGAGGGGAGGTGGGTGGTTTCGTCTTGTGGTGCCGGCGAGAATGCGTAATCAGGGGAATAGGGGCCTAGGGAGCAGTACGGGTGAGCGGAGGGGGAGGAGGACGAGGACGGGTGTGGGTAAGAGGATCGAACGGGGAGTGGGAAAAGAAGTACGGTAGAAAGGAGAGAGGAAGAAGGGAGAAGAATGCAGGAGGAGGAGAAGAGAGAAGATAGGAGAGGGGGGGAGGGGGAAGGTTAACATAGGAGAGGCAAAGAGGAGTGGGAATGCGAGGGAGCTCGAGAGAAAAGGAGGGGGGTAGCTTATGGGAGGAGGGGGGGAAGTAGAAGTGGAAAGAAAGGATAACCCATAGTGCACAGGGGGGTGGAACGACAGGCAAGCAGACCTATGGGGTAAAGAGGGATAGGGGCGAGTACAGGGGGGGGAAGGGTGGAAAGAGGAAATGTCGGGGAGTGAGAGGCAGAGGGGGTGGGGGGGGGGAGGGTATTGGGGGGACGCTATAAAGGGGGGTAATGGGGAGCGACAGGGGAGGAGGGGGTGAGGGGGAAGAGCGGGGGGGAATATAGTCGTTTCGCGGTAGCCGATCGCCCGGCAAACTCACTTCAAGTACGAAGGGAAAGAGGGAAGTCGTCGACTGGAGACAATCAATACTATTACACCTTCGGCTCAAAGAACGAGCGAAAAAAACGGAGTCACTCTGTAGCCAATAACAACATTGCGTGGATAACACATGGCTAACACACAAGGGACGCATCTGTTTCGCGGCGGTTTCAAATACTGAGTCCTAGCGCCGTTGGGGGCGCCCACCAAGACTCCTAGGAAAAAAAGCATCAAAAGAGGCGGAAGGGCCAAATTGAAGCGGCTTAACGAGGCCGCCGAACCAGACCAGAACGGTAAAATTGTCAGGTAAGGGCAGGGAGGCGTCGAAAGGAAGCCAAGGCTAAGAAGGAGCTCCCCAAAACAGGTCGGTCGGGGTCGAAATCCAAGACCCAGCGGAAGACATACTATCCGATTTCATTTAAATGGCAGGGACATCGCGCGAATCGCGGAAAATGGGGATAGAGAGAACCTGGTGACGAGGAAACTACAGCTAAAGGAGCAAAAGAAAAGACAGCCAAAGGATGACATATCCGAATGGAAAAACATGTCCCTCTGGGGGGATACCATAAACAACATAAGGAGGGGGGGGAGACATAGCGAGACCAAACTTTCAAGTCATAGCGGAGAATAAAGCGGAGGGAAAGGGATCGGGTAAAAACCAGCAGGAAACATTCTCGAAGACTCATAAATTACTGTATCTAGACTCACGTAGAAAAAAGAAACGTACGGTTATTCGACAGGGTACACGAGCTGCAGGGAAACCTCTTAAATGATCAGCCCACGAAATGGAGAAAACATCAAAAAAATAAATCAACCGAAGAAGTGTAGTTTAGGGAAGCAAACTATTCAAAAAGCAGACCTGAAGAGGGGGAATCCTCATCACAGGTACACATGATCTGTCCCGATCGAGGAAGGGACCTTGAGAAGAGCCCGCGGAGTCACGTCGCAACGCTCCACGAAAAGGGGAAAAGTCCGTTCAGAAGTAACCGAGGCTCCAAAGAGACGGGCGGGGAGTACATTTGTCGTCAGCGAAATAACTCACGGTTCAAACGATCAGCGAGGAGTGGCAGACAGTGGAGGAAAGAAACGCATTCAAAACAAATGCTTCAAGCTTACGGACCAAGCGGTCCGGCTAGAATTGACTAAAGACACGTCGCAGATCCTCAAACCTAAATCAGCGGCTGGGGGGGAAGGGATCGGGAGGGAGAAGAATAAGGATCGGCATCGAGACCGAAAAGCAAGAACGAGCTGGGAAAGCCTTGTCACCAGTCCGAGAGAATCAAAAGCAATCAGAGGAAAAGAAGGTGAGGAAAGAAACGGACGATAGAAAAAGGAGGGGCGGCGACT
>Ga0179593_1419661_pt1 | contig 10137 bp, 10 predicted proteins | sample CZODoug2_1_08_16_FD_185931 | JGI IMG/M metagenome (GOLD analysis project Ga0179593, IMG submission 185931) | Vadose zone soil fungal communities from Angelo Coast Range Reserve, California, USA - CZODoug2_1_08_16fungal (PacBio error correction) | ecosystem: Environmental > Terrestrial > Soil >...
GCTTCCCAACGACTTCAACCAAAAATACCCTCCACTCTCTCAGGAGGGACGAGGGAGTGGCCAACGCATGGAGGGATCTGTCCCGCGAGCAGAGGGAAGCAAAGGGGACCCTCCAGGGTGCCTGGCTGGGGGGAAGGGGAAATCTGATGACACAACTCGGAGGGGGAAACCCCTTCAGAGTAGGCAGGGGGAGGCGTCATCCTGGTCGAAGAAAAAGAAAGCAAAAATGACGAGGGCAGCCTGGTGCGGAAAGGCCTGGTTGACGTAGGGGTACAGGGGGGGAAAAGGGGAACACGAAACTGAGGAAAAAAAAAGTCCAAGTTACGAAGAAAAAGATCAGGGTGCCGAGGAACAAGAAATGGAAACGAAAAACCAAAACCTGAAAAAGAGGACATTAAGGATTGAAAGGGAGGGATTGGATGGTTCTCTTCGGGAGGATAAGCAGTGTGTTAATGACAAAAGAGACTGGGCATGGTTAGGGGGAGGAAATGACGGACTCTGGGGGGGGGGGGGGGGGGGGATTGGCAAAAGGGGACGCCAAACATTGGGATAACCAAACAGTTTAACATTTAAACGACTCTCTCCGCAAACTTTGCATGCGCGTTCGTACTCATGTGTGGGAGGGGGGGGGGTAGGTATCGTTTTTCTGCCACTCGTACGAGGGGGAGTGTATCGCCTACGGGGGCGCTCGAGAGGTACCTGGGCGGGGTTTCGGATTGACACGGGATCGGCCCGTGCGTGGCGGGCAAGACGTCTGTGGGGGACACTTTTTCGAAGCTTTGCGCTAGGATGGAAGCCCAGGCTCAATTCCCGCGCAACGGCGAGGAACGTGGCGCTTGATGCAGGGTGACGCGAGATAGAAGAAGGACACGCTTCCTAAAAGGGGAGAACAGCTTTGGCAGAAAGACCTGTGGAATGGAGGGGGCAACACGGGAAGAAAGATGGTCATATAAAGAACCAGGGGCACGAGATCTTTGCGAAATGAAGTCTCAGTACCGTCTGGCCGGAGGCCACCTGGAAGAGTTTGGGAAGAAACACCAGCGACCCTTGGACAAAACTTGGCGATGTGGGAGAAAAGGGATGGCATTGGAAGGAAGGGGGGAGGGTCCAAGCCCAGTGTGGGAACTCCAGTCAATCAAACCCAAGGGTCATGCTACGGAGTAAAACTCTAATCTGGGGAGTTGCGTAAAGAAACGCCATCGGGAGCGTGTGCCGGGAGAAAGTGAAAAGAGGGAAGGAGCGGCGCGCCATGAAAAAGAATCGGACTGGAAGCCCAAAAACAATAGCTGATGTCCTTGCTAAGGAGAAAAGGAAGAAGATTGCAAAGGGGGTCAGAGTAGACGACAAAGGTAGGCCAAAGTGTAGTCATTGCGAAAAAGGAAAAAAAAAAAAAAAAAGCGCAATGAAGATTGGTCCCCAGCCAAGGATGTGGGGTGTTGAATTCAGGTATAGAAGAGAGGCCGTTTTCTGCTCGGAAGGGGGGAAAAAAAATCCAAGGGACACCCCAGCCGATGCGCTGGGGAGAGTCGCTCGTCACAACCTGGGGGAAAGTCTCCGAGAGAAAAAGGCGGCGACTTGGGGTAGAGGAAAGAGTTCGAGCCGCTCAGGGAACGAAGGCAATGTTTTTTCTTCGGGAGAAAAAGGGATGGTGGGTACCGGGGCCAAAGGTGGGACGACTGACTTCCAGAATGAAAGTCACCAAGAGACGTCGGTACCATTGTCAATCTGAATATTCCTTAGAGATGAAGGAGACGAATAACAGCCGTCGACCAAAGAGAGACGTTTGGTCGTTCTTCAAAAATGAGAGAGGAACTTCGGGCGCTTCCGGCGGGAAAGGAGAGGAAAGGGGGAACAATATGTCATATGGGGAGGAGGGAACGGAGGGGAATACTCTCCGTATTGGGGAGGGCTTCTTGTAGGAGAAGGGGGGGAGGGTCACGCTTTTGCTAACAAAAAAAGCGGGAGGGGCTGATACGCCCCTTCAAATTCACGGCCATTTTACGGGGGGGGGGTGAAAAACAATCGGAGCCCAAGGGTAGGATCTAACTAGAAGGGGGTTGTGTGGGGGGGGGGGAATTCGAGCTGGTAATGGGAAGGGTCTCGCGGAGAAAAAACCCTAGAACATTTTCCGAGCGGATCCCATGAAAAAAGTGAGGGACCTTTAGTGTTTTGCGGTGCGCGTGAAGGGGGAACCTAATGGGGTATTGGTCCGAATCAATAACTTTTCGGGCGAAGGCTTATCTGGAAAAATTGGGCTTCTTTACTAAGGGAGACGACTAACTTTCCAGGGGGAGGTTAAAGTGAGGGGGGGATTTCCTGGTCGCATTTGCCCACAGTTCCAAAGTTGGAGTTGGTGGCCATTGCGGGGCAGGAAGGGGAAGGGCACTTTGCCGTCCTGTTGAGAGCACGGAAACAACAGCGCGAGCGAAAGAAGGGCACGGCCGACCAAGAGTCACGGGAAAACGGAGGGGGGGAAATCAGGCAGAGAACAAGGGGGGTAAAGACAATCACAGCAAAAAATTTCTCAGCGGGGGGAAATAAAACGTTAAAAAAAAAAAGCCCGACGCCACGGAAGAGAAAAAAGTTGGACCAGCCTGGGAAAAGGGGGACCAGAAACTATAGGGGGACCCCGAGAAAAGAAGAAAATGGAAGCCTTTGAGCGGGGGGGGCCGTTGGAGACCTCGCTTGGACAAAGGGGGGCCGCCTTTAGAAGGGGACCAATTCGGTCATCGACAGAGGGCTAGTTCCAGGCCTTAAGGGAGGAGTCCTAGAGAGAGTACAAAGGCAAGAACAAATGAAGACCCTGGAAAAAACAAACAAGGGGGGAAGAGGTCTTAGGGGCGGGAGGGATCTGGAGGGGAAGGGGTTCCCCAAGTCGCCGCGCTGCGCTGGGAAGAAAACAAACAAACACAAAAAAGGGAGATGGTCGGAGCGCCAGAGAGTCTCAAGGGAGTCGGCTTACCGCGGTGAAAGGGTCGGCGTCCTCAAAAAGACCTGTGCAAATGAACAGGCACTAGATTCGTTCAAAAGGGGGGAAGTTTGCGTTGGGGGGTCAAAAAGGGGGCCAATAGGGGGGGTGCGCCATACTTTTTCAGGAAAGAGGTTAACCCATTTTGCAGAAAAAGGAGGGGCAATTGCAGCCAAGGAAAACACCGTTTACGTGCAAGGAAAAATGAAAGGGTACTTTTGGAATGGGGAGGGAGGGGTGAAACTGTAAACGCAAACGAAAACGGGGGGGAAAATGGAACCTATCAAGACGGGACGGAGGGGAGGGACACGGGTTCCCGGAGGGAGGGATTACGTTTTAGGCAAGGAATACTGGGTAATCGCACTGGGGGGGGAAGGGGGGGGAGGTTACAATCGAGGTGAGCCCTGGGGGGGAAAAAAGGCACCAATATCATCTCGCTAAAAAAAAAAACAACAAAGATAGGAGGAAGGAAAAACGGAAGGAGGGCTTGGGGCAAGCGGCGTGCAAAAGGGAAAAGGGGAAGTTGTGTCGAACCGCCAAAAGAAAGAAATTGGAAAAATTACGTTTTCAATCCAAAAGAAAGAAGGGAATCCCGACTTCACTACAAAGAGAGGGGGGCTGCCGGCCGGGATAGGATAAAAAGAGGAGGGGGTCTTCACATGGGAAAAAGAGCATCAGTACAAAGGGTCCCCTTTCATTGGGAGGGAAAGTGAAAGAAAAGGTGAGTGAAGGAGGGGGAGAAGAAGACGAAGAAATCTCCCAGAAGCGGGAAAACAGGGGGGGGTGGACAGTACTGAAAAGGAGGGGGGGGGCGCAAAAACTTCTAATTGGGAAACCTGGTCCTCAAAAAGGAAGGGCAATGATAGGAAAGCGCGGAGAGAGGGGAAAAACCCTACGTCTACAAGGGAAGACCGGTGTAGTGCAACCTGTGAAAGGAGCGGAAAAAAAGGGGGAGAGTAGATCGACCGAAACAAAAGAGGGACAGGGGGGGGGTGTTCACAATACGGAAAAGCGATCGGGGGGAAAAAAAAAGAAAGAAAAATCCAGCAAGAGAAAAGAATGAAGAAGCCCAAGTGGGAAGGCATTTTAGGGGCAATGCTGATAATCCTTTAGGCAGAAAAGGGGGTAAAACATCTAGTGGAGGTAGACAACGGAAGGATTAAAGGAAAGGAGGCATAGGGGGAGTCGCAAACGGAGAAATGTAAAGGACGGATGCGAACAGAAGAGGCTTACAAGAGCAGCTGCCCTGGGGAATGGATGACGGACTCCTTGGGAGTAGGGGAAAATCTTTCGAAGGAAAACGGTGCACAAATCTAGCAGGGGGGGGAGAGGGCAGGGTTGTCTGGTGAACAGCGATTTACCTCTGGAACAGGCGAATGAGTCAAAGGGGGTCAAACAGGGGGGGGGGATGACGGGAGAATGCAAGTTGTGGGAAAAAAGGAAAAAATCGCACAGGGGGTGGTCGACGTGAGGAGGAGCAACTCGCCTGTGTTGGGGTTTCGGAGCCAAACAGGCAGGGGAAGTCAACGAGAAAGCCATAGAAGCACCCACCATACTACAAGGAGGGGAAGAGGCGCCTGACATATCAAAGAGGGAAAGGGAAAAAAACGACGGCAGCCGCGTCGTAATAAGAGGCAAAAGTTGATAAAAAGACTGCGAAACTTGGGGTGCTTAGGCCGGAAAAAAAGGTTAAGTTAAGGAACGCACAAAAAAAAAAGAAAAAAGCCGGTCCCATAAATCAAGGGGAGGGGGAGGTTTCTACGGCACAAGGAGACTACACCCATAGCAAAAAAAATAGCGGAGTGGCGGCGGCGCGAAGCGCAAAAGAGACAAAAAGAAATGAAAGGCGTCTAATGGGGGAGCAGGGGACAGGGCAGCAACCGAACCAAAAAAAAAAAAAAAGTTCTCGACAAGAAAAGAAATGAATCGGGGGGAAGGTAGTAGGGAAATGCCCTTAACCAGGAAAAGGGAGGACCATCAACGCCGGAACAGGAACAGCCGCAGCCGGCGTTTACGCGAAGAAAAAAAGGGGAGATAGTGAGGTGATTTTCTGACGGGGAGCCGGTGCGCGGGAAAGGAAAAAACCAACCAACCCCCCCTTCAAAAGAGAAAAAGATCCGAAGGATCTCCTCTGAAGCAAGGAGAGTGGTGATAGCGATGCGTGGGGGAGGGAATCCCATTAAACAGGAAAACCAAATCAAGTGTCGACAGGAAAGCAAAGGGCCACGATAAATTCTCGGGGACGACAGAAAAAGGGATTATACAAACAAAAAATGTGGAAAATGCTCTGGCCGAAAGAGGAAGGGTGCCAACGGGTTTGACGGAATCATTTTTATAAGATTAACACGGACCGGCTCTGAGGGGGGGGAAAAGGAAGGTATTATGCCGACAATCAGAAACCTACCGAATCGATTCAAAAAGGGGGGAGACAAAAGCATTGAGGCTGAATTCCAAGATCACATGGCGTCCTTTTTGAAAAGGGGGGGAAAAAGTTTCGAAAAACTACAGAAAGGGGAAGACAAGGAAAAGGAAAAAAAGAGGGTGCAAATCGAGGGGGAGGATCGAGGGAAAGTTTAACGGGGTCGTAAAAGCACTGGGAAAGACAGCTAGACCGGGAGTCAGCTACAGTATTCTAAGGGCGGGAGGCAGAGAAGTCTTTCACTGGGGCCGGAGTAGGGCAAAGGAAAGTGCTCTGAGAAACGACATCCACGCTTTAATATTGAAATAATCTCAATTGGTTTTGTTGGGGGGAGGAGGCAATGGGAAGAAACGGGCGTCGACCAGTCTTTAAGGAAGAAACTTTACTATCACAGGAAGAAAGTTTTTTTTCCAGTTAGAGACGGGTGCAAGAGGCCCTAGAGAAAGGTTCCGCCGGCTACTCTCAAAGGGCGAGAAGGAAAGTTCGGCAACTCGAGTCCGATGGGAAAAAGAACGACGTCAAAATGTCACAAGGAGTGGACGCAAGACAAAAAAAAAGTGCTTGTCGGAACAAGAAGCATTGGAGACGGAACTGAAAAGCTTCTGCTGTTTAAACCCCTTGTTCTTGGAAGCCAGGGGGGGCGGTCGATCTCTGAGAAGGAAGGTAAAAAATAAGGATCAAGAAACTGAGTAAAGCCGTAATCCTACCGCGGTAATTTGGACAGAAGGACGGATACCCATACTCGAAAAAAAGGGATATACAACCTTTGACAAAAAAAAGTATCTGACCACTCCCTGGACGAAATCAGAAATCTAAAAAAAGGAGGGGGCGACATCATCAGAAAGAGAAAAAACTGAAAAACTCAGGCTCAATCCCACGAAAAAACAACGTAAAAGCCCAATTTACGAACTACCCGGAAAAACGCGGGGGGAATATCTGGGAGGCTTACCAAAGTGAAAGGTGGGGTACTACAAGAGGCGGCCAAAAACGATCAAACCAAACCAAAGCGCAAAAGACTGTGACAAAATGGGTTCGCCAAAATAAAAGAGGGGGAAAAAACCAGGAAAAAAGAAACCACAAGAAAAGGAAGGAAAAAATTCGCATAGGGAGGAAGTATCTGAAATGGGGGCAAAGGAAGGGGGTTAAATCCAGCTTCATCGGAAAAAGAGGACCAACGTCGACGAGGGGTTGGGTTGGTAAGTTTGTCTCAGGCGGTGAGGATGCCGCGCTTATTAACTGGGAAAGTGGACCCGAAACGGGTGTGCAAAAACAAAGCGGGGAAACACAAGGCGCATCCAGGAAAGACGGAAAAAAGTGTATCTAGTTTTGCGGGAGATTCCAAGGCGGGAAAACCGGGAGGGAAATTAAAGAGGAAATTTTTACAGACCGCGCGTGGGAAAGAAAGTTCAATCCCTCTCAGGCAACCAAGGGGAAAACGTGAAAGCGATAAGAAAATCACTCAAGGAGCAACAAAATCAGAAAACACCTCAAGAGTTTTAGGTGAGGGGTGCAGCTCGGCTGGGGAATGGGTGATCTCTCCTGGTGATCGCGCTCACAACACCCTGATTAAAGAAAAAGATAGATTCGTCTCGTGGAAAAAGGATTAAAAAAAAAGAGAAAAGTAAACAAATCCACTAACGCTCAAGAGCGAAGGCTTGAGGAATAAGGGGGGGTTCGTTTCACGCGGAGCATAAAGGAAACGTGAAACATCAGTCCTGGCGGTAGGGAAGTTGCGATGGTAAAAACGTCTTCAAAAAAGGGGCATGAACGGGGGCGCGAATAACATAGATACCAAAAAAAAGAGAAAGACAAAGCTTTCAGGGGGAAACCTGGGGTGATGCAGATGGGGGGGGAAAACCGGGGGTAACTGGGGAAAGGTACAGCGGCGACATCAAAATGGAAGAGGAAAAAACTTCAATTAAGAAAGAATGCTAAAAATGGAAGAGGCCCGCATTCTGTACCAGAAAGCACGCTTCCAATAAATGTCTTTACCGCGAGGGGTGGGAAAGGGGGGTTCTCTTCGGGCCTTCATGGTGAAAAGACTTTGGCCTGTTGCACCCCCAGATGGGAAAGGGGGGTTAAGGGGGGGGGTATCCATGAACGGCTCTCTTGAGGAAGGGGGGGGGTGTTCCGGGACCGAAAAAAAAGTGGACACCATTGGGGTCAAGGCCGTGACACATGTAGTTCCGTAAAGGGTGGGGAAGAGACGTTAGGGTTCTACCAGTTAGGGAGAGAGGGGAGGGGGAGGATGTAGCGGGAAAAAAGTGTCTTTATTGAACTGGAAGGAGTAAAAAAAGGGAGGCTGCAAATACGCGGGTGATGATGGGAAGGGCGCGTAGTAGGGAAGAAGGAACGGAAATTAAAGAAAAAAAAGGCGGCTGGGTGAAAAAAGGGAACAAAGCTTGATGCGGATAATTACTAGGAAGGATAGCCCCTGGCGCAAAACAAACAGGAGCAACTAAGAGGTATTGGGTGACAAAAAAAAAATATAAACTAACCCAAAAAAACGTCAAAACAAGCCGAGCTAACGTTTAAAGAATTGTCCGGCCGGGCAGTAACCTGGCAGAAGGGGGTTTGGCAATAAAAAAGGAGGACCTTGGCCAAAGCGGGGGATGGGGAATAGAAAGTTCAAAATTATACTGGAGGGGGTAAGAGACAGTTGGACATACATGAAGAAAAAAACAAAATTGAGATGGGGAAAGCTAATCGGGAAAAAAACCATCGTATAAGCAACCTCTAGATTGGGGAAAAACTCCATTTAAAACAAGGAAGGGGGACTGCTTCAAAACCGGAGCCAGAAAGAAGGTTGAAGGGAAAAAAAATGGTAAGAAAGCGGGAAAAAAACATGTCCAAAAAAGGTTCGAAGGGGTCGGGAAAGGGGGAAAGGGGTCGGAGGTGGATGTGAAAAGCAAGAATCGGGGCCACAATAGGGAGGCCGTTCGTGAAAAATAAAGAAAAGCCATGTGATAAAAGCTCAGAACAACTGCTGGGGAGGGAAGGGGAGAGATGAGTTTTTTCTGAGGAAGGGGCAAATGCAATGCAGAGGAAACAGAAAGGCAATGATTAACAAAAGCTCAAACGAACCGGGCCGCTTAAAACGCACGACGCGAGCAGAAAATTGGTGTGAAGGAAAAGGGGAAACAGGGCATAAAAAGGTGTTTTCCGGAAACGGAACCCTGGAGAGGGGCCCCCTCAAAAAAACCGGGACAACGCACAGAGCTTACCGTTCACCAGAGGAGCGGAAATCAGAAAATCGGATCTTGGAGTCGGGAAACGAACGCGGCCGAAGGCGAAAAAGACCGACTAGGAAGTTGTAGGACGGAGGGAAAAAACTTCGGCTCTGAGGCTGAACAAGGGTCTCGATGGTCCAAAGATGGGGGTCAGGGGACGGCGACGGAAGTCGCATGGGGTCCTGGTCTTTGGAGTGAAGGGGAAGGGGGGGGTACGAGTTGTCGAAAAGCCTACGCTGGGAATCAAGGAAAATCGAAAGCATCATTTTCAAACAGGGGGGGTAAAGTGCAAGGCCCTCCGGCTGCAGGGAAAAGAAGTAGAGTGGTGTTTCAGTTTGAAAGGGTGATTGGTTGTACGGTCGGAGAAATCATAGTGCCCGTCGAGGGTCGGCGTTGGATTTATGGCGGATTTGATCCAGGGGGGAAAGGAGGTGTCGCGAACGCAAGCAAAAGGGGTAGTTCGTTATCTTCCTAAGTGGGGGCTGGACTCGACTACTTGGGGGGGGGGGGGGTTGGGGGGGGGGGGGGGGGGGGGGACGGGGCCGTCTGTTGAAGGGGTCAGGGATTGAAGGCCTCGTCCATAAACTGGCAGGTGGTGCCGGGAAGAGGCCGAAATTTAAGGCAGTGCGTCCGGTGGTGAACTCCGGGAAGAGCGAATCGAAACGAACATGGTAGTGAAGAAAAAAAATCGTCAATCTGAAACCCACAAATGGGGAAATACAACTCAAACAGGGGACATTTTCCAATAATCCAGGGGAAACCGACCAAACGGCAAAACCCGTCAATCTGAAACCTTTCAAGAGAGGGGCCTAAACATGGCGAGAAAGGAGAACATAAAACAGGGCCGCCGCATCGTGGTGAATCCGGTCTTCTTTCAGAAAAAAGAGCTGGTAATCACGCCGGCGAGAAAAATGCTCGCGCGGCGTCTTGGGGGTGCCCTCCATTCAGGTTAAGAAAACTCAATCCCGTTCCACACTGATACGGAAACAAAGAAGGTGAGAGGGCGGCTCTTAGGGTGTCTCTCTTGGAGGGGGAGGGGGGTTTTCCCCACTACCGAGGGGCTCGGGGTTGGACACCACCTGGCGATGGGGAGTGCAAACCGCAGACGCGTCTGACGAGCGGGCGAACGCGTGAAACTCACTGTCGGTCGCTATTGCCGTTCGCGAACTTAAAATAAATAAATTAAATTTCAAGGGGAAAGGTGCAAGGTGTCCAAACTCTGGGGGCAGTCTTGAAAGGGTAAAATAAAAGTGGAAATTGGAAAGAGGGTCCAAAAAAATTGGGCAATAAGGGCTTGTGGTCTAGTAAGGAACGAAAAGAAAATCACTCTGTAACTGACGAGGGGGCCGGTGTATGAACGAGGTTTAAGGAAAAAAGAAAGTGTGGAAGGAAGATACCGAAAGGAGGCGTGCATAGTCAAAGTAGGAAAAGAAAACGTGGGGGGTGTCAAAAGGGTGGAGGTCCTCTGGGTATCGCGAAATCGGGGAAAAGGGACTAAAACAGGGGGGACAAAATTTGGC
>Ga0179593_1552949_pt1 | contig 10137 bp, 13 predicted proteins | sample CZODoug2_1_08_16_FD_185931 | JGI IMG/M metagenome (GOLD analysis project Ga0179593, IMG submission 185931) | Vadose zone soil fungal communities from Angelo Coast Range Reserve, California, USA - CZODoug2_1_08_16fungal (PacBio error correction) | ecosystem: Environmental > Terrestrial > Soil >...
AGGAAACGCTTTCTTCCGTTAAGAGGAAGGGAAAAACGTGGCCCAAAAAAGAGTGTTCCCCGGTTCGAAAAAGCGGCCAAAAAGGAAAGCTTCAGCGTTGGAAAAGGAAGGTGTCAGAGAGGGGGTTGATGGTCCTAAAAATTTCAGTCAGGGATGTTGTTAAGCGAGTGTGTGGAAGAATGGCCCTCACGTAGTGAGTGAGCAAAAATGACTCTGGGAAGAATGAAGGTTGCGGGTCCCTTCGACGGGGCAGGACCATCTCGATTCCGGGAAAAAGAGTCGAGTTGGTATTGACCAGGTTCGAGGTAATGCAGAAAAAAGAATGCACAATTGAACCGGAAAAGTGAAAGAACCTTTTTCGCACCAGCATAATCGACAAAAGTCGAAGCTGGGGGATAAGGGAGGAACACTCTTTCGGGAAACAATAATATATCCGAAAGGGGACCAAGGGGACTTAAGGTTCGTAAGAGGGATCGGGAACCACGGACATTTCGTCTAAAGAAAAGGGATGGCGCGAGAGTCACGTGGCCGGGAACAAGAGAAAAAGGGGGACCAGAGAAACCTAGGAGGCAGAGGCTCCAATATTTCGGGGAAAGCGAGGGGGGCCTTTGGCAAGTTGAGGAGAACGGACTCGGTAGATGGGAGGTGACCGTAAAATCTGGGATTGCCCTCCAATTGTGGAGCAGAACAAAAATCGGTTCGCCATCAGGAATCATAGGAGAAGGGATACTCGCTGAAAAGTCTTGAATAGTACTGAAAGCGATTGCTAAAGCGGCGAAACTTGCGAGGGCTTCTTGAAAAGGAAGGTACCGCGGGCAAAGCGGAAGGGGAGACGACTTTTCCTGATTGGCAAGAAAGAAGATCGGGGGGAGCCGGGAAAAGTGTGAGGAAAACGTGAGGGAGGGGCGTTGGGGACTCTTAGTACGACGACTCAAAGCAGGTTCCTGGGACGGGGGTGCGTGGAGGGGTTGAAAAAAAGTGAGAGCGGGAACGTACACGAGAGAAGAAGGAAAAAGTACGATCTCAGAGGGCGGATGGAAGGAGTAATTACTGGACGTGTAAACCCCCGAAAGCAAGGGGGAAGAGGGAGCAAAGATCGGCGGGAGAACGGTACGAACGGAGGGCGCCGGCGAAGGCCAGAGGGGGTAAAAAAAAACTGACGAAACGAAAAAAAAGGTTACAAAGAATTGGATTCCTTGGGGTGGGGCGCATGAAAAATCCAGGGTAAACGACAAAGAGAGAAAGTCAAGAAGAACCTATCCGGTGAAATAGGTGGCCGAAAAAAGGCGGGAGACACAAAACGGAGGAAGGAGGAAAAAAAATAAAGGTGGATTCTGGCCCCGAAAGGGAAAGAATAGGTTCTCTGGGAAAAAAGAAGGGTGCAAAAGGGAATTCCAGTAAAGGAAATCCGGGGTGAAAGAAGGGAACTGCTCCCCGGAATGCTTGCTAACGGCGCTTACGTTCCGGCAGGGAAAACCTCTGGAACTGAGAAGGGGAATTTAGAAGAGGGCTTTCGTCACGCAGGTTGAATCCTCGTCAAAAGGGAACTTGAGGGGGGTTAACCTGCCAGGTAATAATAGGGAGAGTGGAAAGAAAAAAACGCATGCTCGGTCCTGGGGCCTTTCCTATGGGGGAGGAACTTAAAGACAATACCAGTGCGAGTCCGCCAAGGAGGCAGGAGTCGTCGTAAAAAATAGCTCTCAAAGCAAAAGAGGGGGAATAACACAAGTTGGACAATCCAAGGGAGGAGAAACACCCAGACTGGAAGGGGGGGGGCCATCCAGAAAGGCGAGCTCCGGCCGAACCGGGTCAAGTGAAGGAAGGAAGTTTTATCAAAAGAAAGGCTTTCGCGCCTCAGGGAAAAAAAAAAAGTCTTCCGGGATTCCCTCAGCGGATAGATCGGAGAAAAAAGGGGTTTCCAAAAGAAGAGGAAAAATGCGTCGTACAAGGGCAGAAAAGCTTCAGAGAGAAGCACAACAATTACATTGGCGAGTTTCGTCTGACTCGACGGAGAAATGAAGGCTCGCGAGATTGAGCTCAGCAAAGACCTCGTGGAGGAAGACAAATCGCTCAACTGGATACGCGCAGTGTATGGGAACAGGAGGGAAAGCTCGGAAAAGATTGAACTGGGAGCAAGAGAGAAATGTCGTCGGGGGACACCCCTGCTCCCAAAAGATATCCTGGTCCACGTTTTCCCCTTATTGCAAAAGGGGGGAACGAAAAGAGGACATCAAAGAGATTGGTGGGAAGGGAGGAGGCGGGATGGAACCACGAGTTTTCGAACAAGAGGAAGCGATGTGCCCCCTGGTACGGTCATGGACAAATTGTGAATGATTGCTGGGCAAGAAAAGAGAACAAGGGGAAAGACCACTCCAAAAAAGATACAGGATCGAGAGAAAGGAGGGTTGAACCAAGGACCCGCAACCTTTATCGGAGGGGTTGGCTCAGAATCGAGAACCGTATTTAAAATGCGGTCCTCAGGGCGGCGGGAAAAATAAATAGGAGTGACGCGGGATGGAAAAAGAAGGAAGCGGAAGTCTGCACGCGCCAACGCATAAAGAAAAGAGAGAAAGTGGAACGCAAATCGAGATTGGGTGAAGACGTGGCAGGGAAAGAAAGAGATGGGCCATCAAGAAAGGAGGTGAGTAGGAAAAGAAGAAAAGGAGGAAGATTTAGTCGTTGACGCTTCTAAAAGAAACGCGTGCCCCCCTGGAAAATGGGTCCCGGTCGACAAACAACGCCGAACTACAAAAAAAGAGTCGGGCTTGGCGGAGGGGTTTCAGGCCGGACAAGGGTGGGGGGGGGGGGGGGGGGGGTGGGTGATTGTCCTAAAGCTTCCGTTATGTGGAGAGGGGGAGTCCGCCCTTATGACCCGCAGGAAAAGAGTGAAATACTTGTCTCGAGAAAGGCGATAGATCAAGTTAGGGGACCACGCCAAACACTAGTAATGGTCAAAATGTCAAAGTGACAGAAAAAGAGACCATGTCCTCTCGGGGGATGGGCAAAGGAGGCCATAATCTTCACAAAAATGTAGGTACTCAGGGGGAGAAAGGGGCGCACTCTCGTGGGGCCTCAGCAAATGAGGGCGGTGATGTGACTATCGTGAAACGGACCCAATAAGAGACGGGGAAACGAAAAAATACTTAAGGTAGTGATTAACCGACGACAGTTCGGCCACATTAGGGAGTCGAGCGTAAGCGGTGCCGTATCGATGAAAAATTTGGGACACGATTAGCCCGATCGCACAAAGGCGTTGTGGAGGAACCTTAGCGCGAAAGGGACATTTGTCAAGTTGAAAGACTCGCCAAGGGGGAGTCTGTGTATGGACCTTCGGAACGGGCCCTAGTAAGACTCGAGAAGGAGAACGTTTCGAATTCACCGTGAAAACGGAGAGAAGAGAGGATTTCACCATGAAAAGAAGGAATGTGGCATTATCGAGGGGGGAGAGAAAACGCAAAAAGGGGGTCTTCTTGAGAAAACCCTGAAAACTTCAATTATCCAGGGCCCACTGAAGGTAGCTCGCAAAAAGTTCTGGAGTGGGAAAAAGGGCTAAGTCAAGAGTGATGGGAGGGGTCAACACGTGTTGATGGGGGGACAAGAGGCGTTTAAGGGACGACAGAAGAAGAGCGGCAGGGGTCCTGGCGTTAAAGAATTTGAAGGAAAGGGGGAAAGTTCGCTCAGGAAAAAAAAATAAAAAAAGAAGGGCCTACGAAACGTAATCGTCGGAAGGATCCTGCGCAAGAGAACCTGGAAGTTTAAAACCAAAGATCCTCAAGGGAAGAAAAAGGGGAAGAGGATTCAAAGAGCCTAAGGCTAAAGAAAAGAAGAGAAAAGCCAGAGGTAAGAACAGCAACTTCCGAGGAAACGGGAGACGGTAGAACTGAGCTTGGAAAGGTGGTGGGGGGAGAAAGGCCACTTCTCTTCTCATGGGAAAAGGCTACGAGCCAATTTCAACAGTTCCCGGAGGGAGAAAAAAAACCTATCAGAAAGGCCTTAAGAATAGAGGAAGAGTCGGGAAAAAAAAAAAAACAACGGAGGATGAGAAAGCCTTTCTTCTCGAGAAAGAAAGACGAAATTCCAGTATATTCTCCAAGTCAGAGGGGGGGGCCCATTGCCTGCGACCCTTAGAAGCAGAAGGAAGCCCCCAATCCCCACAAATAACTACAATGCGGCTTCCGCTGAGGGAGGGTTACACTTAAGTTAAAGGGAAACTCTTCAATTGCGGACGGGGGGGAAACAGTCGTACCGTCGGGCAACCGAAGGCTCTTGAAGGAAGGTCATCAATGCAGGGTGGTGGGGGATGCTAAAAGGAAATAATAGGCTTGAGGGGGAACCAGGAGAGGGTTCCGTAAGGCTTTGCGTGGCCGGGGAGGGAGGGGTGTCGATCGCACAAGAAGAAAAAAACCCCCTGCCACAACAGGCAAGGTGAGAAACATCAGGCATTGAATTCGGAGGGAAAAGCATAGTACAACTAAACCAAGGCAAATAAGTCAGAAAAAATTTGAACAAGAGGGGGGGTCGGGGTACTACCGAAGGCTCTTGGAGGGTGAAAAAAAAAAGTCTATCCCCGGCAGGCTCCAAGTGCAGCGACAGTCATTAGGAGGGAAGAACAAGACTCAAAAAAAAGAGTAAACTAGAGAAGGGGAATTCCTGACTTCTTTCCGGAAAAAACAGGGAGACCGGGACGAAAAAGCGAAGGCGAACCGGGAGGAAAAAAATCTTAGAATGGAAAAGGGGGGAAAGGCAAGCGCAGCTGAAGAGACGTTCAAGAAGGAGAGTTTCACGGATAAACCTCACGGGAAAGCTAGACTTCCTTGTCGCGCGAAGGTTGAGCCTCGCGAAACAAAAAAGGGGCGTTCTATCAAGCCTCAACTGGATACGCCAGAGCGAGAAACACGAGGAAGGAACGCATAGGGGGGGCGAAGGAAGAAATTAGGAACCCTTCTCCCAGGAGGAAAAAGGATCCGTGTCACTTTTTCGGAATGGGGAGGCCGGCGAAGGGACATCAACGATCCACAACGCGGAGGAAAGGGGTCGAGGGGGATGGGCGAAAGGTTAAGAAGAGTGTTCCCAAAGGAACTACAATCTTGAGGTGAAATGATTCTGGCAGAAACCAGATCGCATGTCAATAAACAAAGCCGAAGATGGTCACGGGGAGGAATGAAGATGACGGGGAAAGGGGAATTACCGAACCTGGAAAAAGTATGCATTGGCTCATAGATCGAGAACAGTGGAAAAAAAAGTACGAAAAGAAAAAAAGAACACTCGAAAACATAACCGAAGGGGGGAATTAGGGACGAGAAAATAAACTTGAGCCACCGATAAAGGGAAAGCCAACGCAGAAGCAGAGGGTTTTAAAGGGGGAGCCGGGGACAACTAGAAGTGGGGAGGAACGCATCGTTGGAAGAGAAAGGCTTCTATCGAGGCCAACAACAACAACGAGGAGAAGATCTAGGCAGCAGCTTTCATCGGACGCGGGGGGAAATGAAAAACTAGTCAATCACAATAGAAGAGAAAAAAAAACCCGCGCCAAATGGAAAAAAGGAGAGGAGGAAATTAGTGTGCGCTTTGCATAAGAGATAGTGGGAGGGCGCGGAAAAACGGTGGGTCCAAAGGAAGATCATAATTTCCTTCCGGGGAAAGTTCCGTCGCCGGGGGAAAGGACATCCTTAGTGAAAATACTGATAGGGGAGCAAAAAGGGAAGAGGGGTGCGGGTCCTTCGACAAGAAAACGCCAGAAAGAGGCCCTGGTCCAACTTTCAAGTGGGGTATTGACAGGGAAAAAAGGATGGCCAATCGCGGGGAGTCAGGCAAATTGGCGATGAACAGGGGGCACATGCGGGCACGGGTTAAGGGACCTTTGGGGAAAGGTGGCCCTCAGCATAATCGCAAAATGGGAAGGTACGAGCGTGAAGGGAAAAAGACGCCGGCCCTCCAATAAGAAGAAAAAACGGGGGACAGGAGAGAGGGATCAGGGTGAAGCCAGGGAGCATTTGGCAAGAGGAAGTTCGCTATCTTCAGAAGGGTCGTATCCAGTTTGAAAAAGAAGTTATCTAACAAAGAGCTTTAAGGCAAGATTAGTGAAACAATGCAGCGAAGAATAAAGGGGGGGGGGAAAAGTTCGGAGAGACCGTAAAAGAAGAGTCGTGAAGGGGTGAAGGGAAAGACACATTCCTCCTGCCCGGTACTAGCACATGGCATCAGGGGAGCGGGTCCGCCAGCGGAATAAGGAAGGAGAGAATACGCTTGAGGAGGAACAGAGGAAACGGAAGATACTTCCAAGGGGGGAGAAGACACCTTGCGGGGATGGGAGTTTCGGTCAACAATTAAATCAGAAACTTGGAGAGAGGAGGCCAGTGCTCGACTTCGGAAAAAGAAATGCCCGAGAAGGGGGGAGACACGACCTGGATGTGAACCTTGGGTACGAGCGGGTTCGGTTAAAAGAAAAGGCCTGCAATGGAAGGCAGGGGTACTTGGCTGGAACCTTCGCTTGGAGGGGGAAGGGGGGGGGGGCTTGGGAAGCAAATAAGAACGGACGAAAAGCCCGAACGTAGCCTGCCTCTGAAAGAGTTTCACCCAAAAAGAACAACCGCAATGCCTGACCAAGGAAGGCAAAGGAAAGGAAGAGGGACGCAAAGTCAAAGGGGATACAAGGAAAGGAACAAGGAGAGGAAAGACGCCAAAAGTTGGGGAAAGGCCGTGTGGGCTTGGGCAAAAGGTCGCTTCTAGGTAAACAGGGGGCTACTGGAAGGGGAAAGGGCAGATGCCCAGGAGGAAATAGCCTGTAAACAAGGGTGAAGAAGAGAGAGCCAATTGCTTTATCGAAAAAATCTCAACAACACCAACGAAAAATAGAGATACCGCCTTAACGGGGGAAACACTCAACGGTTCGAAACCTTCAGTCGTGCACTAGGGGCCAAAAATTGCCCGTCCAGGAGCATACCAGGAAAGAGAAGTCATTAGTCCAACAAGGAAAAAAAATGCTTGGCGTAGAAGACGTTAAGGAAGGGGGGTTCGTAACCGCATTAAGGGTTGATTTAGAAGGAGGGGTCCAGAACAGCTTTGAAAAAAAAGGCACTGGAGGAGCGAGAGGGGGGTTAAACTTCAAAAGAAGGAGGGATAGTAAGCAGAAAGAACGTACTTTCGTAGGCGGTGGAGTCGTGAACAGGAAGAGCACTTGCCTCCCAATAACGAAAAAAAGGTTTCCCAGGCAAGGAAAAAGGGCGGCGTCGTCGTCAATAAATGAAGCACGAAAAGGGGGACTATCAAACAGGGGAGAGAAAAAGATGACGGCTCGGGGAGAAAGTCGAGCAACGGAAAGAAAGTAAAAAAAGTGCATCGGACCCGATACAAGGGGTTTATCAAGAAGAAGAGGAAGGGACGCGGCGCTGGAGGAGCCCGATCAAGGGAGAAGGACTTAAACAATTGTGAAAGAAAGGAAGATCTCCGGACGAATCAAAGAGGCAACCGAAAATGATCGAGGACAGTGAGGCGGGTCAAGGGGAGAAGAGCTGAAGCAGGAGTCAGCAAAGGAAAGTGAAGGACGAGTTCCGTCAAAGGGCACGCTAACTTTCAAGAGTCAGACTAATGGGACTCGGGGGAGGACCGATCAATGCTCAGAAGCAACTTGATACAAAAGACGGGACCAAAGAAGCTCGCGGAAGGGGCTCAGGAGAAGAAAAAGGTCGGTGGACCCTGATCCCTCTTCGACGGAAAAACTTTTCGAACGCGATTGAGGAAAGAGGTCCTAAAATCCAAAAGAGGGATGGACTATTATGCGGGGAACCACGCGTGAAAGGGGTATGGAAAAAAAAAGGAGGTACCTCAGAGGAGAGTGAATGATTCTAAAAAGAGAGGGGCCAGCAATCAGGAAGGCCAAGAACTCAGACGATGTCACGGGGACCAGGGAATCAGGAGGCGTGGTTTCGGTGAAGAAAGGGCAAACTTGGATCTATAAACGAATGCTCAGAGATCGGGGAAAAGGTGACCAAGACGGAGGAACGAGGGAGGACGGAACTAACATAAAAAAGAAGAAATATTATATTGACGGGAAACAACACCGGTGCCGTCTGAATTCTGCAACGCAGACAACCAGAATATAGAAGGGGAGGTGGGCGCGGAATCGATATTGTGGGGGAAGAGGGGTCACGCGTCATCGATTGAAGACGGAAAGCGGCTTGTGCCTAGCTCGACTAAAAGAGAAAACGAGGAGGAAAGAGGAAAGAAGAGGGCTTCGAGGGAGAGATCGATGCGCGGGAGACCTATTCAACACCATCTCGATTGGAAAAACGCACGCCTTCTTCGAGAACCTCTTATGCGGGAGATTGAAGAGGGGTGTCAATGATGGTCCTAAAGAGAAAATATAATAATTCCTAATGGGCGATTGTTGAAAAGGAGGACCTTAGGACAGGGGGCTGTACTCGAAAGGGTCTCTGATAGAGGAAAATGAATCTGCGATCGAGAAAGGAACGGTCCTCTACCGAAAAAAAAAACTTCGATGCACGGGACACAGGTCGTCGGAACCATTTCGAGAAGGGGGGACAAGCGCTTGCTTGCCAGGCAAGACAATGCATAGAAGGGGGCAACAGGCGGAATTAAAAACAAAGGAGGGGCAACTCAGACATAATTAGCCAAATTCTACGCGGGGGGGGTGGGACGCGCGTGAGGGAACGAGAGGGATAGAGCGTCGAAACAGGGACACACGGACAGTTGAAGAAAAGGAAAATTAAAGAATCCTTCTACAGAAAAAGGGGCGCTAGCTTCATCGGGGAAAAACCGGAAATCAAAAGTTTTGACCGAGAACCGCTGAACGACCCGAGATTTGGGTGAAGGGGAAAAGCGCGAAGGAAGTAGCGGCCAGTGTTCGGAGAGAGGGACATTGTCTGTGCTGACGAAATCTCAAAGAGTAACTACCAAGTGTTTAAGGTCGATGAAGGAGAAGGGGGGGCGGGTTTCCATAGAAAACTCTGATTCTTAAAGGGGGGTCACCAGAGAACACAGGTCAGGGAGGGCGAGGGGAGAAGAGAAAAAAGCCGCTCCTAGGTCTTGGGAGGAGGTCAATTACCGGACCAGAGGGCACTTGGGAAGTCCGGGCGAGAAAAGGGAATGGGCTTGCAAAAAAAAAAAGAGAAAGTCAGTTCGGGGTGGAGTAACCCGACCAGTGTTAAAAAGAAAGATTGGGTATGAAAGGTGCGAAGCGGGGAAAAGTCTCTGATTTGGGGGAACCGACCGGAAAATGCGAGGGGGGAAAAGGGCGGGAACCGACAGAGTGGAAAACGGAAGGGAGGGGGGCGGGACGTGAAGAGGCAACTCAAGAAGGAAGAAAGAGCATTCGTCCTTGAAGAAAGGAGAAGGAAGAAGCAAGCTGGGTTACCCCCCTCACGGACACAAAGAAAAGCCGAGGATGAAAGGCCCGCGGGGAAAGACGTCTAAATCAAATGGAAGTAAAGTCCAAATGACCAGAAAGAAGATTAGGGCCAAGGGGCCGTGTGGAAGTGCCATGAGAGGAGAAGGGAAACATATGCCTGCTACTAGGAGAGTGCCCAATAACCGTTGAGTGGCCGAATAAGGAAAGAAAACAACAACAACGGAGGAGGGGATATACCGAAGGGGAATGAGAGTATAGGCCCCTCAACTAGGAAAAGGATGGTGCAACCTTCAGGCGGGGCCGTTTGCGGGTGACAGAGAAGGTTGTATCCCTGGACCAAGAAAGGGAACTAAATCCAAAGTCTGGAGGGGCGGCGTGAAAAGGACATTGCTGTTAGGGGGAACTCTGTCCTGGCACTTGGAGGTGAAGGGGTCGTAAAGAGGAACAGGGCGGTCCAGAAAAATCCTCGGAAAGTTCTTGGGAAATTGGGGTAAGCCAGTTAATGAAGGGGGAGAGAATTGACGCACTGCGGTCGTCGGGATTTTGGGGGAAGGAAAGGATTGTTTCGAGCAAAAGGCCCGCCAAGGGAAAGCTAAAAGAGAATTGAGCCATTGCTGAATAGGAGGAACAAAGACAAACGAACCGCTCGGCAAAAGGGGTTAAATAAAAATCCCAGGTCGGGTGACACCAAAAGGAAGGGGGAAGGGGGCAAAAGGAAAAAAGATCCCGGCCAGAAAGCCGTCTCCAATTGACAGGGCCAAGGGGGACTG
>Ga0179593_1681080_pt1 | contig 10137 bp, 12 predicted proteins | sample CZODoug2_1_08_16_FD_185931 | JGI IMG/M metagenome (GOLD analysis project Ga0179593, IMG submission 185931) | Vadose zone soil fungal communities from Angelo Coast Range Reserve, California, USA - CZODoug2_1_08_16fungal (PacBio error correction) | ecosystem: Environmental > Terrestrial > Soil >...
TAAAAATTCAGCGGTGGGAAGGAAGAAATCGGAGCAAATGCACTTCACCTTGAGAAAAACGAGCCCCAAAAAAATGCTCAAGCGGAAGCCCTTCGCGTTGAAAGAGCTCGAAGACTGACTCCAAGAGTACCTATAAGGAGGACGGCCATGAAGGCCCGCTATCTTTCCGTTGACCAATTAGAACAATTGGGAAAAGGTCCATTCTCCCAGAAAAGGCCTTCCGATCACCTCTGTTAAGGCCGTGTATTTGGAATTAAAAGCACAGGTCACTGCTAGCCGGTTTTTGCCGGGGGGCCCGCCTGCTTCTCAGAAAGAGGCCAACTCTTTAGGCGATTGGGGTTGGAGGAAAAATACCGGGAAAAGTGAAATTTATGAGCCAGAACGAACGCCTAAGGTGAAGGGCAGGTGCAACGCCTTTCCGACCTTTCGCGAGGGCACGAACTGTAAAAGGGGGGGGGCGAAAGGTGTCCACCGTTCCGCCCGCCGGGGGAGCTCGTATGCAAAAGACGACCTGTCAGACAAAAAGAAATCCTTGTTCTCGAGGAGAAAGGCGGCGAAAATCCTAGAGGACGGCTTCGTTCCAGGGAATGCGCGTAACAGATTCGCAAACCAGCAGACTCCGAATAGAAGGGGGTCTAGGGCTTTGCAGAGAGGAACCGGGATTCGCTCGAGGAAAGGAAAGGTGAGAACCCGTTCTGGTAAGTAATTACAAAACGAAAACGAGGCGCGGGAATTTCCTAGCCATGTCCATAGGAAGAAAAGACTTGTATATGAAGGGACGGCAAAAAGGGGAAATTGCTTCTGGCCAGAACAAGAAAAAAGAAAGAAGGAAAAGACCTACAGGGAGGGAGCATTTCCGCGCGCTAAAAGGGTACCGTATCGATCTCCATGGAGACGAAATGTGGGGGAGAAAGTTGGGGAGGGCTCCATCAATGGGTCCGGACCAAAGAGGGAGGAGCTAGCAAAAAGAGGTCTATCCCCTTGACGAAGCAAAAGGGACGTACCGAGCCCAGAAAGAGAAAGGCATCTCTTCCCGCTCCCAAAAGAGTATACACGATGCGCACCGATGCCAGCCGGCGCCTAAAAGGGAAAGGAAATCCAGGGCTAAGAACTTGTTCTGAGAGGTCCACGGGGGAAAAGGGAAAATTGCCGCCTTGGTCGCAGAGGCGGCCGAGCTTTGGTTCAACTGAAAAAGAAAATTGAAGCGAGGGTATCGCATGAGGGAAGGTAGCACCCCCTACGTTCGTATTGAGATAGGGGGCTCCTAGGGATCCTAAAAAAAATCCGTCATTGGTTAAGAGATATCAAGCTTAGAAGAGGGGGAGAAGAGGGAAGGACTATCGGGAGGGGGAACGCTTACCGCCCGTAACTTTTGCAAAGGACTCTACTGCGTCTTCCACTTGAAGGAAGGGATGACAATAGGGGAAAAGGGGTGCCGTGGCTATCCGATACCTTGCGTAGCAACCCTAGAACTCTAGAGGGGAAAAGAGAGGAGGAGCTGGAGCAGAAGTCAAAACTCTTCTTCAGTGGGGCGAAGAGACATTACCGTCCTTCTCCATGAGGAGACGCAGAGTGAAAGGGGAAAGGTGACGCCCTTCGAACTTGAAATCGGGCTCGAGGAGAAGAAGTGCTATAAGCCTCCTGGTCGGATTTTCTCCCAAAAAAGGATCACCGAGGAGCACTAGAATTCAAGCAAAAAAGTCCCGTCCATAATTCTCTCCCGACGGATGACTGAAAAATGAGAGGGGGAGGGAGGGCAACCCCCAATTCGCGTCGGAAAAGATGGCTACAAGGAGGGTTCGAGCACATTGGGAAAAAAGGGGGGGGTGTAACTGAAGGACCGGCACAAGCAAGGAGGGGAAAGTGAACCTTTCCGAAAACCATTCCTGCTGAGGCCCTCGGAACAAAGTCCCAATGGTCCGCATTGCGGGGAAAAAGAAAATGTCGCGCTCCGTTGCGACAGAAAGAAACACGGGAGAGGGATGGCTTCATAGCGCAAGTCTGAAGGGGACTATCTTGGGAACTGGAAAAGAAAACCTCAGGACCAACACACGCATAGGTCCCGTCTCTAAAAAGAGAAGAAAAAGGGAAGGGAGTAAGCTCGAAACGCCCGGGGACACGAAATCGCGAAAGGAGGGCTTGACAGGTTTGGTGCACCAAATTTAGAGAGGGGGGGAAGGGCTAGGAAACGATATGCGGCTGCTTGAGGGCGGCATTGGAATTACAAAGGGTTCAAAGGAGGAATTTGCCGACATAAATCCGAATCCAAGGAATCTCTGCAAAAAATGGTCATGGTCAAGTGACAAGGATAGGAGAGAAGGCCTTAGGAACGCTGCGCAGGAAGCGTGTACGAATCCGCCCAAGAAGCCTTCGTCCAAGGCTTAGTCATAAAAATATAAGAGGACATTGTTTTCATCCGATCAAAAATATGCTTGCGAGGGGAAAAAGAGAGAAAAAGGCGCTCAACCCCTGGCCTATGGATAGACGAGGGGTAAGTCCACCGGGGAGAAACCTCTTTCCTGCCAATGCAGGAGGTCCTGGCTCATACCGCAAAGGTTTGACGAAACAAAGGGGGGAAGGGAAGAGCTTGGTATACGGAAAGGCCCACACGGGCGAGAAGTGACTGATTTCGAAATGTCATGGGAAGGGGGTAAACTAACGAATAATACTGAATTAAAGGGGGTTATAGGAAGAGGAAAGGGAGAGGTTATGCAAAGAAACAAAACGGAAGAGAGGAAAAAGTGTTCAAACGGCATTGGATGGCAAGGTCGAAATGAGGGGGATTGGCTTAAAAGAGAGAAGAGGATCGTCGAACCGCGAAAGTGGCATTGCAGGGAAAAGAGTTTGATGACGTGACGCCTTCAGTGAAGTCGAGGATCCGCTTAAAACGCTGAAAAGGAACTTCCACATAAAAAGCTGCAAACAGCTGTGAGTGAAGCGGAGCACAATGCGACAAAAAGGGAGATTGCCAAGAAGAAAAAGTGATAAATCTTCCTGAACCATTTGGGGGGGGGCGAGGGAGAGAGTGGAAAGATCCTCACCTTGCGATCTCAGAGGAGCCTGCCATACCGGGAAGGGGATTCCGGGGGGAAGTTTCATAAAACTCCATTACTACCCCTAGGGAAGAGAAAAAGAGGTTCCGTCAAGTAGTTTACTGACTAATTACAATGCACATTGAAGGACTCAAGCTCACTTCAGGAAGGGGCCTGCGGTTCAAGAAAAAAACGCTTATCCAACTCTTGAGGCGAGGAACGCCACCAGACCGGAAGAAGGGTATGATCCAGGACAGGGAGGGAAGGAAAAGGGGGGAAAAAAAAGTGGAGGATTTCCCCTTGCCGTGCCTAAAAGAAAGAAAAGGAAGGGGGGGGAAGACGAATATCAAGGAAGGGCCGCCCTCCCTGGGGGAAGGGAGGCAAAAATTTGACGGAAAGGAAATCCTTGTTTGGACGAGGGGGGGGGGGAATAAAATCCTTGGGGGAAGGCTTCCGTTAAAAACGGGAATTCTCAGCCCAGAAATCACTACAGTAGAAAGGCGAAGGAAGGAAATACTATAAGCACCTTGGCTTCGTCGGCAAGCGAAGCGAACAAGGTACGTCACCCCGGAAAAGAGGGAGGGGGGGACGATAGGGAAATGTCCAAAGTCCGTCAACAGTGTATATTATTGTGGGGAAAAAGCCCGAAAGAAATTCTGGCCAGCCGAAGACTCAAGGAAGGACGTGCCCTCCGATTGCGGGCATGTCGGATTCCTCCATCGGTAAAAAAGAGAAGGGGAAAAGAAGGTTTTGGGCCGAGGGAAATGAAAAGGGGAGGAGACATAAGGAGTCCAATATCATCAATAGAGATTGCGCTCTGCCGCCATCGAAAAGGGACTAAGAGGGGAAAACGAGCCCAGAAAGAGCGCGGGGAAGGAGGATCTCAGACAAAAAGAAAAAAGGGGGGGACGTTAGAAAAAGGCCTCAGTCCCCCCCCCCAAAAGACTTCAGCGACGCCGTAAGGACATGTTCCAGGGATGGTGGAAGGGGATTTTTCCATTTTCGTGGAAATGCGAATGGGAAGAAAAAGCTGGGTTTCAGGGGGGGAGTCAGTAATTAGGGAAGCGCCGTCGAAAAAGCGGGATCGCCGTCTGACAAAGCCCCCTTGTCGTAGGGGGGAAAGAGGAAGAGAGAGGTGATACTTCCACACTGGATAAATCGCCCGTCGCTGCGAGAAAAAGAAGAAGAAGGTTAAGAGAGAGCTTCCCATTTCTAAGCGTCACGGAAACGTTGCCTGCCGATTGACTCGACAAGAGGGGAGAAGTCACGTAAAAGAGAAAGGAAAGAAAAGAGTTTTGCCGTGCGAGGCAAATACTGGTCGAAGGAATCAGAAAAAGGAAGGAGGAGGGGGAAATATAGAGATAGGATATCTTCCTCTGCCACGAAAGACGTCAGTGAGGGCGCCTATTTGAAAGTCAGGAGTCAAGAAGGAATGAAAGATCTTCAAACGTTTCAATGTGACGAGGAGAACTGGAAAGGAACCTAGATCGCTCTACGAGAGCGAAGAGACTTTCACCAAAAGAAAGACCCGTTGGAAGTATCACACCAGGAGCAATTATAAATAAGGACGTAGGATAGGAAAGAAGGGAAAGGGAATAATTCTCTCAAGATCCATCCTTCTGTACCGTGAGGAAGGAGAAAAGGCACCCACCACGACGGAAGAGGAAGGCGCAATTCGCTCATTGACAACCTGAAGGACCGAGCTGATCCCTTTCCCGTCAACTTACGGCGGAAAGGGCGGCCATTCCGCTTAGGAAATCCAATGGGAAGATCGCCAATGTCTCGCTCTTGAGGGGACGGACGAAAAAAAAATGAAAAGGGGGGGGAAGAAATGTTTTGGCAGACAAGTCTGACTATTGCGGATGGGAAAATTGCCGGTCAAGGGAAAGAAGCGGTCTAAAAAAAGGACAGTGCTCTCCCGCGAACTCCGAGGAGGGAGGGAGATCTGAATAAAAATGTCTTTCAACGGGGAGGGAAAATAGGAGCTCTTAAAAAAGAAGGGCTTGAAGGCCCATCATATCCAATTTGTTACGACTGGGGGAATGGAAGAAGAAAAGAGCTTCAGGAGTTTTGATTGACGTAAAGAACTTTTTCAGGAATAGAGGCCGACGAAAGGTTTCCTCTATAACGTCTAGGAGGAGAAAAAGGGGTCTAGGCAGGCAAAGATTCCGCTCATCGGAAAAAGAAGGAGAAAACAGGAGGGAATGCGTCCAAGGCGTCTTAGAGCCACTAAGAAAAAAGGGTACTTGTGAAACACACGGAGGGTCGGCCCTTAAAAAGAGCTGAAGGGGGGTCAACCCTGGCAGGGTCAATAAAAGGGGGGTCAAATGGAAGGAGGGGGGAAGAACTTTTCTTTGCACACGGCGGGAAGGAGGGGAAATGCGTTTTAAAAAAAAAAGGAACATACCTTTAGAAGGTCTTGGTTCGACTGACCAGAAAAGAGGGGGATAAGGTTAGACGGAGGGTAGGAAACTGCTAGACGGGAATTAGCTAAAAAAAAAGGGAGGGAAAGATGACCTAACTGGAATGAGGTGACGACGGCACAAAAAAGCCCCAAGTAGCTGGTTTAACGAAAAAGAGAAAACGGAAGCGGCACAAAAGGAGATGGCCGTCTCCGCCGGTCGGAAGATGGGGGAGAGAGAGGAGGGGAAACTCTAAAAAGAAGCTTTCTCCAGTCCGTCAGAGGGTTGATGCCGTGTCCAGGGGCTCCAGGGCCTGAACAGTTGCAGAGAGATCTAAAAAAAGAGAGAAATATCGAGGACCACTTTTCAGCGGGGGGGGAAGAAATCGGAGCAAAGGAAAAAATGGAACCGACGGCTTGATAAATCCCGAAGGGGGAAAGAGATCTAAGGGACGGTGCGTCCACCTTGACGAGAATGGCCGGCGAAGAAGGGGGAAAAAAAAAGGGCCCCGACTTTCCGTTAGATTAAGGGGGGGAAAAAGGATCCAATGTGGCGTCCCTATCACCTCGGGGGCAGTAGTATGTTGGAGAAGAAGGAACAATGGAAAGCTCAGCTCCTTCATTTGAAACCGGGGGGGGACTTACGGGGGAACCTCCGGGCGTCCGAAAAAAAAAAGGTAATCCAACTCGAGTGGGTAATCCGGTCGAAAAAAAAAATCACTGAAGTTGAAAATGACAAGGGAGAAAAGAGGTTCACGGATTCTTCTTGAAAAGGGACCGAGTGCCCAAGAAGAGATTAATGAGCAAGATCTCTTCAGAGAGGGTGTCGAACGAAAAGGGTTTGAGAAAAAGGGGTAAAGAAAGGCTTCTCCAAGACATACTTGGCTCGACACTCAGGAAGGAGCCAAGAAGAAAAGATCCGGCTTCGGGCAATGCGGGGGAGAGTCTGCAAAGATCGCCTCGTCCAATCTAGGCCTTGGGGGGGAGGGAGTATAATAGACGTTTAAAGGGGAGGAGCGCAGGGAGAAAGCTAGGTGGCCTCGAACCCGTTAGGGTAAGAAAAAGTCCGCAGAATCTCTTGTCGATATGTTGGAGACATGTCCATAATTCCGTCAAGAGGGGGGGGTCAGGGAAAAAGGGAAAAGGCTTGTCTTCTGTCCAGCCGGACCGATAAAGACCGAAAAGGGGGAAGGGGAGGGAAGCTCCGAAAAAGGATCTCCAGTTAGAGCACTGGACCTCAGGGGTTTTGTAGCCTCGTATGGGGGAATAATGGGAGAACAATATAAAATAGTCAAAGACGAAAAATAGACGGCAAGGGGAGAAAAAGGGAGAAGCTGGGGCCATAAATATGCGCGACCTGGGATCTTCGGGCTCCTCCCATTCGGCAAAAATGGAAGGGATAAAAAGCCCCCCCCCCAACCCGCCCTAAGAAAAAACATGAAAAAGGGGGGGAATTTCCATGAGAAAGTTCCTTTCCTTCAGTTTCCAGAAAGGTTTCGTTTCGAATTATCTATGCCGGGGGTCGAAAGGAGAAAGGTTTGGGAGCACCTTTCAAATGAGGGAAGACGGCCGTCGTTCAGGAGGGAAGGGAATAGACGGAAGATCTGATCGTATTGCTTCTCGTGATTACGGACTAAAGAAAAATCCGGAGGGGGAGAAAAGGCTTCGGAGTAGATACTCATCTCGGTTCGGCCAATGGAGAACCTTGAACGCCGTGACGTTGCTGAAAACAAAGAAAGGCGTAGCAAAAAGGAAAAAGAGTAGAGCACATAGTCGCCCTCACTGCTAGAGGGGTTTGAAAACAGGGAAAAAAAGTGGAGAAGAGAGAGAGCAACCACCAAAAAAGAGCCGCAATGTATCGTGACTCGCCACGAGAATGTTCTGAAAGGAAAAAAAAAGAAGGAACTGAAGACGCCGTAGAAGGAAATAGCCTCCAGGAAGGGAGTTCAAAGTTAAGAATGGCCAAAGGATCGAGACTACTAGATCGGCAAAGAATGAGGAACCAAGGGAAAGGGGGAGAGGAGCCCGTTTGGAAACGATACAGCATCTTCAAGACGACCGTCAGGGGGCTGATCTTCACCGTCCCTAAGTGAGGGCAAAAAAAGAAAGGGCAGGAAGGGCGTTCTGGAAAAAACAAGAGAGGGGGGGCCTCTGAGAATCATTCGCACGACAAGGGGGGAACTGAAGGACCGCACAGCAAAGGGAGGACCTTCAAGTGAAGGCGTCCATGCCGGCTGAGGACGAGGGGAGAGTTTCTGAAAAGAATTCATTTCGAGCAACGAAGAGATAGGGAGAGCGCTTTCTGGGATAAAAGAGAAAGTTCTCGAATTGCCGTATGGCGGCAGAGCGGGAACGTGATGAAGAAGGAGGGGAAGGGAAGTCTTTCGACCAGACGCTTCTCCCACAACCCGGCAAGTGCTCTCCTCCTCTACGACGAAACGGGGGAAAAAAACCCCCCCAAAAGACAATTCGCCAACTCGGGCACTGTCGCACTATAGGAAGAGAATGGCAAAAGAAGGCGTGAACAGGTTTGCCGGCCCTAAGAAAGGCTGGGAGGGAAAAAGGGGATAGGACAGAGAACTATCGGCTGAAGGGGGGGGAATTGGACTTACCAGAACGGGACAATCTCTTGAAACGAAATCGCTCTCGAATCCAGAGGAACGACTTTAGGCGAAAAAAAAAGACTATATTTTCTAGGCGATAAGGCGATCGTAAAGAGGGGAAGATGTCCTCGAAGAATCCTGGATCGCCAGAGAGGCTTTGCGCCTTCGAAGGAAGGCGGGATAGGAAAAAGCTGCCAATGTCTGGTACATTGGAGAAGAAAGGAAAAACCGGAATCTCCTAGTCGCCAACACCACGAAAGAGGAGAAGCACAGTTTAGAAAAGACTCCAACGCCTTCCAGGAGAAGAAAGGGGTTATCTGTCCCTGGGAGGAAACAATTTCGATGATCCGGAGGGAAGGGAACAAGCTCCTCATAGTTGGAAAATAGACGAAAGCAGGGGCTGAAAAACTTCTAAAGATGAGGAAGCTTAGCGAAATGTGAAGGATAAGGAAAGGGGTAACCTATGTTATCGGACGGGGACAACAACAAAAAAAGCAAAAAGACTGTTGAAAGAGTTTTTCCAAACGGAAAGGAACTGGTTTCAAGGAAAGGAGAAAATCGCTCATCGTGTAACTCAAAGGCGAAATGAGAGGAAGATAACAGGGAAGGCATCTTATCAATACGTAACCAGACGTTTGATGCCGACAGAGAAGCAGGGGAGCCGCTTTCGGAACTCAACGCTGAAATCAGAGAGCCGAGAAAACGGGGGGGGGAGGGGATGCTGAAAAAGTTTCCTAAAGCGGAGCAAAGGAAAAACGTCACCTGCTGAGAAAAAACGGAAGATGAAGCTTCCTGACCTTTCGGGGGGGACTAAGAAACTTTAAAGAGGCATTACTATCTAATGGCCGGCGAAGAAATACGTTTGAAAAAGAGAGGTCAGGGTAGAACAATTTTCATAAAAGGACCAGGAAACTAGGGAGGGGGGGGGTTCAAGGATACTCAGTAGGATGGTAGAAAGGACTAATTCAGCATATGGCGCGACAGCGAAAAAAAATTCTTTCGCCGTGGTGAAGAAAAAGGGTCGTAGAAAACACCTTAGACAGTGGTCTAAAAAAAAATACAAAAGGGGGACCGAAACTCCTTGCGGGTAAAGAAGCAGAAGGGGGAATGACTCTTTCCCGAAAAGACGATCCAGGCCATGAATATCGGGAAGACCGTGGCCGCCCTGCCTTGTGCTGAGTAAGGAAGAAGAGCTGCGAAGGGATCTCACTACCCCTTGAGACAAATCCTATAGAAGGGGGAGAAAACGGCTTAACATCGCTGCCGCCTCAGGCGAGATAGGGGAAAGAGAGAGCCTCCTTTTTCTTGAAGTAGCGTTGCTCGATAGAAGTAGAAGAGATTCGGAAAAAATCGAACCCTTATCTGGGGCTGAGGAAATATAGGAAAGGCAGCCAGATCTCTTGGAAGCCATTTCCATAAGTCCGAACTAACTTGGGGGGGTCGGCAAACCTGTAAAAGAAGGAGGGATGCTGGGAAAAAAAAGGGGGGACTTGCCCGACAGGGATGAGTCTGAAAGTAAGAGAGAATCCATAGGAAACTTTTATATCAACTGGACTCATGGGTGTGGTAGCCGGTTCTATAAGGGAAAAAATTGACCAAGGGGGTAAGAATATTCATACTTGCGCAGAAGGAAAAAAGGGAAGGAAGAAGAGGTATTGAGCGCTACCATTGGCGTCTCAGGACGACCGCCATGCGGCCATTGAAACCCGGAAAGGGAAAGGGCCGCCTTCGCGACAGAAGGATCAGTCCATGTTGGGGGAAAAGGGTCCTTCAGTTCCAAGGGGCTAATTTGCCCCTTGGTCGCAAAAGCCGATCTTTGTTTGCAGGAAAGCACCGGGACAAATGAGGAAAGGAGGGAAAGAAGCGGGAGCGCTTCTGGACTAGACAGCCAAAAGGATATTGGAAGAGAAAATCTTTTAGAAAAAAAGTCCGTCCATTGGTGAAGAGGATATCAAGGGCCTCTCGCTTTGACGAAGGAAAACGAAAGGGACAAAAATGGAACCCGTGACGGTTTAACTCCTGACTCTAAAAAGAAAAGCAAGGAGGAGAAAGGGAAAGGAAAAACATAGGAGAAAACTGTTTCTATTCCGATACATTGCTT
>Ga0179593_1682876_pt1 | contig 10137 bp, 8 predicted proteins | sample CZODoug2_1_08_16_FD_185931 | JGI IMG/M metagenome (GOLD analysis project Ga0179593, IMG submission 185931) | Vadose zone soil fungal communities from Angelo Coast Range Reserve, California, USA - CZODoug2_1_08_16fungal (PacBio error correction) | ecosystem: Environmental > Terrestrial > Soil >...
GCGGGGGGTCAGGACGCTTCGAAGAGCGTCATCGTGCAGCGCTGAATGGAGGGGAGATTGCGCGCCACCGCGAAAACGAAGCCGATAAGGGAGAAATGGGTAAAGGGGGGGGTGCGTTTAGCGACCCCGGCGTACGCGTCGTCGGAAAGAAGGGAGGGGGTCAGGGCGGTCCGTAACACTCTTCGAGGAAAATAATAAAGTCAAAAAAATCCACTCTTAACTCCATGGCCCCCCTTAACCTAGGGATGCGCGCGAGTAGGGATCGGAGCGCGCAGCGGCCTCGAACGCATGGGGGAACAAAAAGCCTGGGTCCGCCTCTAACTCGATTCCCCCAAACCAAGAGGGGGTGAGTCCTCCATAAGGGGGGTCGCACAGGGGGCGTCGGGGGGTCCGCTCGATGGGAGGGAGAGGCAGGCGACCCCGAATCCTACAAGTACGAAGATACGATCGTAAGTCTCGATGAAGCGAGGACCCAAGAAGGAATCTACAAAACGGAAGGATTATGAGGGAGGAGAGTTTGGGAATAGTCCAATAGAAGCAGGAAGATATCCGCAGTCCCCTACTAATTCAGACGAGGCAGAACTCGGGTCCGCGGAGAACATCAGCGCGACATCGAAAGCGGACGGGACGACTCCGGAGAAATAGGAGGAAGAACCCTCGGGAAAGGGGTTTTTATTTCGATTTGCGAAACACGAGCACCTTAGAAAATTAGGGGACAGGGAGAGACTGCATCGATTCCAGAGCGCTCTAGAGCACTCAGAACTCGCGCAAGCCCTCCCTGTTAGTGCGGCCAGGCTGCCGAGGAGGATTTATCCGAATGCAGGCCGCGACTAGTGTTGACACGGGAGAACGGCTTCCCCAGACGGCTCAGGAGAGAGATACGAAAGAGATTGGAAAACGAGAAGGGTGTACGCCGATGGCGGGGGGTACCCATGTCGTTATCTGCGTTGTTTCGGGTTGTAAGAGAGGCCATCGCCCTCCAGGGAGAGAAGGGATAGGGATCAAAGGAAGGAAAGGGAAGGACGCCACATCCTCCGTTACGCCTTCCTTTCTCGGGAAAAGGGAAAAAAACTCACTGCACCGAGGTCGCGCTACAATCTGGCCCTGGACCCCTGGGAGCCAGGGTCGGACTCCCGAGGACCAGGATAAGATACGCGACGACCGGGAGGACGCTGGATTAAAAAATCCCTGATCCCTTTCCCAGAAAGCCGACTCCTTCCTCTTCGCCCAAGTGAGCTAGCCTCGACCTTGCGCGGATCGAAGGAAAAGGAAGAAACGCTGCCGATTTGGATAGAAAGGGGAAACAGACGTCTACGAGGCGCCACTGGACCCCGCTGAACAAGGAAAGAATACACGACGCCGGGGCGAGCCGGCCTTCGCAACTTCGCGAGGCGTTCAGATAGAGTCCTAGATCGCGCGGTGGAAAAGCAGGAACTATCTCCAAAACTACTGTAGGCGCGCGGGGAGTTGGGCAAAAAAGGCGGGAAGATCGCGGGGCGGGCGCGGTAGAATCCGGAAAGACGAAGAAGGCGGAAAAAATCTAGGAAGAAAGACTGGCTAGAGGAGGGAACGCTTGGTGGCCCGGGCCCATGGGAGAGAGAAATGTTGCCGGAGGGACCAGGCCCAAGGAGTCCGCCGAGAACGGCTGCTCGGAGGGGTAGCGGAAGTCGGGAAAGGGAATTCAGAAGGACCATTGGCCGGCCCCCAGGACGAGACCGAGTGGAGTGGTGGTTCCAATTTAATTCTCAGAAGCGAGGAGCCCCAGCACTTCCGCCTTCATACTTGCGGGGGCCGACAAAAGGGACTCCATCAGAAAAAGAATACTGTCGCGAAGGATATGGAGAGCGTGTTGCTGCGGTCGATCTTGAGAGAGAAAGAAAGAGGATTTCGGGGGGCAAGGCAAATCGGAAATCCGGCCCGGCTATACGAAAGGAAGAAGGGGGAAGGGGGTCCGGGGAGGAAAAAAAGAAAGGCCCGCCAAGAGAGGGGGGAAAAAAAGGCTGAAGATGGCCACATCCGGGTCGAAAGGTGGAAACGGCAGCTCCCGCGTGCGCCCGGAAAGGAGACAAGAATTCAACAACAACGGAGTAGGAGAAGATATGGGATCCCGGGCCGGGCGAGCGCTAGCGAGGAAAGGGGGGAAGAAATTCTCAGGGAAAGAAAAAAAGGGGGGTCTCAAGGAGAGGGGTCTGTTCATTCCGGTTCGTAATACCTCTTCATAACAGGAAACGAGGAAAGTGGTCTCGTCCGGGGCAACGATCTCAGAGGTCCTCCGCCGGTCACACAGAACGTGAAAGGAGAAGGGAAAAACTATCGAAAGAAGCGAACCGAATGTACGGAGCACAGCCTCCGCGTTGCGGTGCAATGGGGTTGAGGAAGTACTGCGGAAGGGATAGTCGGCGTGGGGAAAACGTAAGACTTACCGGAGAACAAAAAACTCCACCTCGGTCCGCTCTGCCTCGCATGTTAACGACGCTACTAGCCAGAGCTCGAGACACTATAGAAAATCGCCGGGGAAGTTTTGAAGGGGGGGGGCTCAAAACGACAAAAACGAAGGGTGAGACCATTGACCTCTCAAAATACCTCTCAGAGCGCTTCGTTTATGCGCTAAACGCTAAGATCTTTCGTATCCTGAAGGCCTTATGAAAAAAGAAAAAGAGCCTCCAAGAGAAGGGGGCTCGAAGACCGCGCGCCGGGGGCCGACTCCTCCGAGATCACTCCAGGGTATCTCTAAGTCGCGCGGCAAGGTCATACAACTCTCTCAGACTAGAGAGAGCGACAGAAAGACCCTTCTTCAGAGCAACGGCCGCCGCCATCACAGAGAAACGATGGCGGGGGGAATGAGCAAAATCAGGAGCAGGACTCGGGCTGTGCCGCGCGAACCCGCTAAAGAGTGAACCTGAGCAACCGACCGAGGACAATCAAATCAATCTAATAGACAGGAATGAGGGATGGGAAGAGAGTCCGACAGGATGTTCCATGCGACTGTTGGAGGGTCCCTGCACGTAAGGGTCCAGACAAGGTCGGATATAAGAGGGAGCGAAGTCATTGGTAGGCCCAGGCTCGGAGAGTGATTTCCAGGGGAGCAGAAAGAGAATGAGGTTAAGGGGAATTCGAAAGAACGATACTTAGGTCCTTAAATGGGTTTCTCGCCCGCGAGGAAGTCCTGGGCGCTCCAGGAGCGAAAAAAAAAACATCTTGACGGCAGCCTCCTGGGGGGAGAAGATACACCGGCCCGGAAAAGGCAAGATCACTACGCAGAATGAGGCGGTGTACACGAGGACGGAGGTTCGGAGGAGACCCTAGATTGAGCACGTCGAAGCCGGAGAATCTTTCGTAAGCAGAGAGGACCATAAGGAGGCCAGTGGAGGAACCATCAATCCGCTGGAAACGCCATGGCCAAATACGCTTCCTACTCTTTAGGTCTTGGACTAGGTAGTATTCCCGCGGGGAACGGGAGGGAGAAGGAAGAGCTCTTATCCTTACGAATCCGGTGCGTCGCCTCAGGCACTCTAACTCCACCCCAGAAGCGGGGGGGGAAAAAAGAAGGGGAGGGACACGGGAGGAGACGAAAGGAGAAGAAGGGAGGGAGGCCGCAATTGAAATTGGGAGAGCTGGAAAGAAAAGCTGCGACCCAATAGCGACGAAACCGGGACGACTAGTCCGGGGAAAAGAATATTCTCGATGAGAAGGCCGAGATCTAGGAAAACAACGGAGGAGGAGGAAAGATATCTATCTCGGTCTTTTTGCCTCTCGTCACTCAGAATCTAGTCCCCTGAAAGAGAGGCGAGGGAAAAAATTCAGAGAAGAAGATACCGAAGGAGGAAGGGCGGGGAGAAGTACAGAGAGGGATGACCGAAACCGCTTCGGGTTTGGGGGGAGTCGAGTGGCTCGAGGCGACTCATAGGAGGAGACCGTGGTCCAACTCCCGGATCTGAGGGAAAAACGGAAGAAAAAATGCCCGGAGGACGGGCGGCCGAGCACGGGCTGATGGCGTGCTAGAGCCTGGAGGATAGAAGCGGGGACAGAAAAGCGCTTCAAAAAAAAGGGACCCAAAAACTAGAAAAGACGCAGAGAGAGGGGGGGGAACTCCCGCCCCCATCAGCAAGGTTAACCCGCGGTCTTAGAGGGGTCGGAGGGGGACGCAGGGTTGGTAAGCCAAATAAAAAAGCCTGTCAAGGAAAAAGAGGAAAGCCGCAGGGACGGCGTCCTCTCCACAAAATCCTTCCGGACAGACCTTCTCGGGGCGGAACTGAACAGTGAAAGCATAAGAGACGTTTCTAAAAGAAAAAGGGAAAAGAAAAAAGAAAATCCCGAGAGGAAGGGAGTCAAGTCAGGACCACTGATATCTGACTGATCGCGAAGAAAGGTGATGACGTCAAAAAAGGACCACCGGAGAGTCACCTCGGGGAAGGAAAGCTTCCTCTAAAAAAAAAAAACAAAAAAACAGAGGGGGCAGGACTAGCCGAGAAGAGACGAGTTCGCTTCGGCCTGGCAAACGGGCGGCCGCGTGCCACTGACTACTAGTTGGAAGAGTGCGCGCTCAAAAGAAAGCAAAGCGGCAAAAAAGGCAGGCCAAAGTACTCAACCTCGCACCCCGGCTGGCGTTCCTTGAAAAAATACTTCTCCTTCGGTAGAGAAGCAAAGTTCCTCTTACCGACCCGTCGGAAGGTGGAGTCGCGCGTACTTACGGAGGAAAAAGGGAACGCTAACCTGGATTGAGGGATTCGGTTGCACACCTGTTGTGTAGGGAACTAAGTCGAGGGCGAGCGAACCAGGGAAAAATCAGAAATCTATAGTAGCCGCCTGAGCAACCTCTCGATAACGAAGGCGGCGCGTAATTGTTGTTTCAAAGCGGGAGGTCCGCGCCGCTGCGGGGAGCTCCGAGACAAACTTCTCCCTCCGGGGAAAAGTAAACAAAAAACGGCTGCAGCGGCATCGACGATCGTGTCGATCCTGGGGGGGCGAAACGTTAGGCCGCGAACCGTTTCACTACATGACGATACGGGGTGGGGGTTAAATCGCAGGGAAAAGGGGCGCCCCCAGAAGCCTTCATCGTGAGCGCCGCCACTTTCCTCCCCAAAGGGCCAGCGTACTGGCCGAGGCTCTCAGACGGTATCGAGAAGAGATGTCGGATGCGCAAAACGTCGCTGAGGAAGAACGCGAAAAAAATGGTGAAAGGAGGCGTAAAAATTCCGCCGCGGCCCCGAGACAGGGTCCGCTGAAATGTGAAGAAAATTGGACAAGGAAGACCGAACAAGATCGAGGGCGCGGTCCGGAAAAACGGGAACCGTGTCGACGGACAAACCGAAGGGAAAAAAAAAAAGCCAGAGCCGCAAAAAGAAAACGGAGTAGTAAAAGAGAGAGAATTGCACCCTGGCCCCCAAACAAGGGGTTCCCGGGGGCAGCCGCGAATGAATCAATGTACGTCGAAGGCTTGCGGGAAGAAAAAAAGGACCTCCAACGTGAAAAAGGCCAGGAAGACCTCTGTCTCTTGAAGAACGTCTCTTCCGAAGAAGGTCCAAAAAGAACTTTCCTCGGGCTGAAGAGACGAGCGGACCGCAGCACAAAGGCCAATCTAATGACAGTACGCGAAGGAGAAGAATCCGCGATAAAAAAAAAACTTGGAAGGGGAAAGGACGGGGGGTCAGCAAGATCATTAATTAGGAGGCGGGGGCGCCCAAAATCTCCCGGAGAGCCGGCCCTTGTCGGAACCCGACCAACGCGGTTAGCGCCGCCGGCAGTGAAGAAGACAAAAAACACAAAGAAGAAAAAATCGATCGACATAAGATCTTAGAGACGGAAAACGTTCTCGAGAAGGGGGACCGTACCGGAGCTAATACGTCACAGCGAGGGAAAGAAGTGGACCAAAAAAAAAAGGGGAAACTCTACACACTTCTGAGAGCTGGAGCCTACGTTCTGAAATCTCTCTGAAACAGCGGCTGGAAGGTTTGACGGGAAGCCAGTACGTGGGGAAAGAAGACCGAAAAAAAAAGAGGACTGGGGGGCACCAACTCCTCTCGCCTCCATGTAAGGGAAGAGGCTCTCGTGCACCTACCCACGCGCTCAGGAAAAGACGGTCTTCATAGAGAGGAACAAAAAAAAGAAAAAGCGGAAAAAAAAGGCCTCCGGCGTCGAGGTTGCTGTGTCCATCGGTCAAAAAGACTATGCGCCTGAGTATCAGAGGCTTCTTGTCCTGTGCAGCGAAAACGAGGAAAGGGAAGCCAGTCAGGAAAAGAAAGCAACTGGCCGAAAACAGAGAAATCGAGGCTCGAGCAGCAAGAGGTGCCGGCCGAAGAGGAAGGTTTCCGGCCAGGAGGTGCCGGAGACTTATGGGAAAAGAACATGAAGAGGAAAGGAGGTAAAGAACAATGACGGACGAGCAGAGGTAAACACCGCGCGCGCAGGAAAGGCCATGGTCGGCTTTACCACGATCAATTGCGTGCCGGGCCCCCTTCGCCCGAAGGGTCCAGGAAAAACGCAAAGGGACAGGGAGGGATAGGCGTCACCTCGGGGTCTCTCCAAAGATGGCAGCGAAAAACCCGCGAACCCGCCGATCAAACGACCCACAGACAAAAATGCGGAGCCCATAAGGCAGGACGTCGGAGAGAGGACTTAGCAGGGGGTCCCGGGAAGCTCGAAAATCGACGAGATTGCCAGGAGACTCGCCGAAATAAGACGTCCATGCCAAAAAGGGTATGGGGAAATCAGTTCGTAGGGGACTATCCTATCGCGCGGGAATGCAGTCGCTCGAAATCAAGGATCCGCCAGGGGAAAAGTACGATCAACAACCCACCAAAAGGCCTCCAAGGGGGACATTCGCCCTGAGCGCCGTCAGCGTCGATGGGGAAAGCAGTGATGTTCTTGAGCGGCACAGCGCGACCGTACTCGAAAGAGGGAAAGACTTCGACCGGGAATTAGTCGAGGGGGGGAAGAGTCAAAGGAGATCAAAAAGGAGGCGGAGGAAAAATAGCCTCTGCGGTGGGCCGACGTCACCATCGGAAGAATATCGTCCCGAAAAGATACTCCGGGAAAAAAGGTAGAAAGGCGCGAAGGAAGAGGATCCGGAATGGAACTCCCTCTTGGGAACTCACGCCGCTTCGGGTGTGTGGGAGTTCAGTTGCAGAGAGGCGACGCCGATGGCGGAGGTAAACGCGCATCCTGAGGATCGCCGCGGAAAAAAATCCGCCCTGAGGGAGGGAAGGGCGTGCCATGGAGGATTATCTGGAGAGTCTACCGTGGCCCGAAAGACAGCTTTCCTTCAGATTCCAAAAAAAGAAATCTCCGGCGACGAAAAGCTGGTTAAGACCAAAATCTCCCGGAGTTTAAACCCCGCATGAGTTTCGTATGGAAGCTTTCGTTGGGAAGAGGCTCTCCCTCAGATCGAAGGAAAGAGCTCTGAGCGAGAAGAGGGCTCCAAAAGATTTCCGGACAGAGTGAGAATACTGAACAGCACGCAACTCATTATCGGCTGCTACGACTCAAGTTGTGTTTTGGGTTGTTTTTTGTTGTTTGTTGGAACCTCCTGCGCCGCGAAAAAAAGTCACCTCTTCTCGACAAACCACTGTCGATAGAAGAGACGCGACGACCGGAAAAAAAGGAAAGGTAGAAAGCGGAGGGAAACTGGGGGGGAACTCGGTCCGAGAAGGATCTTTCGACTGCCTTCACGATAGACTAGAGTCTTTCGATTAAAAGGGCGCGGGCCGAAGGAACTCGGGGAGGAGGGGTTTACGAAAACGGACATAGAAGAGACTATGCTCCTCTGATTGGACCCCTTGGCAAGAACCTCAAACTAAGAAGGAATGACTTCAAGGTGTATGCCTCAGATTCAAATCAGAAGTAGTCAAAAGATCTGGGCTGCGCGCTGGTTACGGAGGAGTCACGAGCGCAGAAAACGCTAACTTGTATGCGCGCGGCTGAGGGGAAACAGGCGGATCTGGTCTTTCAAGTCGCGGTCTTTCGGGCAGAGAAAAAGGCAGCTCGGAATACGAGAAAGCCAGAGGATCCAGAAGGAAACTCTTCGAGGGGAATCGGGGTGGCCGCGAAAACTTTTCCCGCGCTCCGGCCGGAGGGAAACCATCCTCGAAAGTCGGCGAGGATAGAAAAGATCGAGAGGATCAGTAAAAAACGTCGGGACGGCAAGGTCAAAACAAGAGTTGGAGTGGGTGGGGGATACCATGGAAGGAGAATACTTTCGAATACCGTCAAGCTCGAGGTTAAAGAGGAAGGCCGCCGAAGTAAGTAGAAAACCCGACCCGATCTCGGGGAAGCCGTATGAAAGGAAATTTGGTCGGAGGCTGCGGGTGTCTGCGTTCGCTCTTTGCCGAGCCAGATGACAAGTTCGTGTTCAGACCCTAGGGCGGAAGGAAGTCCCCTTCCCAAGAACAGGGAAAAGAACTTTAAACCTTCCTTAAAAAAAAAGAAGCGCGGGAAGTCTGGGACCCGCAAGACGGGTCGAGGACGGAACGGCTCGCGCCGCGCGCCAGGCAGGGCGCCATATCTCTAAAACCAACAACGGTAGAGACTATGTGAACTTGAAGGGCGCGCTACGGGTGTCAATGTCAGTAGGAGGAAAAAGGAATTAAAGAACGCGAAAGAGGGAGGCGGGCAGGGCAGGTGTCTTCCAATCCAGGAATTAACATACCGCGGCCGCTGTCTCGGGGAAAGCGGAGATCTCTCCTGCACTAAGGGTAGCACACGAAAGTGGAAGATCTGCAGCACAAAAGGGCAGCAAAAAAAAAAAGCTCTGAAAGTACCGCAGCCGCCTCCTCGGGGGGGGGGGGCGTCCATCACCGCGTTGGGCCAGGTGCGGAAAGGACTAAAAAAAGGAAACTCAGTAGAAGTAGTTTTGCGCCCCAAGAAGGTGAAAGGGGAAACTCCACCGAGGGGAAACGTAGCCATTCCGTCGGGGGACCTTTCGTTACGACGCGGATCGACAGATCTCTCGCCAATCGGAGAAAGAGCATCCGGTAAGTAGAAGGGAGCACTGGGAGAAGATCAGAAAAAAGCGTGCCGGACCAGGGGAAGGGGACACCACCCGCTTCCCCCATAGACGCAGCGTAGTCGCGGGGTCTAAAGAGAATATTCTTTCTTCTCCGCGAGTGGGGTATTTTCAGGAACAAAGAGAATGGAGGGAGACCTAAGCACGCTCGCCGGTGAAAACCACTACCGAAAATAATCCAGGAACGAACGATTAAAAAGGGGTGAAACCGAGAGAGCAGAGAGGGCGGCAAATCGGGAAGAGTAACTCCCTAGGAAGAACTACCCTTCGGCAGCCGCCGACCTCCCGTCTTCAAGGAGTATTGAACGGAAAGACCATACGAAGAGGAAGAGAACTTTCGAATTCGAGAAAAAGGCCATGTGTATTGAACTCTAAAGATCCAAAAAGAAAAGGGAAGACCGAAGCGAAAATAAAGTCGGGGATGCTCTAGCGCCAAATTCTAATGAGGAAGGGGTTTGGTAAAAAGTAGTCAAGGTAGGGGGAACGGGAAAGAACGCATCCCAGCCGCCCCGGTCGTGCGATGAGCGATCAGACAGGGGTACTGGAGAAAAAAATCCCCGAAACCGGAAAGCAGGGTCGAGTATAGCCCGAAATCATGAGTTGGGTCCGGGGGAAGTCTCGAACGAGAAGGGGAAGGCAGAGGCGTCCTATTAATGAAGAGGCGCTCCAGGAGCGGCAACCTCGGTGGGCGCTCCTGGAGGAGAAGGGCAAAGCGTCCACAGCTAACAAGGACGACAATCAAGACAAGAAAGAGGCTTGGAAGTGCAAGGAAACACAGATCTTGCGCGGAGGAGGAGCCGGAGCCGGTGGAAAATTTAATCCGCGCCGGACCGCGTCGAGAATTTTCCATGTAGACCCGCCAAAAACTCCGCGGAAAGAAAATGTCCCGAAACTACATTAGGGAGGAGGGAGGGGGGGCTCTCCGAATCGCTGCCTCGAGGGCTGATCTCGGGATGACCTGGACTAAAACGCGGGGCTCTACTCCGACACGAAAAACACCAAACCGGAGGTTCATAAGGGGGAAAACGCTTTCTAAAGCGTCTGAATGTCGCGCATAAGGGGGAGTTGAGCTTCCCGCCGACACCAAACAGTCCTAAGGATCCCGGGGATAAGGATGGAAGAAGGACCAAAACAAG
>Ga0179593_1723759_pt1 | contig 10137 bp, 12 predicted proteins | sample CZODoug2_1_08_16_FD_185931 | JGI IMG/M metagenome (GOLD analysis project Ga0179593, IMG submission 185931) | Vadose zone soil fungal communities from Angelo Coast Range Reserve, California, USA - CZODoug2_1_08_16fungal (PacBio error correction) | ecosystem: Environmental > Terrestrial > Soil >...
GAGGGCGGGGTCGTACCCCGGAAAAGAAGGGCACCTTCCCTGTGGAAAGTCTTCGACAAGAACGGTGCGTTAAAACAGGGCGGGGGATGCTGGTAAAAGGTCCCAAATCTCACACCAAAACGCCAAAAGAAGGCGATGGTCCACCAGTGCCACGTAAAAAGATCAAAAAGGGGACCATCGGCCACGGCCGTTACTCCCCGGCCTCCAGGTCCTCCAAATGAAACCGGGGGGGGAACTGGCAAATATCACTTACCGCGGCGAAAGGGACTCCGAGGCTCAAGGGGAGAAACCACAAAAAAAGTCGATTCAGGAGAAAAGTGGGGGGAAATTGCAAACTTTGGAGGTGCAGGGGAAAATAGGCCAAGATAAAGCAACGACAATATCCTCATGGCGGGGCCAACGTGGCCCATTGAAAAAGTACCCGAAGCCCGAAAAAAAGAGCGCGAACACCACAAGCCTCGAGAGAAACAAGAAAAACACAGATGTCCACGCGGGAGCCTCCGACTTCGCGCAGAAGAGGGAGGTTGGTTTTCAGACCTTCGGCAAGGGAAAAACCAAGATCGAGAAAAAGGAAGAGGAAGGCGGCTCGGGAGGGGACCTCGGGACGACAAAACCAGATATAGGGGTTCCGAAAAAACTGACCGCTCGAAATCATCCGAGCGTTTGGTCATGTTGCAGGAAGGGGAACGCCCGAGACAAGGCCCCATAAAGTCAGGGAAAACCGATCATATTCGTCTAGGCCGGCCCAATCTAAGCAAAGACTCAAAACAAGAAATGGGAGGGAAAGAGTAAATTCCACTTGGTCCAGGAAAACGTCGAAAAAGCTTGAGGGTTGAAGGGGGATCAAAAGCGTCCCAAACTGTGGAGACCCCAATCATAAACACTACGTAAACCCTCTAACTTACGGGACGAACTTCTGCTCCCAAAGGTGCACCTACAAAGTGAGTAACAGGTGGTGACTTCAGACCAAGGGAGTTTGGTATGGGGACAGCAGGGTACCCAAAGGAATGTCGTGCCCTATTCGGTAGAGATCAGTTGCTTATCACAAGAGACGGGAAAAAGAAGGACCCCCACCAGACAAACATTCCTCGGAAGGTGAGAAATAGGGCACATTCCGCAAGGGGAAAAAAGAACCAAGAGGATACGGGACTCATAGGCGAGTCACGGAAAAATAAGTGGACTTTCCGGTTTTGCACCGAGAAAAGAACCAACCCCGCAAGACTGAGCCGGAAGTAAGATGACACACGCCGCAAAATCAGAAAAAGGAAAAAAGGGAGTCTCTAGTACATGAAATGAGAGCGGGGGGAAGAGCGAAGGGAAGAGAATGGCAGCCGAATCAAACTGCAGGAACTCCAAGTAACGAACAACTGAAATGCAGTCAAAAAAATAGAAACAACCCGAAGAGGGAAAGAAGCGCGGCAATCCATGGGCTGGCACACCACCATCCATGCCCGACGAGGTCTGCCCCAACATAAGAGTTGGAGCGCCTGCAGGGGAGACTGGAAGTCAGGTTGCTGTTAACCAGGGGGTGCCATGCTGCAGGGAAACGGGAAACCACAAGGTGTAAAACCACGTCAAAAAAGGTGGAGAAGGGCCAGTCAGGCAGTTTCGGAGACGAAAAAAAAAGAAAAAAATCATAAGAGCCTCGGGAAGTCGAAAAAATTGGGGGGGGGGTGTGGGAAAAAGGCCAGGGCAAGAGCTCAACAGACCGCCGGCATAAAAAAAGGCAGCGGATGGGGACCAATACCAAAGCCACCAGGCCGAAAACCATGAAGTGGGCCTGGGTCGATCCACACTCCACTCCTCCCAAACTGCAAAAAAAATGGGCCCGGCTAGGTCGAAAATTGGGGCAGAGAAGGCAAAAAAACACCTAGAAACACACATCAATTGAAAAAATTACTGCCACAAAAACTGGGGCCGCTGCACGTCGCCGGAGGCAAGAAGGAGGAGAAACAACAAACAGGGGAACGTGGGCGTACGAAATGGGGACGAAACGTTCTGAAGGTAGACGAAAAAAAGTGATCAAGAAAAAGTGCTGATCCCTGGAGGGGACTACCGGAAAATGGACGGTGTAACTCTGAGACCGGGTCAAAAAAAGGGAAAACGGTCCGGGGGAGGAAGGAGAACCGCCTGCAGGAGACCTCTTCTGATTTCGGGGCCGGACAACGCCTCAAAAGAAAACAGACGGCTCAAAAGTAAAGGGGGGAGTGGGACAAACTGAAATTCAGACGGGTGCCAGAAAAATACGTCATAAAAAGGGGAGAGAGTCGCCAAGAAAAAGGAGGAAAAATGGGACGACTGACGAAACCATAAACGAAGAGTTCTCAATATTTATTCCCAGAAGGATCAAATGGGTTCCTTGGGGGGCGGGGCAGAAACCAAACAATTACTGGACAAAAGGGCGCCAAATCCATATCGTTCGAGCTTGGGATAGCACGCATGAGGGGGCTCAGAGGTGCCGTCATCCAGTCGACGCGTTTTACTAACACAAGACAAAAAAAAAAAGAGAAGGAACGGGCCAAAACTCCAGCACCAATTGATGGTAATGGGGTCCTAATGCAACACCCCTCGAAGCGGAAGAAAAAAGGTCCATTCAGAAAAAGGCGGTGAAAAAAGGGGGGCTCCATCAGTAGGACAGATTGAGGGGGGGGGCCGAATGGCCGTTCGAGGGAAACTGCAAAAAAAAGATTGGTCAGCGGCGCGCGGGCTGAAGCTTGAGAGACGCACCGCCCACGCCCCGCCGGTGGCGCTGGGGATCAACCAAAAAAAAATGATAAATTCGGCTCGCTGGGGGGTCGATAAAGGGCGAGTCCCCTATTGTGAGGTCAAGATGTGAGGAAGGGAAAGACTCTTAAAACAAAAAGAGGAAGAGAGAGATTTTCCTGGGGGGGGCCGAGAGACCGATGAAATGAAACCTCAGCCCAAAAAACATCACCGCTAGAACCAGAAATATAAGGGGGTTGGGAAAAGGGCAGCGCTGAGGGAAAGGCGTTCCGCCTTGAGGGATTGATCAACGAACAGGAAATGGCAACCCGAAACTTTGCCGAACGGACCTCGGGGAAAAAGACCACTGAGAAAAACATCAAACAGGATGATGAAAAACGTTGGGCCGATTTGCCTGAATGGGGGAAAAAATGCGGCCCAGCCAGAACGGCTAGGGTGAACCAGCATTCTGCGTTCCAACAAAGGGAGACACCGTCGTTCGGCAATGCCGGAAACGACCAAAACGAGAATGTTCGAAAGCAAAAAAAATCAAGGATGAACTGGGCCAACTACTAACCGGGCACGTCGCGAAAAGGGTTTGCGGGCTTTAAAAAATGATGACAACGGGCATAGCAGGGGGGGTCCAAAAAAGGCAAAAGGACCACGACCAAGTGATCGAGCGGGAAATGATGGATCAGCTCGTCGGATCAGAATTCAACGGGGTCGCCATAAGGCTCCCTGGAAAAAAAAAGTCCCGCCGAAAGGGGTAGAATAGTTTGTTTCTGCAAACCGGAGGGACCAGTGTAATCAGGGCCGAATTTGGGGGCGCAGAAGGATGAAAGGGCAGACTTTTGGCTGGGCCGGAACAGGCCGCCACGGATGGGGAAGACCCGGGTACGTAGGGAATAAGATACAGAGGCACCGTTCCTTTGCCGCGGGGGATTCCACCACCAACCTTCTCGAAACCAAAGCTCCAACCTATTTTTCTGAAAGGCAGTATACTTGTGAAGCTTCAGACACTATAACGGTTGCTGTCGCTTGAAAGCCCTTGAAAAAGCACCCCACGTTCAGCATCTCAAAGGGCTGCAGCGAAAAGAACTGGGCGGCGAAAGTGATGGTTTGTTTGGAGTGTTAGGTTTGTTTGCCAGCTACCGACCAAAGGTGCTACGAAAAGTCCGAGAAAGGTGTAAAATGATTCTCTGAAACAATAAGGACCCCTGCCTATTTGGACGAGTTTTGGGAAGGGTGAAACCATGCGCGCCATGCCGGCGTGATTGCATCTCGTGGATACAACGCCGGCCCGTTCGAGACAAACACCCACAAAAAAAGGCGAGGCAGAGGTCCCAATCTTACTCTAAGTGGCGACGCGCCAAAGCCCCGAAAAATTCGAGCGGGCCGCCAAAATACAGGGAAATACTCGCAAAAACAAAAACGGCGACGGCCCATGGACGTCGGAAAAACGCCAAAGTTCCTCAAGAAAAAAGTGGTCCAAGTAAACTCAAGTCTCTGTATGGGCATGAAAAGAACCATAGCTTCAAAAAAAATGTGGGAAAAGGGGTTGGGGGAATGAACTCCAGGGGAAAAGAGCGCTGCCCTTAATCCGGCAGAACGATGGAGCCCCGTCGGAAGTGGGGCTCAGGGAACTGGCGCGGGCAGGTGAGCTTGGAAAAAAGGCTCCTAAGCAAGACGCGGCGTAAAACGCCGAATGACAGTTAAAAGTCGGAGAGATTTGGACCGACTGACTTGGAGAGGAACACGGGGGGGTGAGAAACTCGAACGAGGTGAAGTTGGGGTGGCAAGTTTCCTTTGGGCAATGGTGTGGTTTTCGGATCACTGAAAGGCAAACGTCCGGGTCCCGTTGGGTTTTTGAATGTTGTTTTTTTTTGGGTTTTTTGTTGGTTTGTTTTGGGGGTTGGTTGGGATATTTTATGCACCTTAAAACAGCTGAGAATCCGAACTTAAGGTGAGCACCGGAAGGAAAAATGCCTGACTCAAACCCGGTGCGGAAAGGGTGCCATTGAAAACTCGGGACCAATTACTCCGAAGGGACTCATTGGCTTCAAATTCCCGGCCGCGCACTAAAAGGAACGTGCGCCTGCGGCAAGAACCCGCCACTGGGTACGGGAAAAAGGGGGGACACACACCACCTTGTAAGGGAAACAAAAGGGCCGGTTGAAAAGGAAACCGTCGGCAAACCAACGGGTCAATCAAAGGAGGTAAGGGGAGGGACGCCAAGGCCACGAGCCGACAAACTCCCCCCCAGGGGCGGCGGAATACTGGCAACTCCGCCTAGTCACGGGGCAGAAGGCCTCAGGAAAGCTGGGGGGGCTTTCCTTAAAGGGCAATGAAACACCTTTGGGGAATCGCGGAAACTGAGTGGCCGCACCGAAGAACAGGGGGAAGATCGGCTGAAAAGAGGGATGGAACAACTAACGCGAAAAGGGGCTAAAGGCTTCACCAAGCAAAATGGTGAGGGGGGGGGACAAGGAGATGACAGGCCAAGTGAGAAAAACAAGATAGAAGGGTACTTCGGTCGAGGAAGGATAACTCGGAAGGGATCGATTTGTGTCTTCTGTTTTCTTTAAAAGGGGAGTGATTACTCAGGTTGGGGGGGGGAGGGTAGAGGGATTGAAACCGTGGAAAGTTTCCCTGACCATAAGTCAAAGGTCACCGGGGACAGAGGGAGAGGGACGGGCGTGGCCAAAAACGGAGGGGGGGGGACATTGTCAACTCTACAGCCTGAACGAAGGGCACCTTGGCGAAAAAGGGTAAAAACAGAAGAGAAGGAGGCTGAGGGTCAATCAAGGGGGAACAATTCTTGGGACCCAATTACGCCGTGAGGGGGTGGGTCCATCTGGGGGAAGGACTTGCAGCAGAGCAAAATCATGAAGGAAGGAAACTGGGCCTCATAAAAAAGGACACTGTGGCGTGAAAGGTCGGAGAGGAGACCGTGGATGGGAACAGTGGCCTGAATGGAAGCAACCGGGGGGGGGGGGGGGGCGGGGGGACGGGCTCGGGGGGGGGGGGAAAGAGAACGAAGAGAGGAAGGTGGGGTGGGGTGGGGGGGGAGGGTGTTTTGATTAGAAAAATGCAGTTGGGAACAAAAAAAGGGATCAAAAAAAGGGGGGGGGACGGCGGGGGGGGGGGGGCGGCTTTGATGTTGAGCCTGGAACCGCAAAAAGCAACCCCGAAAAGTGGAGAGTCGGAGGGAGTCAGAGAATCTATAGGAAAAAAGGTCGAGGGAAAGGGGAGAACAGCGCGAAACTAAACGAAAGAGCATTTCACAGCCCGTGTACAGAAGTGCGGCACTTCCAAGAAAAAAGGGGAATAACAAACAAATCCAAGAAAAAAAAGAAAACCCGTTTCAACAAAAGGGAAACAAGGTTGATGGTCAGAAATCATAAAGAAAGAAAACACCTCCCGGGGTAGGGTTTCACCAATTAGATTCTTAAGGGAAAAGGCAAAGTTCTTCTCTAAGGGTCCCGGGGGGGGAACAAGGAATTGTCCTCAACAGCCTCTTCTAAGGGGGTGTGAAAAAGAAGGGGGGGAAACAACAGAGTCGACTGGTTCTACCACCACAACTAAGGGGCATTTCCTCTGAGGGGGGGAGTGTGTTCGAGCAGTCAATAAGGAAAGGGCCTCCCGGGACCCCTCGATGGGGTACCCTACCAAGTCGAGGAAATTTCGGCGGCTCGAAAGCGTGGATGGCCCAAGATGGCTGTGGCAAGAAAAGGGTAAACAAGTAAACTCAAAGAGGGGGGAAAAGGGACCTGACGCCGGTCAGAAAAAAAACCAAAAGAGGCTCGGCAAGCGAGAAATTCACAACAAACAAGGAAGGAGGAAAAAACTTCCCACCTCGGGGTGAGGGGGGGGGCAAAAAAGGAAGCTGTCGTAGGGAAAAAAAAAAAAACGGAAGAAGGAAGTGCCCGGGGGAAAAAACTGTTCCGAAAAAAAAAAAACTTTGGAAGTAGGAAAATCATAGCAGGGGGGAAAAAAAGAAACCCAAAGGGAGCGGAAGGGGGGGGGAGGGGTCAAAATCGATGAGAGGGGAGGCATCGCACCGCCCAAGGGGAAATCACTAGAAGGAAAAAAGGAAAGAGATAAATCTGTGGGGGGGTGGCTTCAGACCCCAAAAAGTACATATCAGACCTTGGTGAGGACAGATCGCGGGAAAAGGGGGATACAGGCACCTTCACCCAAGGGAGCTTTGTACCCCGAAAGAAAACGGGGGAGCGGGGAGAAAACCAAAGAAATTGTTTGGGAAAAAAAAAGTCCGGGAGAAAAAAAAGGGGCAGTGGGGCTCGGTCCATCGGCCAAAAAAGGACCGGGGGGGCAGAAAGCGGAAAAAGGAAAAAAAAAAAAAAGGGACGCAACGGTTCGGTCGGTAAAGCTAGAAGCAAGGGGAAAACAGACCATAAAAAAAAAAAAACCTTGACTGGGGCCGAAAACTACACAAACGACCTTGAAGACTGCCGGGCGGGGAAAGGCTGTCAGCGGAAAAAAAAATAAAGAACAACAAAGTGCAGGGTTAAAAACGAAGGGGGAGCACGTTAGAAAAGGCCATCGGGGAAAGGCGGGGGACCTTTCCGGCAGAGGGAAGAAGAGGGTCCTAAAAAAAAACGGGGACGGGACAAGGAAAGGGGGCGAACCGACGGCAAAAAAAAGGGATAATGCAAAGGGCCGAGCAGGCTACCACCAGAAAACAGGAAGGGGTTCAAAGGGACCCAAGTGGGAAAGGTGCAACTTGAAGAAAACAAAATAAATATAATACGAGGGGGGGAACATCCTCAGAAGAAAAAAAAAAAACAGCTTTGCAGGCCAAAGAAATAGCCAGGTAGGCGACCACCCCGTCGAAGTAAACGCTGAGGAAAGAAGGCTGTCCTCCTGCGAACTCTCACGGGGTTCAAAAAATCAAAAAAAAGGGTAGGCTACCGCCCAGAAACAGGAAGGAAATCCGAAGAGGAAGCGCTGAGAGAGCAGCCGAAAAAGAAACATCGAGAGGGTACGACTGCAAGGGAAAAAAGTCAGGATGACCTCGGCATGTGTGGGAAGCGGGGGGGGGCGGCAGGGGGTCCCAAAAAATATCCACAGCGTCCAAGAACCTAGCATGCGCTATACCACAATAAAAGGAGGCCACCAGGTAGCAAAAAAAAAGCACTATCCCAAGATACATTGTAAAGAAGCAACAGGTGGGAAGACTATGGATGTGCGCTACAAGGGTAGTGGATTCGTCATTTAAATAACCTAACCTCCCACTAGGCACTTTTCTTGGCGCCCAGCATTGATGCGTTCACGCCAAAATTTAGAACACTCTGAGAGGACGTGGCTCTTGAAGAGGCACAAACGGCACAGTTTTTTGAAGGAAACCAAGGGTGAAAATGTCGATCACACCAGGAGTGTCGGGGACCCAAAACGCGCCTTTGGAAGGGAAAAAAAGGTCCATGTGAAGGGGCAGGAAGGGGAAATCTCAATTAAGTGTCAGGGAGAAACCACCGGCGCCAGTGTTAAAAAAACAAGGGTAGAAGCGGATCAAACCATCATTCTCTAACGGAGCATGACACGTAAAATTGGGACTTCAGGGGGGGAAAAGAAATGCTGAAACTCTACATAAACTATAGCCGTTACAAAAGGCAACGCTAAAAGGAAAAAAGAATAGAAAACCAGAAGAGAAAAATTCATTCTATCTTATTTTACGACGTGCCAACGGCGTACTGGCTGGGTGTCTCCCCTGTACTAAAAGAACCGACAAAGGAAACAGAGAAAAATTGACACATAATCAACAACCAGTGGACCGAAGAAAAAATTAACCCTCGTCCGGGAAACGGAGAGGAGCGGAAGTGGGCAAATTGCCATGGGAGGGGAAAAAAAAACAGACAGGACCTCATGGAAACCGCGACTGTCGTCAAAAAAAAATGATTCATATGAAAAAAAAGGGTTCTGTTCTGGGGGAGAAACATGGGCAACAACAGGAGGAGGGCGGGTTTGCCCTCCGGGAGGCCTGCGCCCGTAAAAGGGGGAAATTCCACCGGGCAAAAATCTGGCTCAGGGGAAGACTAGATGTGGTCACTGCAAAAGGATTGGACCTCAGAGAAGACGGGGGTCGGGAAGGGGTGGGTGGCGACGGGAAAAAAGGGGAACCCCAAATCGGGAAATGAACGCCTGGAAACAGCGGAAGCGAGGGGGGGCCGTGACCTCACGGGGAAAAAAGGGGGAAAAAATCAATAAATATGGTCTGCTCTCGAAAAAGGGAAATGGGCCTCGGTCGGGGGGAAGAGACTTCAAGGGGTCTTCGCAAGGAAACAAAAACTACAAACATACACAACAAACATAAAATTGGAGAACAAAAGGAGGAAGGGACAAAAAAAGTTAAGAACGCCTGCACGTGAAAAGGGCTGTCAATCGGAAAAAAAAGACAGCAAACAGTTGAGATGGTGAGAACTAATCCGGCGCCGAAAAAAAAAACAAGGGGGTGACTAAAAAGGCCTTCGCGACACCAATAGGGCGTAAAAATTTCCGTCGAACAAGGCAGGGGGTCTTCATAGACGGCACCGAAAAAACGTGAAAAGCTAAGACAGACCCGCATAGGGGACGCGCAAGGAAAATAGAATCGGCCGGACTTCGGACAATGAAAAGGAAAAACTTTTAACCAAAGCCACGAGCTGAGGACAAATGACCGGCGGGGAAAGAACAAACGGGGAACCTGAAAAAAAGGTGCACCGTCTAAAAAACTTACGGCAATGGGCCGAAGCCGATCAAAAAGAGGCGCAAACGAGATGAGTCCACATTGGCGGGCACTATAGGGGGAAGGGCACAGTGGTCTGGGTGGTCCGGAAAAAAAGAGACCACGAGAAACTTTCGCATCGACCAACTCCAAAGAAACAACATTCGAAAAGAAAAACTTGGGAGAAATAGCACGCCAAAAACAGCATGAAAAAAAGGGGGGCCGTGATGGGGGAGGAAAGCAGGGTTAAGGCATCAGCAAGACCAACGTTTATGCTCCTCCCCATTATGGGGGACCCTGTAAAGCAGGAAAAAAGGGGGGAAAAACGCGGTGGAAAAATAAAGGAATTTGTCGGGACAATCAAAATTGTGAAAAAGGTCAAGGAAAAGAAGGGAGAAGGAGTGAAACAGGGGCCATAAACTCATCACACTTTGGATGGGAACTTATTTTGCAGAGTGGAAGGTCGTTCGAGAAAAAGGGATCATGAAAAAGTCCTAGGGAAGCATAGCGTTTCTTTCTGCTGGTTCCATTCAATCGATCGGAAAAAAAAGAGGCAAAAATCCTTCACAGTCGCCATGAACTCATCCAGGGGGGGTCAAACAACCTGAAGGGGTAAAGAAAAACATTAATCGATGGGGAAAAGGGCTGAGGGCGGGAAAGGGGGGGAGTTTAAAATTGCCAATGTACCTCGGTTAAATTAAAAAAAAAAAGGA
>Ga0179593_1283532_pt1 | contig 10136 bp, 11 predicted proteins | sample CZODoug2_1_08_16_FD_185931 | JGI IMG/M metagenome (GOLD analysis project Ga0179593, IMG submission 185931) | Vadose zone soil fungal communities from Angelo Coast Range Reserve, California, USA - CZODoug2_1_08_16fungal (PacBio error correction) | ecosystem: Environmental > Terrestrial > Soil >...
TTGCAACCGACAAGGGGCCGAAGCGTACAGAAAGAAGTTTCCTCCTGACTACTGGAGGGGACAGGTAACTCCTCTGGACATGGGGAAGCCGCCTAAGGTCATAGGAGAAAAACTGAGAACAACGGAAGGGAAGGGGGATGTCGCGTCAGGGCCTGCTTTAAACGGGGACCCTGATGAGAGGCCAGTCTTCGGGGGATGACCCGCGATAACGCCAAGGCTTTAAACAGAAACCAATTTCCTCAAGGAACAATAGATGCTCACCATTGGTCAGATAACTATAGGACGGGACATACGACGTCGGTCATACGCGGCTCGGTCACTCAACAGTTCCTCGCACCGTAATTGACTATGGGGATGAAGCGCCAGATGAGTCCTGGGGCGCATCGGGGGGTCAATGGCTAACGCAATTTCGAGGCGGTAAAAAAAAAGGGGGATGGAAACTTCGTCGGAGGGAATTCAGAATGGCTGAGGAGAAGGCCAAGTCACGGACAGGAGGTAGCCCATTCCTCGTTCGGGACTAAGGTAAGTGGTCTGGGTCCGCAATTGACAAGAAGCGCTCTGAGGATCATAAAACGAGCAGGCGGCCCTCGGCTGGGCCAAGGGGGGAACCATCGATGGTCAACGTTCTAGAGTCAGAAGAAAGTAAGGGAAAGGGTGTGAACGAGCAGGAAAGATATCAAAAAAACATAATCGGGCAAGTAGTCAGTCTCGATGTAAGTAGGGTCCACCCAGTCGCTGACGCCATTTTTCATTGTCTTAGGGCAGGCTGACAATATATCCGCCAAAAGCTGGAAAGGAAAATTGGTGTACAAAAGGAGATTAACACCGGTTGGATCGCTTCTGGGAAGGATTGGGGGGGAGGGAACGTGCGGCCGCGTAAACCAAACGAACATAGAAGAAAATTCTGCGGGAGTTCGGGAAAATCTGGTGAAAAACGAATCTGACCCACCAAGGGCAAAAAGAGAATTAAGAGTGGCTAAAACGGGGCGCTCTCCCAGGAAACAGTCATTGTCCTGAAAGGTCTATGGGAGACGGCTTAGGAAGACGGGAACGACGCTTCTGATGGCACGGCCCCTTACAGGAGAAACGAATGTAGTGACAAGAAGGAGGAAGGAAGAATGAAAGTGCTAGACAGAGGAGGGAATCACAGGTTATTTCGGCAGGAGTGGGGAATTTGAGAAGAGCGCGGAAGGACAATTTTTCAGGGTAAAGTAGTCGTGCTCGGTTTTCTCCAAAGACGCTGGGAGGGGAGATTTAAGGGGGCAAAATTACATGAGGGGGCGAAAGGGAAAAAGTTTCTAAAAAAGAGGCGAAAATGTGGCCAAGGAAGAAAAGGGCCTCGGCTCAAAACAAGGGGGGATCGCAGGTTGCTGTCCCTCAAGAAGGAACATAAACACGGATATCAAAAGGATAATCAGGGAAAGAAAACGAAAATTAAAAGAAGGAAACAAATCAGGGAGTACCTTTCTCGTGAATGACTCAGGAATTTTCGGAATGGGAATTTCTTGTTATGGACGTAGAAAGGGGGGACTGCTGATGGCTCACTAAGGGGGGCCCCAAAAAACAGATAGAAAGGAAGGAGTTGAAACAAACCAGTCAACCGTGCCGAGAACGAAATAAAAGCTCCAAGAAGGGTGGTTGCCTCCATAAAGGGAAACGCCAGGTGCTCTGGCTGAAGGGGTCAACGTAGAGAAAAAATGATGAAATTGCTGCCGAATGGGTAAGAGAAAAGAAAATAATCAAGACCCCAAAAAGCCGAGGCTACAAAAAACATACTACAGTCTAAACGGGAAAGAGCAATTAAAAGTAGGAACGATTCTGCCTGTCCCCTGAAAGGGGGTTGTTAGGTCACAGGGAAGACAATACTAGAAGACACACGGATCTACTCGAGCAAATACCACAGTAAAGGGACTTACTTAGAGAAACGCACAGAAGGAAATAGACGTCCCTCTTCAAGAAAACCACAGCGCCTAGTCCTTGACGCACCAATCCGGACACACGTATACCGTCGATCAAGCGCGAATTGGGGGGGGCGGATCACGGGGCCGCGAGGGGAAGCAAGAGGGGGGGGACTGGGTGTGTAGTCAGAGTGACGTTATATTCGAGAGGCATCGGGGCACTGGAAGAGTCGGCTAGCAAAAGAAGAAAAGAGGGAGCTTCCCTGGCTTCTAGCTCCACATCAAAGCAATCGGCCGCCTCAAAAGGAAAGTCCTTTGGCCAGCCCCGAGCTTTCACCACCTGTAGGAAGGGAATATCTTCGTCTGGGGCTCAAGGGAGAACGGTGACACTGTAAGCGCCATTCAGGAGGGAAAAGTCCATCTTCACGTGCCGGCAGCCGGCCGGCGAGCTCTTTCAAGATGGGGGAGTGCTTGGAAGCGCGGGAACGGGGCACCTTGGGGAAATTCCAACCACCGCCCAGGGAGAAGCCATGTAGCGTGTCCCCTTCTCCTCTTCACTATCGCTGCGTCTCCTTCGGGTCTGACAGGACATAAAACAACGGGAAGAAAAGAGGGGTCGCATCTCAGGGCAAGAGGGGAGCTCCGCTCCAACTTTGTCTGGTTTCTGCTCCGGAAATGAGCGAGGGTCCCTCATCTTAAAGGACATGCTAAACGTCACGCTCGGCCTCCATCCCCCGGTGGGGGAACTGAAGGAATTCGGCGGACGGGGCGTGTTGGGGGTACGAACCCATGGTGAAAAGTCCGAGCGAGGTGGGAAAAAGACCAAGATCGTCCGGCGGAGAAGGAGAAGGGGAAGAATAGGGGCAGAAAGAGATAGGGTTGAAGGCACATTTCAACCGGAGAAGACAGGACAGGAGGATGCGGGCAGAAGGGGAAGACGAGGGGCAGGGAAAAAAGTGACGGCTGCGGCCAGAGTGTCCGGGAGAAGACCAGAAAGACCGGGAGGCTTGTTTGAGAAATGGAACTTCCGCTGTTCCTGGGGCCGCTCGCCCAGGAGCACAGAAAGGCGAGAAGCAACCTCCCCGGGCTCTAGGAGGCCCTCGCCCTCAACCCCGACGAAGGGGAACCCAACCAGGGAGGACTGTACCGTTGAAGGATGGGTGTCGGCACAAATGGGGAGTGTGCTTAGTGGCGGTCTTGAACTGAGGGCAGGGAGGAAGTCCGGACTTTGGGGGGGATGACGTGTGAGGGGGAGAGAAAGACAAATAGCTCTAGAATATTAATGTAGGAGGAGTTGGCGACCAAAGGGGAAGAATATCAACCTCCGGGGGAGGAAAAGAAAGAAGGGCAATACCTAATTTGAATCTTGTCGTTGAAATCTATGCGCCATTTTGGGAAGGAAAAGTGTGGGGGCACCGTATTGCTGATGAGAGGGAGAAGTCCTTCGAGCCTTAGGAAAATAGGTCATTCAATTGTATTCAAAATAGTTCCAGGGGGAAAAAGAGCTTTCTGGGAGGCAAAAAATCAAAGGTGGCGGCTTTAGGTAGAAGGCGGTGGGAATGGGAGGGTGTATCAAAGAAGGAACGATGGTATGGAAAAACTCAACTGAGCCAAGAGTCGGGCGTCACGAAAGAGGCCAAAGCATTCAGCCGACTGGTAGAGGAAGAGGGGGCAAAGCACCGCGCATCGAAATCGGATTGGGGTTCCTTTTCGGGTGGGGGGGGGGGCCGCCGTTGGAAAAAAAGGGAAGGAGGGGGAGGCTGTTATGCCCTGGGGTCTCTTGTCGGGACAGAGGGGGTAAGAATCGGCTGGGTCAGGGTGTCCAGGGACCTTGCTCAGAGGGGCTTGTCAGAGAGCTGATTGGGAGTGGGAAAGGGGAGGAAAAGCGGGAATTGAAGAACAGAAGACCTAATAGAAGAGGGGGGGGAAAATATAGGAGAGCCGAATAACCTAAAACAGTTGGGGGAGGAATTGAGCACAATTCAACAGGTAGCTACTACTAATTTCGAATCTAGGGGAGCGCATCCCTCCATCAGCAGGGTCAGGGGGGGAGTCGCACTAATTGTATAACGGCATCATGTGTAGAACTCGTCAGGCCACACCACCCCCTGGGGAAGAAAGGGAGTAGAGGCCTGTACAGAAAGCGTGGAAAAGAGATTCAGGGATTGAGGTGATAGCGGCGAGAGAAATGAGGGTCAATGCTCTCAGTATGATGGCTCTGGGGGGAACAAGGGGGGGCAGATTCCTGAGGCACACCAACTTGACGAAGCATATTTGACAAAAAGGGGGAAGGGGGATATGTCTTGGGGTTGAAAATGAGGGGTGATGAAAAGCCGCAGCGGAAAAAAATTTTGTCCAGATCACAACGTGAGGGGCATCCAGTGTTTCAAACCTACACGGGGGGGAGGGGGGAATCCTGGGTCACGGGGGTTGGTCATTAAGAAATAGCCAGAAAGAAGTAAGCATCACTGGGGACTGTGAAGTGGCCTATATGAAAAAGAGTAAATTGGTCACTGGGGGGGGGTGGGGGGCCTTTAAAGAGGGTTTTGGGGGGTTGTTGCTGGCAACACAAATTCCAGAGGAAGGGGATTAATATCAGGAAAAAGCGGGTGTCCTTTGGAGGGGACAAAGAAGTACGAGGGGGGGGAAGATGAAAAAACCTGGTGCGTCACGGGGGAAAGGGATTAGCCCAGGCCAAGAAACTAATACAAGAAGAGTAAAGGGTTTCGCTTCTTCAAAGAACAGCCGAGCTTTTTTGCAAAGAAGCCGCATGTTTAGTAACGCACCAGTATGGTAAGTTCAAATACACCTCAAAATAGTCCAAGACAGCGAGAAGGGGATACATGTTCCAGGAACCACTGAGGGCAACAATCCGAAAGGAATCATGGTCTTCATCTCAATCCAGATAAAAAAGGGGGAGAAGGCCAAGGGCCGAGAAGACCGACTATGAATTAAAACACGGAATGAGGTCTCCTCACAATCCTCCTCTTCAGACCATTTCTGACGATTGACCATTGAGGCAATTTGCAGGCTTTCAGGACAGGTGGTGCACATGCGTTTCCAAAAGTACCACGACTATGGCCTGAAGAAGGAGCCGAAAAACAAAAAAGAGGCACCGGGGGGGGGGGAAGGGGGGGGATAAAAATGACCGTAATTTTTTGACTCGGGGACGAAGGGGCTGACAGGGGGGAAGCAGAGGAAGATACGCCAGTCGCAAGGATTGATCAAACTGGAACGGCTTGCGGCAGGAACAGGGGGTACTGGGTTCTTACTCTACGCAAAACACAACAACTGGTAACATAGAAGAAGATTTGAAACCTACCGAGGTCGGCGAAAGCTTAAATAAGGACAGGTGCAGGAAGACCACTGGAAGGAGGTACATGAATCGAGGAATTTCGGGCCGTCCCGCGGTCGCTCGCGTAAAAAGTAGAAACGTCCGGGCATTTGATGGAGCGTGTCGGGGTCCTTAGGGGTATTCATCCGTACTCATGCCAAGAGTGGATCCTCCACAGGAAAAGGAGAAGCTGCGAGACCTCAGAAAAAAAAGGGCCTCACAGGGGAGCAGAGGCTCGGCCATTTGTAAAAAGAAAAAAAAAAAACCGCTATATTGGAGGCGGTGAAAGACGTCCATTCAGATCGTGCTTGAATGCGCGTCAACCTGCTCATCAGGGGAGGTAGCGAGGAGGGACGCGCAGGAAAGGGACTTTGAGGGCGCAAAGGAGAAGACTTCTCCGGGGGATGGGGAAGTGGAAAGGAGGCTTCGAAGAGGGTAAACAGCCCTTCTTATGGACGTCACGCTCTGAAGGGAGGTTGTGGGACACATTTAAGGTCGGTCACAAGAGCATTTTGGACCAATGGCAGATCAGCGTGCCTTCGTCGGTCCACGTCCCAGAGGGAGAAGTCAGGAGGCTGCAGATGTTGACCAAAAGGCCCATCGCTTGAAATCGGATATAGAGTCCAGTAAGATGGCAGGGGGGGTGGGTCAAAGAAATCGCAAAAACATAAGATTCAAACGTCAAACCATACCAATTCTCGAGGGGGGATCGACTCCAGCCTGCAGAGTATTAGTCTTCTGGGTGACTGAAAGAAGGAAATGACCGCCAAGAGGGACCAGACCGGGTTGGTGACCCAAGGGAGAACGTACAGGGGGAGTGATCGCGGATGGGAAAAAAAGTAGTGGGGGGACTAGGGTCGTCAGGGAACCCAACGACGTCCCCCCTAAAAAAGAAGCTGCGGGGGGGGAGGAAACAAGGACTTGTGGGGGGCCTCAATCGGCAAAAAACAAGGGACAAAAGCGCCTCATCCTGTCAGGCACTATGCGCTCTCCAGAAAATACATAAAGGAGGGTCCGAAAATTGGTAGAGGGGAATGCTGGTGCGGACTCTAAACCCTCTGAGGGGCGGGAAGAGGGAGAAACCTAATAAGTCAAAAAGGAGGAAAATCATGAAGTGACTAATTAGAGGACCAGGATGAGAAGAATAGAGAAGCAAAATTGGTCTGGAGGACGGGGGGAGGGTTGAATTGAGGCATCTCGCAGGTAAGACAAAGTGGGTGTCAGGGGAAAGTTCGACGATTCGCTGGCTTTTCATCCAAAGAAGATTGAGGGACGTACGTTGGTAGATAAGAAAGGAAAAAGATGGACGATTTCCTCTCAGATAATCGGAGCAAGGGGGAAGGGGGGGTCACCAGCAAGTCCCAACAAAATCGATAAAAAAAGGGAGCGTACAGTTTCTGAAAACAAGGAAGAAAATAAACACAATCATCACGCGACGAAAAAAATCAGGAAAGGGAAAAAAAGAAAGGTCAAAAGTCAACCCAATCCTAAATGACGGTTGAGCGCGAGCAAATGCTTAATCTCAAAGGGGAGGGCGGCAGTCTGATGCTTGGCCTTACGTAGTAAAATCGGGGGGGGGGGGGGGAGGGGCGGGGGGGGGGGGGGGGGGGGGGGGGGGGGGGGGGGGGGCGGGGGGGGGGGGGGGGGGGGGGGGGGGCTGGGGGGGGGGGGGGGGGGCGGTGTGGGGGGGGGGGGGGGGGGGGGGGGGGGGGGGGGGGGGTGGGGGGGAGGGGAGTGGGGGGGCGGGGGGGGGGGGGGGGGGGGGAGGCGGGGGGGGGGGGGGGGGGGGGAGGGGGGGGGGGGGGAGAGGGGGAGGGGGGGGGGGGGGGGAGGGGGGGGGGGGGGGGGGGGGTGGGGGGGGTGGGGGGGGTGGGGGGGGGGGGGGGGGGGGGGGGGGGGGGAGGGGCGGGGGGGGGGTGGGGGTGGGGAGGGGAGGGGAGGGGGGAGGGGGGGGGGGGGGGGGGGGGGGGGGGGGGGGGGGGGGGGGGGGGGGGGGGGTACGAAAACAGAATTTCAGGATAACTGAAGGGATCACAGTAAAAAAGGACAAAGTGGCGGGACTGGGGGCAAATGAAGAACAATTTTTTGAAGCATAATTTCCGTCCCTTAAGGGGGGAAAGAGGAGGAGAGAAAAATGGAATGTAATAGGGAAGGATAGAGACATATGAGAAAGGAAGCAAGCCAAAAAGTGGGGCATAAAAAGGTCTAATATTCAACGAAGAAGATGGTGGAGCACTTTAGTCGGTCTGACAAAGGGACAGGGGGGGGGGGGGGGTTGTTATGGATCTCTACAAAAGAATATCATCCGGATCTGAAAACGCGATAAACAAAAAAAAAGGGGGTGGCTACTTCATATCGGAAATCACGAAAAAACAAGATCTACCGGACTACAGGACCAGCAGGGGCAGATAGGAATTTTCGCAAAGAAATTCACGGGGACGAGACACGAGTGCTTTGGGGTAGTGGAATCGGGGGGTGAAAGTGCTGAGAGAGATCTGCTTGAGGGCCTGGCAAGGTTGCGAAAGGGTTGAGAGCTTCGAAAAAATCTTCAGGTCGCTGAGAAAAGCAATCCCGTCTTGAGTAGCCACGGTCTCTTCTCCCATAAAAATAACCGAAGGCTCGCACGTTCACTCATGGGGACAGCTGGGGAAAACATTTATTTCGACGTCAGGTCCGAAAGGGCTGGAAACTTGTGAAGCCAAAGTAGGGAAGGTCTCAGGAGCTCCACACGTTGGAAGGAGAGAAGGGAAAGACCTCTAGTCACGTGTAGTTCTTGGCAACAGCAGAGGGAAAAATTGAAAATTTTTCTGAAGCACCAAATGCGAGGGGAGATTGGAATTAGACGTGGGACATCGAGACACAAAAAACACGGAAGAGGAGAGATTCCATACTGCCTCTCCATAAAATGGAGGGGGGGGTTGAATTCAGAACGGGCGCCGCTGCTGTTTGCAGCACTAAACCACGAGCTGACAGAGATAGAATGGAAGGAGGACCGTCTAATTCGGATGGACGTGCATCTAGGGGAGAGAAAAGATGGGGGGGACATCGAGACAAGGACACGCTCCATCTAAATGCTAGGAACTACGACATTTTGGGGAAATCTCTGCCGGGATGAAACTTGGGAAGGGGTAAAGGAAGAAGTGATGGGCTTGAATATCACGGGCAATACTCCATAAAGATGAGGTTTGGGGGGAAGCGTAATTCACGCGGGGATAGCCGCTCTCAAAATAGAAAAGCTGCGGGATGCAGTGAAAGAAAAAGAGCATATAGCTCCTAATTAAAAAAGAGAAACACCAGGGTCTCTGGGTTAGACGGGGTACCTTTTTAATTGTCTGCAAATAAAGGGAGTGGGTATGTGGATTGGAAAAAGGAAGTCTCGGGGAGGGGAAGTTGGGCGTTTGCTCGTGATGTAAACTGGAGACAACGTCCAGTTAGTGGGGGCGCTCGTAGAATTTACATGGTGAGAGATGGGGGGTGCTACTCAGAACCTAGACTGAGAATATAAAGTCCTACAGTGATATTTTATCCGAAGGCTATTTGGGGGAAAGGATTTTTTGTGTCCGTTTGGGAGATTGCGCTTGTATAGGAGTGTCTATAATTAAATAGGGAGGGAAAAAAAGATTTAGGCCCTTACTCAAGGGCAGAGGAATTCTGGTGCAAATCATTGGTGCGACTGGAGGGTGCGATCGGCAAGCAGGGGGGGATGGTGACTGGGGGGGGTAAGAAAATAAGTCGTTGGAAGATGAAACGTCAGGGGGGGGAGGGGGGGACCTTCGCTGAGTACCCAGAAGGAAGTGGCGTGATAGAACATAGGCCAAGCAGGGTTCAATCAGGAGGGAGCACTGGGGGAATTAAATATTGGATCAAAAGGACCAGCGCAGAAAACAAGTAGAAGGGAGGTGGGTTCCTTTGAGTGGGTTGTGGGTGCACTTGACTTCCGGGGTTCGTAGGGGGGGGGTTATCCAATTGGGGGTTGGTCGGGGACTTTCTTTGCAAGAAACCTGTCGAGAGGGAGGGGGGGGGGGCAGGAGGGGGAGGGGGGGGGGGACAAGGCGTGACATTTTCTGTTTTCAAGAAGCAGAGGGATAAGAATAGGGACAAGAAGGGGGAAGAAGGGGAAACGGAAAAAAAAAGGAATCTACCCGCAAATATCTGACTTCGGGAGAAAATCAAAGGCAAAGCGGTAAGGAAGGGGGGGAAGGGAAAAAAGTTGGCGGGGAAGCTTACAAAATTCAAAAAAGAGGCGCAAAAATAAGGGCAGGGGAGCAAAGAGAAGGGAATCCATCATGGAGAGACATCGACGTCATAACTGAAGATTAGGTCGAAAGGAAGGTCCAGAGTCAGGCAGCGGGTACCCTGTCATAAGACTGGGAGAGAATACATTTGACTAGGGAGAGGGGAAGGAGGGGGAATTAAGTCGAGGGAGGAAGGGATCTCGTGTTAAATTTGGGAAAATTCCTGCGCTAACAATCAGGGGGGAACGAAAATACCAATCCAAACTTTTAAGGGGGGGGTTAGGGTTAAGAGGCCTCACGGCCTGCTTAAAAAGAATTGGAAAGAGAGATCCAAAAATGTACGGTAAAGAAAAGGGGGGTCAAAGGTCAAGCTTTGAAGGAATTCTAGAGGATTTGCGAAGCGACCCTGAAAAAGATGGGGCAGGCAGCATACGGGAGTGTAAAGTGAGTACCGAAGGAACTGTGGGGTTGACTTGGAAAGATATTTGGGGCGATTTATGCGGCACACAAAGACACGGAATTAGGAAAGCTAGAAGGAAAGCTTTCAAGAGAATTTTTCCGGGGAGGCAACCAGCAAGAAAGGACTGAGAGAGAGATGAAAAAACGATCCAGGGCTGAGGCAAAGAAAGGGGTCGGGAACGGCATACAGGATTAAGACTAGGGAAGTTT
>Ga0179593_1379405_pt1 | contig 10136 bp, 11 predicted proteins | sample CZODoug2_1_08_16_FD_185931 | JGI IMG/M metagenome (GOLD analysis project Ga0179593, IMG submission 185931) | Vadose zone soil fungal communities from Angelo Coast Range Reserve, California, USA - CZODoug2_1_08_16fungal (PacBio error correction) | ecosystem: Environmental > Terrestrial > Soil >...
AAATACTGACCGGGATTGTAAAAAAGCCGCGGAGCAAGGGGAAAAAGAACATGTATAAGGATAGGAGGGGGAAAGAAGAAGGGAATGGTGTTGGTGGGAAGATTACAGTCGGAGGAAAACACGTGGAAACCAGGGGTGAAAACGGTCCCTGCGACTGGTTTAGACTAAACGAGGCGGGGGACTTCAGGAAAAGGGCGCCCCTTGGGGCGGAATATGCAAGCCAAGAAAGCTGGACCAGAAAAAAAAAAGCAGAAATGGAGAGAATAATGGATACTTCTCGAGGTGTGTTTGGACGGGGGGGACCGTCTTAAAAAAAGCAACGGATGACTGTTATCCTCTCTATGTAGGGGGGGCCTTTGAATTTTGCTGGACCGACTTTCAAAAACAACCAAGGTCTAGTTAAAGGGACGCAGTAATAACACTTGGGGTGGGTGCAGTCAGAAAAAAACAAGGCCGAATCAGGTGACGTCCGGGGGGAAAGAACCGGGGAAGGGGGGGAACGAAATCAAGGCTGAACATGTTCCTCATAACGCGTGAATCAAATACAGGAACTGTTAAGTAATGATGAGAAATGGAGGCCATCTCGCCCGGGGGGGATGTTTAATGGAAATAACAGTATACAAGGTGAAGGTAACGAAAAGACCACGAATGGTTGGAGAATAAACGGGCGTCCCTAATAACAACAGAAGCCGGAGTCTTTGGATATCAATAGCGAGGTGCAGGTGTCAAACACGACAAACGGATAGGCCAATGAAGAAAAATGTTTTTTTGCTACCGGGGGTTAGATCAGGGAATAAAGGGAGCAAGAAAAAAAACCGATTATTCCACGAGAAAAGAACCGGGTCATGTCAAAAGGGTGGTCGCCACCAGAGAAAAGATCAAAAACGAAAAAATATTGTGGGAGGACTGAGTTGGTCCTTCTGGTTGCAACTGGACTTAAGGGTGACCAATCCGGGGGTTGGGAAAGGCACGCTGGAAATGTAATGGTTTACAGGCAGGAAACCCGCGGAGACGACCAAAAGCGCGGAGGAGTCCGAGATTTTGGCTGATCGGTGTTTGTGGACAATGGAACCCTAAAGGGAGACCCTTGGATCTTAGTGGAAAGCAGAAGACTACGACATCCACTAGAATCCGTGTCCGGGGGGATTTTTATAGAGTTCCCAGTAAAAAGAGTGGTGGCAGCCACATCCTAAAGGGTGGAAACTTGCGGAAGCTGCACCCCAGGGGTGTGGATGAAGGGGAAAAGACGCGAGGAAAAAAAGAAGGGAAGACGGGAAGGAATCGGGGAATGAAGAGAGCCTTAAACACAAGATAGGTTATTTGAAGAAGCCCAGCCTGTGATCTTCGAACAAGATAGCCTTTTCGCGGAAAGAAAAAAAAAAGTCACGGAACTGAAGGGGAAACTGGAGGAGACGGGTTTGGCCAACCAAAGAGAGAAATGCTGAATCTCATATAAATAAAGAAAGAAGAGGTGGGGATGCGCTCGGCAGCCGCTTCTGTGGAGGGAATCGTGTGAATTAAAATCTGGTGAAGACCGAAGGCCGGAATCACCAAGGAAACCTTTTTTCACCCGAAAAAGAAAAAGGGGGGGGGGTGGGCACAAAGTCGAGTGAGAACTCCTTCGAACTGCAGGCGGAAGAAAGTGGGACGGTAAGATCAAAAACACAAAACGGAGGAGAGAGAAGGAGAGCCCCGACCCACGGCGAAAAAAAAGTCAAGGAGGAGAAGTCACTCGAATTTTGAAGGCAAAATTGACGGGGCGCCCTAAAGGGTCCGAGGGATTCCGACGAGTACGGTTTTTACAGATAAACCAAGAAGTACAGGAAGTGCCAGGTGCGAGAGCTCTGTGCCAAAAAATCAAGAGGCGGCAGGATCATGTGTCTATGTGCGACCGAAATTATCTCGTTGGGTTGGGCCCACTCTCGGGGAAAAGGGCGAAGTTAATACGGGATCAAACTTCCGCGAAAACGCTATCTGGGGGCATAACCACGGCAGGGGAGGAATCTAATCGAAAGAACAGAGACCAAAGCGGTTGCCACGTGATAGAATGAGCGAGGATCGGAAATAAGTCAAACAAACAAGGTTAAGTAAACGGGGAAAAAGGAAATAAAAAGGGGGTGCAGCTTCAAAGGCTTTGCCAAAAAAAGGGGAAGGCCGAGAGAAGCCGGAGGGGGGTTTCGTACTCCTGGGTTAAACCGAATATAATACCAGCGGGAAAAGCTATGCGCGATTCTAGAGGCGAAAGGCAGGGAAAAAAAAAAAAAATTTGTGAACATAGCTTAAACGGTCCATGGCCACCCCAGAGATGAAAACAAGGGAGAAGGATATGAGTGGTAAACGTTTGCTGGGTCAGGATTGAAGAAGGGAGTGGCGACAAAACTAGTTGGTTCACAAAGGAAGGAAAAACCCCGGATTTGGCACCGTCGTGCCGCAATGGTTGAAACAGCAGGAAAAAAAGAAAAGGACAAGAAGAGGGGGCAAAGTTTTCCGTGGATCTGCAGTATGCCGACTTTGGACGACAAGTTGAGGTATGACATGAGAAGGACTCTAGGAAGAGAGGGTGTGGGGCGATAGAAAAGGTAGTAAGAATCCAATGCTCAAAAAAAGAGACAAAACCAAAAGGAAGAAAAACTCAAGGTGAAAAGTTGTCGGGTGTGACAAGGACGAGGCCTACCTAAGTACAAACAAGGAAAGAGGTTTGAAGAGACCCCGGTTATTCCTTCAGAAGAACCCATTCAGGGGGGGGGAGGGAAACACAAGGAACTGTATCTACTGGATTTTCAAATGAACCCATCCAGTAGGTAAAGGAACAACGAATGAAAAAGGAAAGAAACAGATTTAATCTGGGAGTACACGGACGCATGCAGGGAACATGGGGGCAATGGGCATGACGAAAAAATGACGTCTGGAAAGGAAAAAACCGGAAGAAATCTGTCAAAAAAAAAAACGACCATGTCGTAAGTGCACCGAACCCCAAGTGTGGATATGGGTGGGACAGGAGATAGGAAAAAAAAGCTTGCTTCATTCAAAGGAAACTCCATTGGGTCAAGCTTGTGCAGACCGAAAATTCAAAAGGACACATACAGGGAAGATAAAATCATCAGGGAGATTTGGTAAGAAAGAGACCAAAACAAACCAGAGAGTGAAATTAGTCAAAAAGAAAATCCAAATCGTGCAAAAAACTAGGCGGTTTTTTTAAGGAAAAAAAGTTGGGGGGGGGACTTTGGCAATTGAACGGTATTCAGCATAGGAGACAGGGTATAAGTACCATCCCCTTCGGATTGAAAAAAGTGAAAAAGGGAACATGGGGGTGGGTCAACCGTTGTTGTGAAAAGGCCGTGCACAGGGAAATCTAAAACAATGCCTTATAAGGCAGCTAAGCAAAAGGGGGAAAATTGGGGTCAGCAGAGGATGATTTTTTGAAATAAAAGAAAAAGGGTCAACGAGATAACACAACACGGAGGAGGAAAAAGGATACGGCACCTATGAAGAATCGACTAAAAAGATAAAGATGATGCAAGGAGAGAAGGGAAACTGTTTGGGGTGAAAAGTGACGAGGAGGATGGGTACGAAAGAACCACTTGGGGAAAAATGACTTGTCTTCCGGGTTGAACGAAAAGATGAGTTTTGAAGTCAAATAATCAGGATTGTTCACGGGGAAAATGGACCAAGTCCAACCTGCAGGAAAAGCCAAAAGGAGAAGGGACGAAAAAGGGTCTTTCTGTCGGGGAAGAAATTTCTTAAGGGTCGAAAGATGGGGGGGTCTCTCAATACTTTAAAAAAAGCAGGACGGGAGGGAAAAGATAGATCTATGGTGTTTCCTTGTTGATGGCCAAGGGACAAGCAGGGGGAAAAAGCAGGAAAGAAGGGTTTACGAGAGACTTTCCACAAGGTAACACTTTTTTTAAAAGGGGGGAATTAAAAGCGACGACAAGTTGCACGAGAAACTTGCCTGAAGAAAGAACAGGGAGGTTGTCAAATGAAGGGGAATGCATGAGAGTGAAAGAGCGGAGTAGGAAGGTCACTGCAAGAACAGTGGGGGCCAGGAACCGCCAAAGCAGACAAGTTTAATAAAAGGGATCCAGGGTAAACCTGTAACGCGCCCGGTTAACGAAAGACATCGGCGGAGCAACCGAAAAGCGTCAATTTGGATTCCAGCGGGTTCCGGTGGGCCCACTCAATAGCCACGAAACGCGCGGGGGGATAGGCAAGACGAGAAGGGGGGTCAGAAAGGGGTTATCATAATACTGCGAGCAGACAAAACAGAAGGGGAAATTACAAAGAAAGGAGTTCATGGAACTGGAAAACAAGGTCTCCTCAGCGCAGACGAGCCCTGCAGGGAAAAACGATTGCCCACAAAGGGGATTTTTGGTCCTGAGGTGGAAACTGCTGGTAGAAGTTCCCAATCCGGCGGGGGACAGGGGCGCGGGAGAAAATATTGGTTGGGTCCAGGCCACTCCCGCAACATACCAGAAAAAAGAAACTCTGAGTTAAATGAAACGTGGGAATGAGAGGGGGCCATGGAAAAGCCCCGTGGAGATTAGGTGGGAGCCGTAAAAAAAAAAATCTGGGAGAATCGGTGGCCGCGGGTTTTTCATATCAAGGGACAAATGATGGGGAGTGCGACCACAGATAAGTTGGGAAAATTGCCGAAGCTGTCACACCTTTTTGGAAGGGCCGGGCCCCCAGAAGGAGGGGAGGAAAAAGTGGCTAACAGAAGGGACATCGCTCAGTTATAAAACGCGGTCTCTTAAACAACGCCAGAAAGGTGAACTTAGACAGATAGCAAAACAAAAGAAAAAAGAGGCAGCACTTAACCTGCGCTCCTGGGAGCGGGGGATTGGCAAAAAAAGAAATACTCGAGAGATAAAAAAGAAGCGACGAAGAGAGGGTTTGAAGAGCGCACAATAAAAACACACACAGAAAATCGGCCAATAAGGGTAACTTCTGGTGGACTGGCCATGCGAACAGAAGAAGGACGGGAAAAAAAAAGACGGAACTTTCCCGCATATCATCCTTTGTTTGAAACAACCTTAGGAGGGTGAAAATACAGGTACTGACCTGCAGCAAACTGAAAAGTAAAAAATCGAAACACGACACAACACAGGGAAGGAGGGAATGTATCCGAACCATCACGAAGCGTGAAGGATTCACTCGAATGTGGGGGCCAAGGCAAGGTGTGGTCGAGGGGACAGGGAACGTTTTTGGCGGCTGAAAAGGATTAGCGTCACGCGGATGTGGTACGGTCAACAGATCAAGCAATAACCTGATGAGGAGAAGCGGTCTCAAAAAAAAAAACGAGAAAAGGGGCGTCAATATGTCTCTGAGACTAATCGGAATTTCATAATCCTTTGGGCCAAACGCGGGCAGAGCGGATAATGTCCGGGGGAAACACCCGAAAAGGCTATATGGTACGTAATACGGCAAAACGCGTGGGCGAAATGGTATCGACAAAACCAAAAGAAAGCGGGGGGAAAAGGCGGTCGGAATTCAGCTGTTAAGTGCACATGAGTCGGGGTGCCGGCCAGAGCCAAATGTTGGGGGGAAAAAAAACTTTAAGAAGGGGACACGGGGGCTTCGCCCCACTTGTCTACTTCACCTGGGAAAAAAAAGATGAAAGAAGTACCAAGAGTCAGAAGAGGACATAGATCAAAAAGTCCGTACACTAAAATAGGTGACCTTAAAAGAAAAAAAACAGTAAAAAAACGTGTCAGGCTCTCGGAGTGGGGGGAGTTTTTGGTTAGCAGAGAGGGGGCAAGCTGTTGTTTGGAGAAGAGACCAATCACAAGCACCAGGATGGGAAAACTTCGATGAAGCAAGGGGGGGAAAAAAAGAAAAAATATCCCTCCTAAAATTTTGGGAACATAAATTTCAAAAATATTGGAATATTAATTGCGCTGGTGGGCTAACAGGGATGAGGGTAGGAGGGAGGGTGGGGATCGAGGGTTTTGGCGCACAGGATTAAAGAAAGCCAAAAAGAATTCAAAAGACATCGGAAAAGACCGTCACCAAGCGCGGTCGTGGGTCGTGAAAAAGAAGAAGAGAGACTGTCGAAAGAAGAAGATAGTGGAAGAGACTCCCGGGTAGAGGGAAAAAAATCTTGGACGCTGGGGGACGAAAAACAGTAGAATGGTATTCCATAAAAAACAATGCAGATGGCGTCATGGACCACAGAATTAATGAAAGAAACCATGGGGGTCCTGATCAGAGAGCAGCAAGTAAAACGGGTTTCATAACTTGGAAGTCAATCTTGGAAGATGTTTAGGGGACCAGGAAGGCAAGCATTAGCGGCTTGAAAACTTTCGTCGATGATGGAGCAAAATCCCAGAAGTTTTTATGCAGGGGGGGAGGAGGATCGAAACCAATAAATTCAGTAATTCACTCGCTTTGGGGGCCCCGCTGTTAAAGTGCGCCAAAAAAATCATGAAGAGAAAACACAGAGAGGGAAGGGATAAAAGCATGAAAAGAAGAATGCGAGGGTTTAGGCATACAACCGAAAAACACACATAAGGGGGGGGAGGTAAAGAAAAGAAAAAAAAAGCTCGGCTACAAGGGTTTTTTTTAGGGGCGGCTTTGGGGGGGAGTGGCCAAGCCTCAGGAAGCAATCGGCGCTTAACTTAACAAGGAAGAGTTAATAACCATACAAAATGAATGGGGGTTTTGGGACAAACAAACGTGTTTGGTCGTCAACCATAGTCCAGAGAAGAACAAAAAAAAAAGGCCTTCTCGAGCCGCAGAAAATTATCAAGGGGGTAAAAAAAAATTGACAAAAGAGGAAGTTTTTTCAAGCAACACCAACAACGAGAGAAGAGAAGAAGTGTAAAATACGACGAGGGAAAAAACAGAGAACTGAAAAAAAATGGATGAAAAAGATTGGAGGAGGGAGATGCAGGGTTTGTGGTGGGACTATTACTCGCGAGATTTCTAACCACACTGTGAAAAAAGGGAAAAGGGCTGGCGCACGGGGAACCCGACGAGGCGTGGAATGCAGATGTGGAAATATGTAGGGGAGAGCAAAAAAAAGCATTCCTGAAAACAAAAAAAACCGGGGAATAGGAACGAGCCGGGTTTTCGGGAAAGGGTGCGGAAAAGCCAGGGGGGGAGTGTCTGCTTAAAGCACGAAGAAATTGGTATATATCTCTCTAGTAGTTTCTTGATTTTTCGTCCAAAACCAAGCTGAAAAAATGGTGGGAAATCGACGGAAAGGCTACTGGGGAAATGAACAGGAAACATGAAGAGCGAAAAAAGGCAGCAAGCGCTTGCCTCCGGGTGGTAGGGGAACGTGAAATTTCACTGGAAACATGTTTCAGCAATGCAGTAAAATACGTGAGTTTAGGGAGGAGTGCCATGCCGGACGAACGAAAAACGGGTTATGGAAAGAAAGGTAAGAAGAACATGTTTGACAAGTAAGCAGCCAAGAATGTTTGCGAATAAAAAAGGATCCCCTAGGGAAAAAAGGAGTCCAAGCTTCAAGGAAAGGGAAGGAAAGAGACGATGTAACGTTTGGTAAACTCATAGAACAGAAAAAGCTCGCGGGTATGGGAAAGAACTAGCGTTTTGAAAAAAAAGCTGGTGGAAAAAGAGAGGGGAAAAAGAGTCCAACCAGGAAAAATCGGGAATTAAACAAGAAGAGGGTAAATGTCCTAGTCGCACCTCGTAATCAAAGAAAGAAGAATAGGAGGCCCCATTTATGAGTGAAACTGGAGTTTGGAAAAAAGGCTGGGGAAAAAGGAAGGATCGGGGGCCAAACGGATTGTCGGGGGAAAAGGGAACATTAGTTTTTCGGCGACACCGAGAGAAGTAAAGAAAAAAACGAACTCGGCGGCCTTGATTCGAACGGGTGGTTGGGAGGAGGTGGTGGGGGCAAAATAATCAAATGGATCTGAGTGTACGAAAAACGTGCGACTCTAACTCGCGAGAAATCAGCAAGTTTACATAAGATGGGAAAAGGGAGGAAATCGTGGGCGAAAAAGCTTTGAAATAAAAAAAAAACCAAGGCACAAAGGGGGGAGGCAGCGGCATAAAACGCAGCTAGGGCGCAGCAAGGATCATAAATAAAAAGGAACGTGACGCAGAGCCAAAGAAAAGAAGGGGAAGTAAATTAGAACAGATAGCAGTTGAAAAAAAAAACGGAGGGGGGTGGGGTGGGAATGCAGGAAAAAGGTATAGAGCTAAAAAGGTTCAAAGCCTAGGACGATAAAAAAGGAAAGAAATGATCTAGTAGGGGTGGGATAGCTCTCGCAACTCTGGCAATATATCTGTAGGGATCGGTGGGAAAATACAACATCCAAGGAAAAGAATTCCACCAGACGGAACCGTGAAAAAGGCATAGGGGAAGGTTATCACAAAAAAAAAAAAAAAAGTGCTCCCAGGGAAGAGGGAGGAAAAAAACGGGGGTCGGAGACGATCTCTCTCAACAAAAGGAGGAGGGGGCTCCGAAAACACTATTACACGAACAGTTCAGAAATTGGGGTTTGGCAGGAACCAAAATTTCCTCTAATCCAAAAAGGGGAAGTTCCGAATTGGTGGGACGGAAAGGGTGCGGGGCTTCCGCGATGAGGGTCACAAAAAAAGTCCATTTTGACATTGTTGCAGCTGATCCGGCCAAAACCTCGAGGGCGTCAATCATTCCCCTATTATTGGGAAGAAAAGAAGGGAGAATGTGGGGAAAAAAGACCGCGAAACAAGGCGATCAGGAAAGACTTGCCGAAGGGCCGCTAAGGGAAGAAAAGTCTTCGAAACGACGCTGGCAGAAAGACTGTGGAAGCAAAACCATCCATAGAACCGTTGGACTACAAGTTAGGAGGCAGAGATCCTAAAGGGATCACTGTTTACATAGGAGTCCGGGGGAAAGCCATCAAAAAGGTGTGCATTTCAACGCAAGTGGAAAGGGGCTGGGACAGACCAAAAGGGGCCGGGAACAAACTGGCCCGAATATGAAAATAACCAAAAAAGCGATTCTCAGATATTCAGGGAAAAGCGGCACAAAGAAAGAATCAAGGGAAGTAAGTTCCCATGGCCCAACCGAAAAACAAAAAACGTAAAGGATATAGAGGAGGGGGCCCAATGGGAAAAATCGTCAAAACCCAGAGATGGGCCAAACGCAGAAAGGGTGCCAAGAGGCGAAGGAAAAAACAAAGGATTGGGGGGAACCTCCGAATTGACAAAGGAAAAAAAAGAAAGGTGAAGACTAGTGGGGGAAAGCTTTTTTGTGGTTCGGATTCAAGTGATTCCGGATTATTGACGCTGGGTAAGGAAAGCCGCTCGTAATATCTATGGGGTTTGGAGGAGCGATATTAAAAAAATCCACCCTTATGCCAAAAAAGAAGGCTTCCCTTTCCTAGAAAAAGGAGGAGAGGACGTTTGAGAGGGGGAGGGGGGGAAAAAAAGCCTCGAAGAGTAATTTCAAAAGAAAAAAAATCAGGGGGGGAAAGAACACCACGGGTATTCTCCAAAAAAACAAATCTGGGAGACAGTGGAGGGAAACCTGAGATAAAATTATGTTCCATTCCATCCGAAAAAGTCAGGGCAATTGGAACACCGATTAAAAAAAAACCAGAGATGTTGAGGAAACGGAAAGGCAGCTAAACGTAGGACATGGGGACGGTCGCCTCTTCATTGAGACAAAAAAAAACGAGGGGAGACAGGTTCGTAGCTGGACGCAACCCGACCCCAACAGTGGGTTGTATTGAACTTGGTGGTCTAAAGAGGGAAAAATTTCTGTTTGGAGAGGTTCACAAAAGGAGGTGGAAGAGGACAAAGAGTCAAGGAACCAGAAAAAATAATTAGGGAAATAAAAGCCGTGCGCTGGGGGGTAAGCGGACCATCAAAAAATAGCGAGTGGACGAAAAGGGGGACAAATAAGGCCTCGGGGGGCTTTATGGGAGGGGAGGACAAAAGGTTTGGACTGGGCAATTGCAGATAGCCGAAGAGTACGCAGTAATGAACGGGAAGACCTCATCTATGAACCCAGACAAGCTTTGTAAAAAGGGGGTCACGTAAAAAAAAACATGCCAGAGTAGTCAAAACCAAAAAAACAATGGGGAAGGAGAACGCGCGCACGCAGAAATCCCTTGTACTCCCGTTTGTGGGAGCCTGGAGGAGGGGGGGGAAAATCGGCCGGGTGAAATGCCCCA
>Ga0179593_1500116_pt1 | contig 10136 bp, 13 predicted proteins | sample CZODoug2_1_08_16_FD_185931 | JGI IMG/M metagenome (GOLD analysis project Ga0179593, IMG submission 185931) | Vadose zone soil fungal communities from Angelo Coast Range Reserve, California, USA - CZODoug2_1_08_16fungal (PacBio error correction) | ecosystem: Environmental > Terrestrial > Soil >...
TTTCCGCCGAACGAAAACCAAGAGGCAAAAAAGCCGATTGGATTTGGGAGCAGTTCCGAGAGGGAAGGCTGGGAAAAAGGGGAAAGGGGCAGGCGCCTTGTACTTCAGCCATTCGTGCCTCAAGCTCAAGAAGGCCGGCCTGCTTAAGGAGCACATTAGCAGGGGAAGCGCGAGAAAGCTTGCTTGCTGCCGTCAAGTTGCTCAGGAAGGCGGGGCAAGGTGGGGTTAAGGCCGGCGTGACCCTATTGAGGATTTAACGCCAAACCGTCATAAAGTAGGTGCGGCTCATGGAAGAGTTGAGCAGAAAATCGGACCGGGGTCTGGGGAACATTGGGAGACCGTTCATAACGAACAAGATTTCCCTAAGAGGGGAAGTGCCATTGAAAGAATTGCGAACGAGCGTTTTTTTGGGCATAGAGGGAAAATCGTGGCGCATCCGGGGGGGGCGGGGGAAGAGTTGAAAAGCCAGGGGGGAAAAAAAAGAGGACAAAACAGGAGGGGGGCGGATAATCCCTGCTTATCAGAAACCGGCTTAAAGATTACTGAACAAGGACCCCAATAGGACATAATAAGGAACCTAAAGATGGAACTCACTGAAGGTCAGAAGAGGGCGGAGGGCCAAGACGTGCGAAGATTTTGACTTCAGGACGTGTTTGATGGGGGCTAAGACAGTAGTCCGACCAAAAGCCAGTTATCGTGAAAAAGGCGACCTAAAGGAAAAAAAGTTCTTGTTCAAGACCTCTGGAAAGGAAAAAAAAACCAGAAGACAAAGAGAGAGGCCCGCCCGGGGAGGAAGCTGGATGCCAAGGATTGTTGGATTTTAATAGCGTGGTAAAACATAGAACCGAGTGTGGAAACTATAAAAGCTCAAGAAAATTAAGGGGGAAGCAGCACGAAGGGAGATCCGAACGGTATCCTGCAGGCGCTTAGGAAACCAACGCCGAGAGAAGGGAAGAAGTCTGCCCGATAGGGGCAGTAGACGCGAACGTCAAAGGATGCCGGGCGCCAGACCCTGTTGCTAGTTCTGACTATTCGGTCAAGGCGGCAGAAAACTAGTAGGTGCAGCAGGGAGTGGCGAGCCAAAAGAAAAAAGCAGGAACCTAAAAGGGGCGGGGACAAAAAGGGCCATCGCTAGCCCGCACGAACCGAGGGCTGAGATGCCCGTTGTAAGTCACCTCCTTCAAGGCACAGCCTTATCGTCAAAAAAAGGGCGCGACAAGGAGTGTGGCGGGAGAAGAAAACGGGAGGGGGACAAAGGTGGAGATGGAGTGCAGTTAGGTACGACGTGAGAATTCGGGGGGGCTCAGACGCGAAAAGGGGTTCGAGTCCAGTAGCTCGGGAGGGTGGGACGAGGATGCAAAAACAGGTTCTCGGTGAGAAAGAGAATCGGTCGCTGGTCAGCGGGGAGAAATGGACAAAACCTTGAGACGAGTAGTCCGCAGCTAGCCGTCGCCATTCAGAATGATGGACTGAATACGTCCCGATGGTGTTACAGAACCTAACCTCATAAAGGGGGAAAGGAAAGGGAAAAAGAGAAAGGGGGAGGTACAACCAAAAACACAAAGGTGTTATTCTTCCACGTCCCAACGAACTGAATCCAAGTTGTGCCTCCAAGAAAAATGGGTAACGTCACGACAGGAGGGACTAGGACTGATCATAAAGTTTAAAGATGACCCGGGTTCCGATACCCAGGGGAAAGAGGAAAAAGAAAGAGCAGACAGAAACGTCCGTGCGCTCTTCGGCTTCGTCGCCTTCAAAAATGGTAAATCAGGGAAGGCAACAACTAGGAAGTCTAAGGAATGACGCGGCCCCAGTTAGTTTAAAGTGCTTCATGGATTTTAGGGCGTGGAGGAACGAGGCAAGGGTTGTCCGCCTTTTGTTCAGAACGCCCCTCTACAGGCAAAAAAAGGCGAGATCGAAAAGGACAAACGTAGTAAAAAAGATGGGGGGAGGGGAAAAAAGGAGAACGTCCCGGAATGAAAAGGGGTGAAGCCTCTTAAGGTTTCAGGATAAACAAACTGGGTAAAGCCAACAGAATGGCCACTAAGCGAAAGACGAGAAGCAATGGAACCTAGGTTGAAAGGACCGCGTATCGTGCGCCACCAGCCACTTAGGGGAAAAGGGTCCGAGTTCAAAAACCGTCGGGGGTCCTGAAGTCTGGGGGTTGAAACGGCGAGAACTCGAAGGCACACCCTTCTATTCTGCGACGGGAAAGGAGAAAGCTCAAAGGAGGAGGAGTGAGGGATCGGGAGGTGGTACGGGGGGTCGTTAAAACGCGGCCGAGCAGCATCACTTTCAAGGTCACACGAAGTAAACCAGCCAACGGAAGTGAAAAAGAAGGTTTGCTCTCCTGAGAACTGAACGGCCCACGAAAGGAAAGAACCGGAGGGAAAGGCTTGTAAAGCAAGTCACCGATCATCCATCGCTATCTCTAGAACACAACAACGGAGGGGGAGTGAAGTATTGGGGGACCGTCCGAGGAATTTTGACAGCAGTCCAGTTCTGAGAGGTATGTCCGTCCGGCCGCGCGTTGGGCAAGGGAGGAAGATGAAAGCCACGCCATACGTACGGGAAAGTGGTCGGGGGAGTTGGGGTTAATGGCGCCGATTGCAAAGAAAAAATGATGGCCGGCAAAATAGAGGGGGGGGAGAAGCACAAAAAAAAAAAAAAAAAAAAAAACAAAACAAACAACAACCCAAACAAAAAAAAACCTCCCGATGAAAAGGACAACGCAATCATGCGTTGGGAGCGGCACCTTCCGGTCTTCTTTTTCCTCAGACATGGGCGGGCCTGCAGGTAAGCAAAAATCACGCAAGGCCATGAACACTCAGGGATGGGCGCCACTCGACGAAAACACGAGCGATCGGTGGAGAGATAAACATGAAGGCCCACAAGATGGTCAGCCGGTCAAAAAACCAATTCTCCTCCAGGGGGAGGAACAGGAACCAAACAACCCCAACTACGGAAAAGTTTTGACCGGGTAAGAAAACCGAAAGAAAGGAGCTCACTCAATTGTCATGGCGCTCAGCGAGGGAACATGGCACTCGAATACTTCGGGGGAAAGACCGGTGATGGTCCAGTCCAACTGTTTGCCGAGCAATTCCCGGGGAGGGACAGGGGGGAACAAGTAGACACCGCTAGAACATGATCACCCCACGCGAAACAAACGCCCCCGCCAGCACCGGAAAGTCAATCTATCTTCGGATGAAAAAGTCTCATGCGCTGGGTCTTACTGAGGTCTGTGATTGGGAGCGATCAGAAAAATTCAAAATTGAAAACGACTGGAGACGGAAAAGGGAAATTGTGAACCAAAGGGGTATCGCCTTCAAGGCCGTTAAAAGGTGATGTCTGAATAACCGAATATTCCCTGGCGTGAATTGGAATCTCTGAGGGGCGAACCCTTGTCTGTTAAAAGTCTTGGGGGCGGGGGGTGGAAGACCGACAGGGTGTGTGGGGGGGGGAAAAAATTCTGCCCAGGGGTGTGTCAACTCTTTCATTCGTACCATTTGCGGTATTTGGGGGGACCACCAAGCGTGACAAAAAAAACGTTACAGACTTTAAAAAGATTCTGATGATAGGCGTTAGACCACTCGTCTTCACGCCTTTTGCAAAGGTGGGATGAAGGACTAGAATCAGGAGGGGATAGCAGAGAACATTCGTCACCGAGCCAAAATTTCGACGTCCACACTAAGGAAAGTTTGGCATAAAGGAAAAGGATGGTCGCGTTCTGAGCGGGACCAAGCCGTATTCGTAACTGACTCATTAAAAGATCCCCTTTGAAAGCATCGGCCACCAAGCTGTAGCTCAAGGAGAGAGACGATCCGTTGGGGGGGGGGCGGCAATATGTGGGGGCCCAAAGGTTTCCGCATAAAAAGCGCCTCTGGTCTGTGCCGGGATAGAACGAAGAAATCATTCAAGGGCATGTAATCTGAGGGGAACAGAAGAGAAAGCGAGAAAGCCTCTTCAAGGCTGGATGGAAGGATCCAGGGCACTCGAGCATCAAAAAAGTCACAAATCGGAGAAAAAAGGCAGCAACGAAAAATTCTAAGTGACTTCCTAACAACACAAGGCATACGTCGGTAGGAAAGACCTGGCTCATAAAAGGAAGGTTGGAGTGGCGGAAGAAACGGGGCTGCATAACGAGAATCTCGTTTAGCTTCTTCAAATTCAAGGGAATTAAGAATAAAGGGGAAGTTCCAACGAAGAGGGAGGGAAAGCCGTTCTACTCACGAACCTAAAAAAAAACAAGCACCCAAATATTCTTAAAAACCGGCGACTTCAGGGCGGGGTCCGGCGCACGGTTGACAAGGATAAAAAAGGGGGACTGAGGGACAGGTACTAAGGCATAAAGCGAGTGGGTAGTCGGAAATTAAAGAAGTGCCTTCCCAGAAACCCCGTGAAAATAAAGGAAAAAAAATCGGCGACGTCTTGGCCACCTTCCAAACCTTAGGAGGGAGGGAAAAAAAGTATGCGAATACATGGTATTAGTGCTAGTAAATGGGCAGTGGTCCGTTTTTCAGGACTCACTAGTAAAGAAAGGGGGAGCAGGGGTGTCTCATCGGCTATAAGACAAAGGAGAAGAACACCACAAAAAGGAAGGCTCATCGGAAACGAAAACCGATGCCACCAGGTTGCGCGCTCGGAAAAAAAAACCGCGCGGGGAATTCCAAAAAACCACCCTTTCAGGTGAGCCTCGCGCAGTAGAACTTGGGGAGGCATATGGGTACGTTTTCCATGGGAACCAGAAATGAGGGATGACGGGCTAAACTCTGAAATCAAAAAAGAAAGTTGGGCCATGCGGAACACCCCCGTTAGAATCAAGCAATGAGTGTTAAGCCGAGAGAGGACAAACAGGTCCTTGTAAAGACGGGCATAAGTAAAAAGAAGTGAGGGATCGAAGGCGTATGGGGGGGCCCCTTGATTGACGTCCGTCCGGGACAGTGGACTGACTGCGAATTGAGATGTACACGGCAGGAAAAAGGAAAATTCCGTTAGAACGGCCGGTCGGAAGAGGAGCCAAACGATTCAAATAATGAACCATGTCCTTGGCCTGATGAGGGCTGCGCGTTCTTGAAAAGGAAGATCTCAACAGGAAGAGTGGAGGCACCTGAGAGATTACTGACATAACCGATTCAGAAAACGCGGCGCAGGAATGTACCAAAAGAGTTTGGAGCAATTTCCCAAGAAGGGTGAGGGCTGGAAGGGACGGCGTCATTTGACTGAAGCAACGGGCTAAAAAGGACCCAGGGGGCCCGGCCGGCGCTTCAGGCGAGAGCCGACCCGCGATACACGTCCATGCCTGCTGAGGCGAGGATGCCTGGCGAGACTGATTTCAGTAAGGCCTGGAGGCTTTGGACGGGGACGGATTCTGGAAAAGACGGCATGGAACCGGAGGAATTGGGTTCGCGCACGAAAAAAAGAGGCAGAGGAGTGTCGGCAAATGCAGCGCAAAAAGATTTCCTGACCATGAGTAGTCTAAAGGGGACCGAAGGGGGGTGGAAAGAGGGGGGGGGGTTCATACGAGCAGCGAAGAACAAGAGGGAAAAGGCATCATGAGTTACAAAGGAAAAGACTGCTGATTGGGGGAATAAAGTGGGCAGGCCCGCATCTGCGCTGTCCTTCGAAACAAGACACCGCCGATGACGAAGAGTAAGGGAACCAAAAAACGTTAAGGAGCATTACCAGGGAGGAAAGAAATAACCTATGGAATCCGACTGGGGAACGAATATAATTTCAAACTAAGGTGGCCAGACGGCGAAGATTGTGGTAGACTTCAATATGATGGAGGAGAGAATCGAGTTACTTAGTCAAAAAGGGGGGGTATGACGTGAGTCGACTGAGAACAGGTCGGGGTGTGTGAAAGCCCTCTGTGCACCGCTGCTCCGGGCAGGATCTCTCGGCCCTGGGTCGAGAAAAGGAGTGGGTTATGTGAGGATAAGGGGGCAACGGAACAGAGTGTGGAAAGCTAAAATATGAAGATGCCGGTGGAAAGAAGGATACAGGAGATTACCAATAGGTTGAAGAATGCTTGCTTAGAAATCAAAACCCCGCCCGAAGGTAGGGGCCGAAATATGCAAGGTGCCGTCAGAGACCGAGAAATCTCTTCAAGTCGCGCAGACCCGGTAAAAGCTGAGGTCGGTTGGGCAGTCTCATCAAAACAAGAGAGGCGGCATCAAGGGGTACGCAGGGGCGTAAAAGAAAAGCCCAGGGTTGAAAAGGAAAAAGTCTATGAATGCTAGCCGCCAACAACAAAGCCGGACAGCTACTTCCTAATGGGCAAAGTAACCTGAGAGGGGGGCGTGCCTAAGAACATCAGGGGGGAAGAGGATAACAGATCGTGGGAGTGACAAGGTGGAAGGCAAATGAAACGGGAAAAAACACCCCGTGGGCTACGGGATGTCGCGCCAAGAGTGGGGTGGAAAGAAAAATACCTGACTGCGGTGTGGGGAACTAGAATGCCCCAGTTGCTGTGTTCTAGGTTCACTGCGGGATCGAGAAAGTCGGCATCAATGCCCAGACAAGGAAAAGCGAGTCTTATCGCGAAGAGGCCGGCCGCTGTACCGTAACGAAAGATGTGGGGACAAACTGGTTTCACGCCCATTCCAGGAAAGGGAACGACCCACGGGAAGAAATAAGGGGAAAAACAACAACATTTCTTGAATGGACCACGATCCCACGAGGGCTTTCCGGGGAAACATAGGTCCGAATCATGGTAACGTCAGCCGGAGACGACGAAGTCGGTATCATAACTCCAGTGGGATACCGGAAAGCAAAATCGGAGGGAACAATTACTCCGCTCCCCGGGGAGGTAAGAAGCCTTTCAGGAAGAGGGAATTCGGTTCCCAATAAGAAAAACACCTGAGAAAGTCGAAAGACCGAAGAAAAGAGAGAAGGACCTCTGCCCGGAGAAGGTGGAAAACTGGACGCGGCGTGGCGGAGGTTTTTTAAGAACGCGGTGTCATATGGGAAGATACGTGAATTGGCTGCAAAAGGCAAAAAACACAGAGGAGAAAGCCTGTATGCCACAGACGATATCCGGGGACTAAATAATCGACTGCAAGGGGAAACAGGGTCTTGAGCAGCCTCTCAGGGTTTCAGAGGCCTGGTCAAACTGGGAGAAAAAACTGGAACGGGCCAGGGAGAACCATGGGAGTTTCCTTCTTTCCGGGGGGGAACTGAGCAGCGGAAAAGGGTCTGAAGGAACGTCAGAGTGGCCCAACCATAAAGGGGTCATGCCCTAAAGGGCTTGGTTGGAACAGGTAAAAAAGAAAGGCGATGGGGCTGGAAAAACTGAACGCAAGAGGGGGGACTCTCCCCTTCCTAAGAGCTGGGGGGGGTCATTAATGGTTCGTTCCCCAAAAGAGGGGCGCCGGGCCATACAAGAATTATCGGTCCAGAATCAAATGCAAAAGAGGGCAGTCAGTATGGGTTGGCGGAGCTAAAGCTTCCTGCTTAAAAAAAACCACGTGGACACGCACCGAGCAGAGGGAAATGCTAAAAATCTGTCACTCCCTCATCTCATCAAAGAGAAAAACAACCACTTTGGGAAAAGGGAATACGATGAGGGACAGGGGACAGGAGTTAAACCGCAGGAAGGGCTAGCGGGTGGCGTGTCCCACCAGGGGTTCTCTTGTTAGGCAGAAAAAAGCAGCCAAAGTACAAAGAACGGATGTACTTCGGGGGGGGGGATTAAGGAGAAGAGTGCAAAGTGGCTTAGAAATATCTAAAGTGAAAACACTGGAAAACACAGAGGAAGAACCTCGGGGGGACCTTTCGTCACAATCGTGAACAGTTTCCAGCAGGAGTTGAATGCTTCCTCGGAGGGGAAAACAGAAAAGAAAGGAAATGAAGAGCAAGCTAAAGGATGGGGCGGCCACCGGTCAACGAACTAGGCTTGGGGGCGGCAGAGATCAATTTCGGTATCAAACCAAGGACAAAACGGGCACTCTCAAAGAAGGGTCCAGTTCCGGACCCTTTGGAAAAGGAAAAAAAAAAAAATTTTTGAACCATTCTTCGAAGGATAAAGGATCGGCTGAACACACAGGGACGGGGACAATCGGGATCGCCCGAAAAGAAGAAAAGGCATGGGATCAGGGGAAGGTTGATCTCGTGTGGGAAAGAGCAATTCCCAATCGGGGGTTGAAGGAGACAGCGAGCTCAGATCCAAAACCCAGAAAGAAACCAGCCTCAGCGAAAAAGAAAGGGAACCAAAGTACGGGCACGCGTAACTATCAGACATAGAAGCATGGACATGCTGTCTTAAAAAGGGGAGCTTTGGAGGGGGGAACCGACGTCGAAGTTCCCGGGAAGGAACTTCATTCATCGGGAGGGTACCCGCCGATGTATCAAATAGGGACCAAGTGCGGTTCTGATCCCCGGGGGGGAAAGTCGGAAATTTCCGTGGTTACCAAGGCGTCCTAACAGGGGAAAGGGAGGGGGGAAAAAAGCTTCGTGGGATCGGTTGATCATCATTTGGGGGGGGGGGAAAAGAAGTGCTGAGGAGTGACTCTTCAGTTCGGACCATTGACTGTAAAAGGGTGGAGGTTTTGTACCGATTACGACTGCAGCCAGAATCCTTCTTAATGTGCAAAAGGGAAACTACGGCTTCGAGGAAAACGGGAGAGGGTCGTGAGCCACGGCGAAGGAAACGCCGCGAACGTCGTCACCGGCCCACAACTTTTTAAAGAATTCCCATCCCGACAGAGGGCAAAGTGGAATAGCTTCACCAAATGGGGGGCAAAAAAAACCGGTCCGGGGAAGGAAGGCACCAAAGGAAGGGAAAGGCGTAAGTAAACTGGAACTCAATTCCGCACAGTTTCACGAAAAGAGGGAAATCGAAAAGGAGGGGCGCAGGAGGCAAGCAGAAGGGGGAAGGGTTTGCAAGGAGAACTTTGAACCACCGGTTCATATAAGGCGCCAAAAGCGGGGGTAGTGGAGGGGCGACATAAAAAAAGGGGAAGTCACTCCAGAGCTAAAACTCAGGGGGCTTGTCAAAGGCATGAAAAACTCTTCCACGAAGAACCAGTGCGTCAACAGAAAAAAAGGTCCACAGGGGCGAAAGGAAACGGACGGGGAGAGGGCGCGGAAGGCACGGCATACGTGTTGCGAGATGAGGGGTCCCTTAAGACGCGGTGGAGTGCGATCAGTCAAAGGGGGCGAACCGCACCTTCGTGATCTATGGAAGGAGATGTTCAAAGTCACGGACCATGAGATGTCATTGAACACAAAAGGGAAGTGAGGGGCACCTTGAAAAAGAACGAATCCTTCATAAAAGCCCAAATCCTTGGGCCAAACATAAAGGAGAACAGACGATAGCTTCGACGGGTCGTCGCAGCGGTTGCAAGGGAAGGAACAGATCAGTCAAATTCGGCACAAAAGCCGAGGGGGGGTAGGAAAGGGACGGACTAGTTTAACCTGCCAAACGGATTGCCGTGGAAGGGCGATGATGGGGGAACCGGAACGCACCGCTTCAAAGGTGAAGGAAGGATGCGAACCAGGTAGGAGGAATAGGGGGGTTAGTGTGCTGATGATGCCGGCTAGGAGGACTCATCGAATGAAGAAAAGGGGTAGCTTTTTGGTCTCCAGGATAAAGCAAGAAATTCGTTAAAAAGGAACAACCTCCGGACGTAGACTCATCGAAAACTTGTCCGAAACGGGGAGGAAGAGTTCTTTTCGCTGCTCAGGGGGAGACAAGAAAAACCGCACGCGGCATCGGTCATTGGATCCTCAAAATCGCCATGGTCAAAGGAAATCTGGGGGGGTCAAGGGGGGGGAACAAGTGTGCACGGTAAACACGCTCGAAAAACGCGAAAAAAAGAAGGAAAAGTTCCCAACGACGGGGTTTGCAAAAAAACGTGAAAGAAGCCGAAATATGGGCAAAGCCGAACTGTTACATGGATAAGTGGGAGGAAAAGGATAAGAATGTGGAACACTCAAGGGGAGGGATCGAGGAGGCTTGGCTGGGGGGGGAAACCCCAGGAAAAACAAAGTACGCCCTTCCTTTGACTTGGGGCTCATGCAATGCAGTACAGAAGCCGCCTGCCCAATGACCAGAAACGGAAGGGTCGGAAATGCAGGCCAAAAGGAGAAAAGGGCGGAAATTTCCTGCGCGTTCTTCTATGCAGTAGGGTCACCTT
>Ga0179593_1502255_pt1 | contig 10136 bp, 12 predicted proteins | sample CZODoug2_1_08_16_FD_185931 | JGI IMG/M metagenome (GOLD analysis project Ga0179593, IMG submission 185931) | Vadose zone soil fungal communities from Angelo Coast Range Reserve, California, USA - CZODoug2_1_08_16fungal (PacBio error correction) | ecosystem: Environmental > Terrestrial > Soil >...
ACATGGTAAAAAAGGAGAAAAAATGGTTGGGGGAAAGTCACCCAAAACAATAGAGAGTCTTATCGGGTCTAGAGGGAGGGTTGTCCCTGGGTAACGAAACATGGGGCTGCGGACCCACGTCCGAAAGGAATATTGTCAGCGGTAAGATGGGGTGAATTTGGTCTTCAATTTTAAGTGAAAATAGCAATTCCTTAAGGAAGCTGGATTTAGTTAAATCAACGAGCCAACCACCTTCGCTACCGTGTTTTACTTTGCTATTCACGAAATGTAAGAATTGGGACTTTAAAATAGGATTGTTCGAACATTGGGAGGAATCATCTGGGAATGGGGAAGTGGAAGAGGTCGAGTTTTGTGACTGTCTTGAACGAAAGGATAGGGACTGAATTCTAGATAAATAAGAGGAGGGAGAAAAGGTTCATACTAGTAGTGGACGATTACAAAATGGTAGAAGATTTAGGAAGAGCTTATGAGCTACGGGGTCGAGAAAAATAAGTGGGGAGGAGACTTATTCTGGAACAAGGGATCGGCTATTTGCCATAAAGGGAGTAAATAAGGAGGTACCGTATTCGGCGCTACCTTGCCTGAACCGCAGCAGAGAACCAATATATGGGTCGGGGAGAAATAAGATCCGTAGGACCCATTCTAGAGACAGTCCATTTTATGTGGGAAGAAAAGAGAAAGACTGACTTTAAAAGAGGACGCGTAAACAGGACAAGAATGGAATAAATGATACGGAGGGATGGGGGGAGGCGGGGTGGAGGGGGGTGATAAATGGGGGAAAGGGATAGGTTGGGTGGAATAGATCATGGATGTGGGTTAGGGGTTGAGGGATAAAATGGGAGAAGTGGGTTCAGGGCTATACGATGAAAACACCGTAGATTGGGGAGATGCAGAGTAATTTTCGGAAAGGCCGCTGCAGATCTCTTTATTACAGGCATCGAGGATGTAAGGTATAAATCCTCAAGTGAAGTGATGCATGGGGGGGGGGGTTTTGTGTGTGGGGCTTGGAAAGGGACTGGAGGGGGGGAAAAGGTCCTCGAAAAAGGGAACAAGACCTTGGCCAAGAAAGGTTTGAAAAAAGGACTCAGTCAATGGATACTCCCTAACGGGAAGAAAAGGTCGAGAAGAAGCACGGCAGCGCGACGCCCGCGATATACTGGGTTATATCTCTATAAAAACTAGGGACAAAAAAGGGAGAGAGTAGATAGAAGGACGTAAAGTATATGTCGCGAAGGCGATTAGCAGAGGGGAAGGTGATTAAAACATCTATTCTTAGATTACGAGAACTCGGGGGGCTACAGAGGGAAACTGCCGCACTAGAAAATGGGAATCCTTTTATCGACAGAATTAAAACTCAGAGGAAGGGGAAATGGGGGGAACTTGGGGGGGGGGCAAACTATGCCCATTTACCCGAGTCACGAAAGAAAAAAAAAGAGGAAGGAGGGAGTTCAAAGAAGGGCCAGTCAGACCAATCATTCAAGAGGAAATGAGAGGCGCGAATTGTGAAATAAAAGGCCGTGGGAAAGAGTACTGGGGAGAATAACTGGTGTGGCTTCAATTGCCGTAGGGTGACTTTGGTGGTTCGAGAGAGGGAGGCAGAGGGGCTGGTGCGCTTACGGTCGGCATGGCGATGAGTTCAAAAGTCAGGGGACGTTTTCAAAAGTCGTCGTCTCTTGGGGCGGGCACATGAGCGGGGACGGGCGCGCGCGGAAGAAAGAACGAAGTGAAAACAGTGTTTCCGCAAACAGCTGTCCACATTGGAAGCTGTTCTGATAAAGAGGGGGAAAATATAAAAACAGCGGCGCGCGAGACTGCCGGGAAAGGCAGGGTAAGCTGGGAAAAAATCCGACGCAACGCGGGCCTTCAAGAGAAAGGCGAGGAAAACCAACTAAAATTGACCTGAATCCACATCAGTGTTCCGCAAATTGAAGGGGGAAGGGCTGTTCTTCAAAAATCTCAAAAAAGAGAGGGGGTGCGTTGGATCATCATAGGGAAGCGGATAACTAGAAGGGGGAGAAACTGACCCCGGCTGCCTCTTTGATACGCCTCCAAATTTTCGCGGCGTATCGTAGAACAGAAAGACCTAAAAGGGGAGGGAATTGCTCTAGGTTTTTCCGCCGAAGGAGGTTGAGATGACTATTAAAAAACTGGGGAAAGGGGGCGTGGTTGGGTGGTTCCCAGCTCGGGGATGGGTTCCGCATCGTAGGCAGGGACAGACAGTCATCTCATAGGTCATTCACAGAATACTATAGGGCCTTAGTCTACCCTCACTAAAACGAAGATGGAGGGAGAGGGGGACTACAGAAACTGACAGGGCGCCTGTCAAAACGGGGGGTTTGGAAAGCGAAAAAAAAAGGAGATTGCCAATATCCGCACAGCAAGTTAGGGGGTGACAGCTTGAAAAAAATTCTCAGTTGTTAAGCTTTACTTGGTGAAGAAAAAGTTAGGAGGTCAATTAGGAATCGATCGCAGACAAAAGGGCGAAAAAAATATTTATAGAGATCAACACAAAAAGGAGGATGGAAAAAGAGAGGTAAAGAGGGGATGTAATGGGGGTGAAAAAACTAAAGAAGGGTCCAGAAGACTACTCAACGGTTGTCTCGACCAATCAATTCCATCTTAAAACAGAGGAGAAAAGGGAAAGGGATGGGCACGGCAAAAGGGGTCTGTAGTGGAAGAAAAAGAGGAATCGTACTCAAAGACCAGGGACCTCATATTTGTACGTGTAGCTCATCAAATCCTAAGATGGGTCAGGGAGAGGGGAGGGACTGACAAAAATATCGTCGTTTAAGACCGACGAAAGGAGAGGTGTAAACAAGAAGGAAAAGGAAAAACGATCGTGTACCACAAAGGTCCCTAAAAAAAGTTTTTAAAGGGGGTCATCGAGAGTTCCGTCGCGTGAAAAATATCTAAGTAAGAATATTCAAGGGCAGGACTGTCGTTACGTCTGAAGAAGCATAACTTGGCGGCGTCTGTCATATGAAGTCCCTAGGAGTTACTTAAAGAAGGAGGGAAAAGCCTGAAATAGTCTTATCAAAACGCGCTTCAGGGAAAGAGGGGGGGGGGACTCAAGAGAAAAAGGCCTTCGAAAGCACTGATTTGGACTTCTTCAAGGGACGGGACTTGTGGGAATGAAGGGGTTGATTGAACGGCAACCTCTGGTTCAATGGCGGAGGGGGGGGGGGGGAAAGCGGAGGGAATGGAAAGTGCCGCTCCGCGCAGGAACGGACAAGCATAGGAGCTACTGATAAATCATGTCGGACATCTGTGGCTGGACAACGGACTTCTTTTTACCATTGAAGAGGGGAGGGGGCAAGCTGGAAGGCAGGGCAACAGCATCAAGGGGGGGGACTAGCCCGAAGACGAAGTTCTAAAAGACATCAGAAGAATTGGGAAAACGGCGGAAATAAAGGGGAAGGGAAAGAGAAAAAGCTTAAAAAATCGAAAAGTCGACGAAATCATAAAGTCCATAAGGCCAAGGGGAAAGAAAAAAATGTGGGAAACCTTATCCGGGAAAAAAAGGTCATAAAAAAATTGCCTAGGAAAAAGGGGACAGGAAAAAGGTATTGGGGACTGACTTGCCCTGCACAGGCCCGACCCTCAGTACGAGAGGCTGTACTATTTGGAAAGGGGCAAAAAAAAAAAGGCCGGGCAGAGCAGGCGTCGGGGATCAAAAGGGATAAAGAAGTTGGGCAGGGCTTGCGCGCGAAAAAGAGGAGTTGAACAGAGATCGACCGGACTGAGAGAAAAAACAGAAAAGGGGGAAATCAAAGCTGCAAAGCATCGTAATTAACGGAATAGCGAGAGCTGATGGGAAAAATTGTTAAGCGTCTCGCGATACGAAAAAAACTTTAAGGAAGGGGAGGACGCGCGGGGAATGAAAAGTAGAGCAAGCAGAACCTCGTTCAGAAGATGTCTAAGAAACAATTGTATTTGGGCAAGGTCGTCCCGGGGGAAAGGATTGGGGGACATGGTGACAAACATCAAATCTTCACCTCGTGACGAGGGCTGAAAGGAGAGTCAGGGGGGGCAGGACTCGATTGCCCTTTCCAGAAGAGAAAGTCTACTGCAAGAAGGGGGCAAACAAAAACGCCTATGGAATCTTACTCATCGGTAATGAGTCCGCAATTGGTCCGAGGAGATACTAGCGAACCAGAAGGGAATTTCTCCTGAAAGAAAAAAAGGAACGAGACGCTCTCTTAGGAGACATCGAGGGGGTGCTCTAGAGCGGTTTAACACTCAGAAAGAGGGGGGGAAGTCTAAGCGAAGGAGGCGGGCTAAGGACTTTACTGAAGATAATATAGGGAGATACGCGCCGCCCCCCCACTTAGGTCTCCTCTAGAAAAGGAGAACAAACAGACGAGCTTTCTTGGAACCAGAGAGGAAGCGAGGGTCAGGAAATAAAAAAAGATACTGGGATTAAAACGGTTTTCGCAGCGGCGGCTGGGGGACTGCTCTAATAAAGAAGGGGAAGTATGCAACGTTCCAACGCTCGAAATGATCAGCGCAACAAGAGGGGTGAGAGACAGTTTGAGAAAAAAAGAGGAGGTGGAGGAAAAAAATGCCCTTTCGGACCTATGAAAACGGGGGACAAGTACCCAAGGGGGAAGAACAGGTTGTTTGAGGGGAGGTGAGGACGACGGCTAGTAAAGGCAAGAAGAGGAGGAAAGAAAAGTTCGCCCAAAAACAAAGAGGCAAAATCATGAGAGAAGAGTTTAAAACTTTGGTATTCCTCCCCTCCGGTTGAGGGGGGCTTGGGGAAGAAACAGCCAAGCTCGAAACGCTTCAGCCGCGAAAGGTGGGAAAAAAGATCCGGGGAGGAAAGTTGGCAGGGGCTCAAAACAACCAACACTTATAGATGGAAAAGGAATATTCGGCACTGGATCAAATTAATAAGGGGGGAAAAACGATCGCTCTGAAGGAGGGGGTGTCGAGCGGGACAGTAAAACTAACCTGTATTTTCTGAAGCCCAACTGACTACGCTATAGCGGGAGGGGGGAAAGGGGGGGCAGGGGGGGAGGGTTAGTGAAACGACGATGGATTCAGAGGTGAGTACTCAAAGTCAAACCACCTCGTCTAAAAAAAGGGGGGAAAGGGCAGTAAAAAACGGAGGGAAGCAAGGGCTATGATCGGATCGAACATGGAGGACCACATCTGGATTTCTCATTACATTGTCTGTAGGGGGGAAAGGAGGGTTACTCATGCTCAAACTCAGTAGTGCGAGAAGAAAAGATGGTCTAAAAAGGTAACTAAATATTTGGGAACTAGGGGAACGTAGAGAAGGATATGGTGACAATCGATCGTCGGCGAGCTATGTAGAGAGGAGAAAAGTGGGTTTGGAGGAAGGAGGGGAGGAGGGAAGAAAATGCGGCGATTTACACTATTAGAGTAAGAAAAACGTAAGGGTATAGAGAGAAGGGGCAAAATACAGCTCTAACCGCTCTATAGCCCCCTCGTTGCAAAAAAGAGATCTTCAATTCAATAGGGGGGAATTCCCGAAAGTCATTTGAGGGGAGCCCGAATATAGTACAACAATAGAGGGACCTTAAGTTAAAAGTAGGCGTCAGATTGAAATAGGCGGCAGATTTTCACGGTGGAAGGAAAGGGATCAGGGGGTCTCGTTGGCAGGGCCAAAATATTCGGCAGAAGAAAAAGAAGGTCTAATTTCAGGAGGGAGACCTTTCGGAAGGAAAAATTGCCGGGACCGACACGACATGAACCGACAGGGGGGAGGAGGAAAATACAATGTCGAAAGGGAAGAACGAGGTGATCTTGCTTTCTGAAAAGGAAAGCAATTGGGCTCGAACAGAAAAAAAGGGAGAGGGGGGAGATAGAGATACGCTGGTTCCAACAAATGAAAATCTAGAGAGATGGACTTCAAGGGATATAGAATAAAACTCAGCGCATCTGGTACTTTGGGAAGAAGAGTCTGAGCGTAACTCAGAGATACGCTCACAGATCAAGGAAAAAATCTAGTAAATAGAGGAGGATCGCCCTCCGTGCTCACGCGAAACGGGTAGGAAGTGGGGGGGTGGAACTAGCCCATCATAACGAGACAAAATCGTACTGAGATGTCAGGGACTGTGAAGGGAAAGTGCAGACCAGAGGAAGGGAGGGACAAAAGTATAAAGGGAGGAGGTTTCATGCCGTTTGCCATGAAAAGGGAGGTTCAGGGCAAATGGATTCAAAGGTACCGGATGTCCTGGGGATGGATTCTAATTGGAGAAGAGATTAGAATCAAGGAAATTCAAAGGCATGCTCCTTTCGGGCAACATGGGGTAGCATGGTGGAGGGAAAAGAAATGGAAAATTCTCAAGGGGGAGATGCCGAGCTCGGGCCCTTCCTGCGGAATCAAAGCTTAATGGAAAGAAGAGGTTTACAGAAAAAAGGAGGGAAGAGACTTTATCAGGTTGGATTTAGAAGAGAAGAAATGAGGGAAGGATGCTGGCCGGCTGCCGTCACTGTAAGCACACCGACGCGGCCCACCGACTCAACTGAAAAGAGGGAAGGGGAATCTAAAAAAAAAAAGCCAGTTACTGAAGACAGAATGACGTGAGGGGGGTGAAATTTCCGGGGGGGGAACTTGCTGGGCCCCCGCCCCGGCCACGCGTTGGATCAGAATAGGGCAGTTCAGGGGAGAAAAACGAGGAGCGGCTCCTTCAGAAAGGAAAATCGCATGCTCTTGAAGAAAGGCGCAATTGGAGGGGATTCTTAATCGGGAATAAAGAGAAATCCATCAAAGGCGGTCATGGCTGATATTGTATTTGCCGCCGAGGAGGGGGAGACAGAATTAAAAAGGGGAGCCTTTGAAGGGGTTTTTGGTGGTTCCACAGCTCATTTACCAGTGTTTTCCAGACCTCGGGGTAGAAGGAAGGAGGCAAGAAATCAGGACAGAAACGAGATTGCCTGGGTCGAAAGCAGAGGAGGAGAGGGGGTTCATCTAAAAACTAAACTGGAGTGGAAAAAGTCACAAGGTTCGCGCGCTTCGATAGGGCCAATATATTCACCTACCGAGGAGGAAAGAGGAAGGAGGCGACCGAATGTGGGAAGAAGGACTTGAGCTAACACGGGAGGCGGTTCTGGAAGAGAGAAATTCATTAACACTATCGGGGGGGAGCTCAGAAAAAAGACCAAGAAAAAAAGGAGGAGGAGGGAAAAAAAGAGGATCTAAAATATCGGGGGACAGATGGGGGAGAATAGGGAAAATACGAATCCGGGTGACTAACAACAAGAACTCGGGGGAGAAGGGGGAGGGAAAAATGGTTAAACAAAATCCTCGGGAGAGAGTCTTGAAATCTCGAAGAGAGAGAAAAACTTGGGACCGAGAAAATAAAGTGGGATTGTTCGTCATTAAAAAGGATCAAAAAGGGGAGAGTTGGAGGGAGACCGCAGGCAGGCGCGTCTTAGTGACCTATCGGAAAAGGTAATCAAGAAAAGAACTACAAACCAATGACGGGCTCACAACAACGTCAAAAAACGGGGGGAAAAGTGGGAACGACCAGCTCCGTGGGGCAAGCAAGGAAAAAATGAAATAAGGCTTCTTCCTTCATGCTGTCGGACGATTACGCCGCGAATTTTGTCGGCGGGGGGTCTTAAGAGAAAGGAGGGGGAAACGGCGGACGCTCAATCTACAGCCAATATGCTGATAAGAACGGGACTTGGAGAGGGGGGGGGGAATCACGAGAAACCGAATTAGAACTCACTAGGTGTTACTGCAAGGAGGGGAAACTTTGGGCCGTCATGAGTTTGATATGAAAGCACCCGCGGTGCAGGCTCTGTTTTGGGCCGGGAGAGGGGGGTGGGGGAAGTGGACGGGCCAGGCCTTCCGCGCAGAAATCCGAAGAAAGGAGGAAGCTCTTATAACGAACTCTCAGGGAGGGGGGAAAGATTGGTGCGTCAACCTTCTGGCCTTTAGCCTGAAGTTGACTTTGAATAGCATTCCGAGGGGGAAAAGGAGGGAGAAGGCGCTTCCCCGAACAGAATACTGGCGGACTGAAAAAGACGGAAAGAATGGCAAGATACTGCGCCTTACCGTTAGACATTCTCGGTATTGAAAAGGAGACACAGGTTCTACTAAATCATCAGGACATCGCGGCATTGAGCCAACAGGGATAACTATAAGACTTATCCGGGAAAAACAGTCGAGTATAGCTCTCATGTTCGCCGGCATTATTGGCTTACGGTCCCGGAAAAGGCCCTAAAAGAGAACGATTGAGCGGTACTATGGGTAGATTTTCACAAAAGAAATTCACTGACCGAAAAGAAAAGCTGTCTATCCTCGCCGTCTAAAAATCATTGGGTAAGGAACTATGGAGCTCTGAGCTCTGCTTTACCCTCAACTAGAAGGGTCGCAAAACCCGGTAAAAAAAAATATTCAACCGGAAGCAAATGAGACATCTTCTTTACTTCCATAGAAGAGGATTACTCATGGTGAAAGGACGTTAAACGGGAAAAATCATCCAAACCGAATTATTCAAATTTCTGTCGGTAGGAGGGAAAGGGGACTTACGTCGCGAAGCAAGCTCACCTCTTGCTCTAGAATTTAGGTAAAAAGGTCCGGGGAAGTACTCTCGGTCGCGAAATTGTAAAAAGCAACAGCTTCACGTGCCTGAATAGGAAAAGCGTTAGGAGGGAGGAGGGAAAAGAAGATAGAAAACGGCCAATCACGAGAACGCCGAGCGGGAAGACAGCAAAAGACACAAACACCAAACACAAGGCCTCTTTCAATCGTACTGATCCTATGGTAGGGGGGTGTCACTCATTGGGGACCAGACGAGAGCGATGAGAAAAAGAAAGGGGGTTTCAAAGGGGCAGCAGGGTCCCTACCGCTAGAAGAGGAACTCGGACCATAGGGGGGGGGTAGAAAGGGGGAAGGCGATCGGTTTCTACCGAGGGCAAACGGAGGTAGAGAAAAGATCACCGGCTCTCCTAAATCTTTATGCAAGGAGACTATACTAGGTTGGGAAGAGGAACTAAGAAGAAAGGGGAGATTTCTCACAAGCTCGCCACGGAGGAGCAGCCGAAATCGTGCTGAAACATAGCAGGGGGGGAACATCTATGGGTTACGAACCCAAAATGGGGGGGGAAAAACCGGTTTTCGACAAAGGCTGGGAACGCGAAAAAAAGAACGGAGAGAAGTCTTGGGGAAAAAAAAAAGGGTGCAAACTCCTAAATGAGCGGAGCAGCCATGAAACTAAGGATGGGGGGACGAAGGCCAGGGGGTGGGGGCGACCATCCTATTTCATCTCCTTGCGGAAATAGAAATCAAGGAAAAACTGGGGGGAGGACAAAAGGGTGGTTTTTTTTCGCGTTTGGAATAAAACCCGCGGGGGGAAAATTCAGACGGGCTTGCCACTAAAATGCCGCAACAGGCAAAAATTCAGGAGCAATCCGGGAGGTCAATGGGGGGGGGGGGGGTCTGCAAGCCCAATAACTTTCCTGGGTAAGGGGGGCAAAACAAACTCTAGACCCGCTCACGTCACGTGGTACGTTCAACGTGAGGTGGAGTAAAATTGGAAAGAAGAAGCACAAAAAAAAGTGAGATGAAAGATATAGATGTCGGAACTTTTCATCCACCTGAGGAACTTGGAGGAAAAAAACCGAGGGAAAAGGGGGAAGCGTCGATCGGACTGGTGGTAAAGAAAAAGAAAGTTGCGGAGGAAAGACAAAACTGCCGACGCTGCTAGGCGCGGAAGCTTGTGACGGGGGTCTTAGCAAGGGGGTGGCCACATACGCTTCGTTCCCGAGGGAGTGAACAAACGCTGGACAACACACGGACACTGGGGGGGAACTTTAACGTCGTTCTCGCAAGGCGAATGAAATAGGAGTTCGAACAGTGAGAAAGAATCTGTCAAAAAAAGTAAAGCATTTCGATTGGTGGGAGAATGGATGACCGGAAGTCTGAGAGGGGTCAATGGAAAACGACCATCCCTTCTGCGAAAACGGTCCGAAAGATAAAGGGGGGGGGGGGGAGATAAACAGCTCGTGCCAGGGAGAGGGGGCAAAACAACTTCGTCTTCGAGCTACGGAGACTCAGAAAAAGATTTTTGGGCTGAATTAGAGGAACGATAGAAAGATTAGTATTTCATCAAGGAGGAATAGGGGGGACAGGGATTCACTAGAAAGGAAAGAGGCGG
>Ga0179593_1612665_pt1 | contig 10136 bp, 12 predicted proteins | sample CZODoug2_1_08_16_FD_185931 | JGI IMG/M metagenome (GOLD analysis project Ga0179593, IMG submission 185931) | Vadose zone soil fungal communities from Angelo Coast Range Reserve, California, USA - CZODoug2_1_08_16fungal (PacBio error correction) | ecosystem: Environmental > Terrestrial > Soil >...
CGCGACACGCAAAAAAAAGGTGGAAGATAGTGCCGTAAAAGAAAGACGAGGGTGCGGGGGGGTGATGGTTCGGAAGACCTAGTCGGTATCGCCGAAAAAGGGGGACATCCTCCATCGGCGGCATAGAGTTCTTAACGTGAGGGGGAGAGAAAAAAGTGAAAGTGCGGACGCAAATCCTCTATTCACCCTCGAAGGATTAGGCTTCCCCAAGGAAGTCCTTTCAAAGGTCTTTCAACTCGGGACCGGACCGTCAAGGGGGGGAGAAAAGGCATCCATGACCTATAAAAACTAGGGGGAAGTCCGAAAAACCTTAAGGGGGGAGTCGGAAATTCAGCATGAAGGGTCGAAGACCGTGGATTTTAGCGACTCCTTGACTAAATCTTGCGGCCACCTCAGTTGGGACTAAAACAGCAGGGGAAAAAAAGGTACTTGAAAAAGGGGCTTGAAAGAATTGTTGGAGGCGCCGGTGGGAGGTTGTTCAATCAAAGGTCTTTCGGCTTAGTAGTGGTATCCGGAAGAAAGATAGAAGAAAACGGAGAGGAGTCAACCGGAGGCCCTAGGACAAAGGGGAATGCGGGTCTTTTTTGATTCTCCCACTTCCATCCCGCCAATCCACGCCGCACCAAAAGAAGAGACTCTTAGTGCGGAAAGGCATCAATGAAAAAAGACCAAGGACTAGGGTGTGCCTGCCTGACCCCACCATATCCGAAGAGAAAGGGAATCGGCCTGCAAAAAACGCTAAAAAGAAGCTACAAGTGGCGAAGTTAGAATAGCTGACAAACGGCGTAACTCTCGAAGGGTGTGTTATCGTACTTTAGATTGAAATGCGAATGTACCTTCGATCAACGAAGGGGGGCCGGGAAAACACTGGGAGGGGGAAGACAATCAGCGAGGGACCCTGGCCGTAGGTAGGGGACACTGGCCGTCGAGCGAACGGGAACCCCATAGAGAAAGTTGGTTCTTAAAGAAAAAATTGGCTGTTGGTATTCTGTTTAACCCCCACCCAAGGGTTTGGGGGGGTTGGTTTTGGTGTTTTTTTGGGCGCTTTGGGGAGTAAAAGTGAAGAGTGCTCGACGACGACCGTGCCGCGAGGGGGGGAACCTCACGGAAGGGGTGGCGTCTAAAGGAAACCGGCGGGAAAAAACCAAGGGAAGGAAGGACGGGGGGGCCAACCTCGGCCCGGGTTCGAGAACTCGGCAGGGGCGGAGTCCACCTCTAGGTTGGGGGGGGACTTGACTACGCCTGGCACACAATAGAAAGAACCCCAGGAATCGTCAACGGAACAAAAAACTGGGGGAGACTCGCCCGCAAAGAAGGTTGGGCGAGAATCGTCCTTCCCCAAGGTCTTCTCGCGTGGGAAAGTAGAGCCACGAGGGAGGAAAAAAAGTTCGGAAGACAAGAGAGAAAAAGAAGGACATCCTGGCGGTGGAGAAGGGGAGCAGGGAGGTCCACGCAAAACGTCTGACCTCTGAGAGGAACAAAGTTGGGGTTTTTGGGGGGAAACCCCACCCTGCAAGGGAGAAGAACGGGGGAGGGTAACAGGCCGTGGTGAGGGTGCCCATCGTTTCACCAGTCAAAGGAAATACCAGTCCCGAAACCGTCAGAAAGACCTGTAAGGGAGAGTATGCCGGGACTTCGGGTAAAAAAAGCTTTGAGAGGAGACTGAAAAGGAGACATCGGCGGATGTGATGACGTAGACGCAGACCGCCGAAAATACGCCGAGGAGCAAGTCGGTGCCTTCACACGATGAGCTGAAGGGATGACTCTTAGGTTCGGGGAGGAGGGCGGGGAGGAAGGAGGGTGCGGGGAGACCGACGCCCGAGCGATCGGGAAGGCCTCCTACCCGTCTCGGTCTTGAAGGGACTGGGAGAAGGAACAGCTGTAAAAAAAAGGATAAGTCTAGCCGGGAAACGGCTTGGGGTCGATACTAAGCGGCGCTTCGGAAGCGGGATGCCGGTTCTGCACAACGCACGTCTTCGCCAGGTGGACGTGTGTCAATGAAGTACGAAATGCGAAGGTAGGAGCGGGGTGTAGAAAGCCGAGTGCGCACGGCAACCTCCGAGGAAGCTCAGACCTCTTGGCTGCTCTGGTTACTCAGGCGGAGGAGGGAAAGGTGGGCCAGAATCGATGGTCGCCTGACTGCTCTTCGAGGGAAGGGTCGTCAGGGGCTTCCTTACAAGGGGGGGGGGTCGAGGCCAGCCAAAAACCATGAGGAAATCTTTCGACGCCACAGCCTGGAGGGGAGAGGGGAGGCGAGGAAAAAAAAAAATCCTCCAAGGCGTAATGACTCGATAAGCCTTCCTCACAACCGGAGAGGAGCACTATTAGGACCGAAGGACCTCTCAGGCATCCTCAAAGTTGGTGCATTACAGAAAGGGGGATAAAACATCGTTAGGGATTCCAGACGATTATGGTCTCTGGCTTACAGAAAGTTTCCCTTTGATGAGGGGCTAGGGAGATTCACTTGGAGATGCCAGATTAATCGAAACGCCTAAAATGTGAGAAAGCATATCCCAGGGGGAACCTTCACTGACCCCGATCAAAAAGATCTTATACCCTGCTGACTGCTTTGAGGGTACGGACCCACCCTAAGCAGGAATCAAAAGAAACGAAATCTTCTTCGGGGAACAAGACCGGCGATGCGCCCACGACTCGGCCAGGGGTGTAGTGTTGGAAAAGGTAGTGGTTCGCCCGACGCAAGCTCAAGAAGACGAAGAAAGCCGTTGGAAACAAGGCAACCACCCGCCGAGAAGGAGGAGATCCGAGGGGGGGCCCGTGACGACGCGGAAGGGGAGAACCATCAGATGAAAGAAGATCCCCCTTGACCTCATTTTTAAGCCTCAGAGTATCGATAACACACGGAAGGGAGGGTAACACGAGAAAGGAGGGAAGATATCTCTTTCCGGCTCTAGACTCTACTGAGGGAGCGGCACCGTAGGAATTACCGGTGGAGAAGGTAAATCTGCAAAGGGGTAGAAGAGGTCTCCTCCCCGGCTACCGGGACGGACAGTCTGACGGGCTATCCAGGAAGGCGAAATGGCAAGGGGGAAAAATGCAGGGGCCGAGGCGGACGTGGGGGGGGGAGCGAGTCAGCCAAGGAAATGCCGCTGGTCTGAGTCCAACCAAAAAGCGAAAAGAACTCAGATGGGGAGACGAGGTTGGCCTGCTATCCGGCTGCTCGACGCAGACTGGCCGGAGCTGATGCAAAGGGCGGACCTCTCTGTCTAGGTGTCGCAGAAGAAGCAGAGCCAGAATCGAGGAGGGGGTAGGAGGTAACTTACGGGACATGGGAATATGGGAGGGGCTGTCGCCCAAGGCGGGTCAGAGATTGGGACGAGCCGTGAAAAAGGCGCACGTGTCAGCGCATCCACCGGAAGAAGGATTTCATTGTATCGCGACGCGGCAAAAAAAAAGGGGCGGATCAGTCCCATCTCAGGGGTCGCCTCCACCCAGCTGCGGACTCGGCTAGACCTAACTCCACCAGTTCTAACCCTTTAAAGACGGGGGGAGGAAGGCGGCGACGGAAGCACCTGGGGAAGGGGGCGCGAAGGGGATAAGATTGCCATTCGTGGCGCAACTCGACCTAGGACACGATGGGGGAGGGAGCTGTCCAACGTCAACACGCCCTAAAATTCAGAGGACCTATCATTGTAGGACATCGGGCTGCACTGGGACATGGCCTCCTTTCGCGTCCTATCGGTTCCAGGGTCGAAAAGTGTTATTCCCTCCGCGGGTTGGCGGAGTTAGGCCGGAGTACCGTATGCATACGGCGCTCTCTCAATCTGACGGGACCGACCGAAAAAAACAGAAGTTTTTACTCGAGAGGAACCTCCAGGAGTGCATAAAGGAGAGAGGAAGGGGAGCGGGGGAGGGCCGACCCAGGCGGACGGAGGCTGACGCAGATTAGAGTCACACACTTCTCCAAAAAGGGGGTCGAACATTAAGGATCATGGAGAGGCACGAAAGAGGCGTAGGCAAGGGTAACCATTACAAGCACAAGACTTCCCCGAATCCCGACCTCCATCAAAAAAGCCAAAGAGGGGGAGGAATCGGCGAGAGTTGACTAAAACCCGTACCGGCAATCTTTCGGAAGTGGGTCGGTCAAGTATTTAGCCGTCCCAGCATTTCAGAGGGGAGTTTAGGGCCTCAAACAGAGGGGAGGGTGAGGGCACCTAAAATTGGTACTGTCATCACGGACCTGCGAATTTGGCCTGAGAAAAGGTGAAAGGAAACGGGAAAGGGGGGGAACTATTTCACAATCACCACGTCCTGTGAAACCGAAAAAAAGTTATTATCAACCGGGTGGGGGGGAAACCAAAGAAAAGGGGAGCGGGGGGCGGCGACGTTTAGGCGTGGACCTAATCCGGGGAAATGAAGGATTACTTCCTTTGATACGGTGCAGGTCCGATTTTTTACCGGAACGTGTAAGCACGGAAAAAAAGAAAATAAGGACCTCCTCTTCAGGCTGTCAGTCAACGGAGAATAGGACGAACCCATCGGGATGGGAAAAATCGCACCCCAAGTGTTCCTTGGCCAAGCCTAAGGAGGGGACGAAGACAGCGGGGTGCCCGGCCCTGTGCTAACCCCAATCTTGGGGGGGACTATATGAGGAAAGAAAGGGGAAACGAAGGAGTTGGCAGACCTAAGAGAACCCGTATGTTTCCGGTCACTCCGGGTCTAAAGTTCTCTTCCGGAAAGGAAGGATCGAGAATCGGGCAAAGGCGTCTGATGAAACTCAGCTGCAAAGTTGATGGCCGGCAAAGAAAAGCTGTACACCTCTCCCGCCCAGCAGAAGAAAAATGGCGGGTCTGGGCCCCCCGACAGGGGGAGGATCCGAGGAAGTCCAAGCGCGGGCATGCATTGGTCGCTTGCGTCAAAGCCCCCTCCGCTAAGGAAGTTACGAACGAAAATCCTTGGGGAGAGGGGGGGAGGTCCATTGCAGCATTAAGAGACGGCGCTCAACACAAACCAGGCGGGGGGACGCTAGTCGATGTACGCTTCTTCAAAATACTAAGCAGCGACGAACGGGCTGGCGCAGGGACGAGCATGAGGAAAGAGGAGTACAGGCCAAAAAAGAGAAAGAGGACCTTTCATTTGTGCAGTTTTCTGAGGAAAGGGGAAAAGACGAGTTAGAGGGAGGGGGGGGGCCGGCTTTGGCTCAGTGCGGATGGTGGATGGGCGAAGGAGCGGGAGCGGGCAGGGAGGATGTCCTCTTTTCCCATCTCCGATAGGTGTTACTAGACCTGGGGTAAGGAGGTCGAGCTAGGGACAGAAGGAACAAGACGAGGGGGGGGATTGCTTGCACAATTCACCCGGAGAAATGAGGCAAGGGACACTGGGAGAGGGGGGGGCGGTCAAAAAAGCCCCGTACCGTGTCGACGAGGCGGAAAACAAACGGCCGGGGCATCCATCCCCAGAGGAACAAGGGGGGGATCAAGGCCGCTCCTCCTCAAGTCTCGGCCCAAGGAAAAGGAAAAAAAAGAAAGCCGCTTGGGGGGGTGGCGGCGCCGGGACGGGATCTCGAATGGCGGCGAGGGCCAGGGTAAAAACAAAAACGGGGGAAAGAGAACGGGCGGGGCCATCCCGCCGAGCTCCGAGTAGGGGGGTTTTCATAGGGAAGTACTAGGGCCGCGGAAGCCGTTAACTACCACAGCCCTAAGTCCATAGGGGGAGAGACGGGAGTGACGCGCGGGTCTGGGTCCTCCGCCAACACCATAAAGCAAGCGACTGTAGCGAAGGGGAAAGAATTCGTTGCAGTTTCACTTGGATCATCATGACCAAAGGTTTTGGCTTTGGGCCGGCTCATAGCTAGAAAAAAAAGGAGGAGGAAATAAAGAAGAAGAGGGGGAAGGCGGGGGGCAACCGCCACGTCTTCGAGCGCCACGTAAAAGACCGGAGGAAGAAGTCAGAGGAGGAGAGGGGGGAAGTGGGGCTGAAAAAAAACCGTCGAGCCCGACGGGGCACTCCATCGCCAAGGCAGGGGAGAGGCCAAAGGTTTGGCCGGCAAAAAACAGCTCAGCTCGAGACCAACCCGAGTATCTCTGCTTCGGGTCAAAGGGGGAAGCCTGTCGACACCGAGGCCACCACGCCGCCATGAACGGCCTCGGAGGCCTCCACAACGAAAACGGGTGGAGGGAGGTGGGGGGGAGAGACACGAAAGTTGAGCGCAAGGGACGCCATGCCTGGGGGGAACGCCGCTCGGTGGGTGTTTGACGAAACCCGCTGAAGCTCTTCTACATGCGTAAAAGAAAAGCCACCGAGGTGTCCACCAGAGAATTAGTGGGGAAGCGCCGGTTTGTTTAAGGGAGGAAATCTTCTTCGGGGTCAGTCAAGTTTTTGGGGGATCGAGGGAGAAGGAAAAAATCACTGTGCACTCTTACATCTCCCTTTCATCGAGGAACGCGGGGAAGGCTTTGGATGTAGAAAATCCTCGGGACATCCCTCCAGTCCACTCCTTCCTCCACCAAGAAGCAAAGACCACCAAGAGGAGACGAGGGTTCCTACTTCGGTCACATCCTCGGTCCATGGCCAGCAATGAAAGTCCTCCTGGGGTGGGGGGTTCAGGAACGAGCACACATCTCATATCTCATTCTCTGATCACTGCGCCAGATCGCAAATCAAACAGGGGGATTATAGAGGAAACGCCGAGAGAATCTTGACCATCTATCCACTAATCTACCGTGTTGGGGGCTTTACTTCAATCTGTCACTCGATTTACCGGAAGGGTTCAGAAACCTTCCCGGGAAGGGACGCTCGTGGTAGTTACTCAGCTACAGGGCCTTCTTTCCCTTCCTTCAACTTTCCTGCAGAAGCCCGCGGCCACCTCTAGAAGGGATTAAAAAAAAGGGTGCTGGAGGGGGGGGATGGGTGACTCACTTTTTTGACTCATCAACTTTTTCCTAATGAGTTCTAGGTGGAGGAGGGAATCGTAAGAAGGCCGGGGGGCCTGGTCTCCCATCTCCAACATAAGAAACCGAGAGAACCGGGTGAGGAGGAAGGTCCCAACGGCCCTTTTTTCAACCTCCCTCTTGGGGCTACTCTAGATCACAAAGTGGGGGGGGAGGCAACTAGGGGGTCGCGTTCACCCTCTACTGAGGTAAACCAATTCAAGTCAGGCGGAGGGACCACGGGGAATGCGGATACCGAAAAATGGTTGCTGGGTCCTCTCTCTCCCGTAGCGGTAGGGGTTCATCCTGGGAAAAGGGCAAGAGAGCCCCCATGTCGTACCTACCCTATGCACCGCCGGACGCATTCGTTTTCTAAGGGGGTTCAAGGAAAAGGGGCGGAGATCAGGGGGGACGGTGGTTTGCCAAAACGTCCAGGAGGGAAATGGATCTTTTGCGGGGAACAAGGGGTGGGGGGGGAAGAGGTTAACACGGGGTACCTACCAGGAAAAAGCCGCACCTGGCATCTGCAAACGGGCCTTTCCTGAAGGGAGGGCGGGGGACCCAAGAGGGAGGGGGGGGGCGCGAGTCACCTGAAGAAGCGACGCGCTGCGGACGGACGAATACCGCCTCCCCAGGACCAGCTTCTCAACTTTCGTGGGGGGGGGCCGTACACTAGAGTTAAAAGGGAGAAGGCCCGGGAGGGCTGGAGAGGGAAGGAAGGGGGTGTCGGGGAGACCCGTCCAAACAACGATCTTATAGAGGTCCTCTACCCTAGGGGGGGAAGGTGTTAAAGGTCCTGGTAAACCACTGGCGCCGTGGGTATAGGACGGAAAGAGGGGGGAACAGAAGAGAGGCGCTAGAAAAAATCAGGGAAGTGAAAGTCCTCCTCACGGGTTTTTTCGCCAATTTTCAGCGAAAAAGTCATTTGAAGGCTGGGTAGGGGCGTATCGGTGGGATTGTCTACAGGGTCTATTCGAAGGCCACCTCGTCGTGGCAAATAAATCGGGAGGAGATCCGGACAAGATAGGAAGAAATTCTTCTGGGGACACCCTTTTTTCAGCAAATATTGTCGACCCTGATAAGAAGCTCAGGGGGTCGGTCAGGAAAGATCATCCGACTCTACCACTCATGAGAGGTCATATCATCAAAAAAGAATGGGCTGGGCCCAAAAAGGAAGGCACAGAATCCTCCAGGGGGGAGACTCGCCCTCCTTCTCCAAATCGGTCCTGGACAGCGAGGCGAGTTTAGGGTCGGCACTAGAGACCGGATGGGGGAGGAGGGGACAGAGGGAGGGGGGGGGAGGTTACCGCGATAGCTCGGTACTTACCTCTTTTGGAGGTGCTTTGATGAGGACTCGCCCATCAAAAGGAAGAGTCACCATCATTATCAGGGGAAAGCCATCAAGCGAATGACCAATTTCATCGAAAAGCAAAAGGGATAAAACCAGGAAGATAAGGGAGGGGAAAAATAACAGGGAACACCCAACCCTGATAATCTAGAAAAAATGGGTCCGTCGCCAATTCTCGAACTCACAATTCGGAGAATCCGGAATGCAGCCAAAAATCGTAAAAAATTTGCTATTGGAGGGTTGGGTCCTATTTCTTTTGGGGGTTTCCGGCCCTAATAACGGCTCTAAAACGTCCGCCCGAGGAGTTTTCCAGCGCCCAAAGCCCGCGGAAGAAACAGAATGACGCCGGCCCGGCGCATGGCGTCGACTCTGTCGGGGCGAAAAACCGAGAAAGGCCGCGAAAGAATGGAAAAAGAAATCAGGGGGACTCCTGGGGACGGCCCAGCTATAGAGGAGGCAACAACACAAAGGAAGGGTAGGAACCTATATAGATCTAGGTAAGTCTCCTAGAGAGGGCAAGGGGAAGGGAGAGAGAGGGCATCATCATGGGTTCCATAAAGAGTCTACTCAAATCCTTTCCGTCTTCAATTAGTCTCTCATTCAAGGAAGGGGGGCACAAAGGCAATCGTTCGGAGGGGAGAAGAAGCATCCCTCCTAGATGTCGTCGGTGCGCCACCGGAACCCTACCTTACCAACCCCTCAAAGGGACGGGCAAACGAAGGGAAAAGGATGTCCTTGGAAATGCCGGAAGAGATTTGTACGACCGGGACTGGTCTCGACTCTAAAGGACTCAACCGGAAACGGGGGGGAAAGACTCGGGAGGCGGTAACGTGCATGGGACTGGGCGCGGTCGCGGGGCGTTTGTCCGGCCAGCGAAGTGCATTGAGTGCGAAGCAGGGGGGAAAGTGGAGGCCACTTGTCTACTCAATAACACGGCACAACTCCAAAGGCGCGGAGAGGGTGAACGCAAAAATGTGCTTCATAGGGTCCACCGCGCCTGCTGACGCCCGCACAAACATGGGATCGAAGAGACCGCGGAAAAGCGTGTACCAACGCTTTCAACCGCGAAGGGTGTCCGGGAGAGCTAGTCGGAAAAAGAAGGAAGGGTACGGCGGGTGCCCCGAAAATCCCGATACCTGATTGGGCCGGGGGAGGGGAAGGGAAAAGAGGAGGGGGGGGTGGAAGAACAGGAAGAGAAAGGCGGAGACAGAGTGGAGGGAATAAACGGGGATGAGACAAAGGAAAGCTAGATAAGTGACTGGTGGGAGGAGATGAGGAGAGAGAAGATGGGGGAGGGGGGAGCCAGCCATAGGTCTCTTGGTGTTCCGCTTCCTCCCGCCAAAGAGGGGGAAAACTTCCCTAACAGGCCCTCGAATTCAAATACTATGTTAAGGGGGGGCCCACCGGGGGGGGAAACTCTCCAGGTTTCCTTCTGACGTATCTTTAACACGGAACGAAGTCTTCTAGGCTGCTTTTTCATTGCGCTCTAGGCAAAGAGATAAGGAAAAGATACGCTCTCCCTGGTCCCGCCGTGTAACCCCGACTTTTTGGAGGAAACGGGGAGAAGAAGACACAGCTCAGGATCTTCTGAGCTTTCGCATAACCGGCTCTATTGGAAGAGCTCGACGAGTGGATCCTACCCAGAGAGTCGGAAACGGAGGAAGAACCACAAAAGCTGGGGATGCCCAGACCTAAAATACCTCGCCCCCGGGTAGGCGGAAGAAGCCAGGCCGTCGCAGGGGAACTCAAGTACACCCCAGGGCTGACCCTATCCCTAATCCCTCCCACAAAAGGAAAGCCACTACTCTTTTAAGAATCTGGGTAAAGAAGATCTTGGAACTAATCTTTCTTCTGTTTTTTTATGAGTTTCTTGCTAGGAAGGAGGAAAAGTAGCCGGGCAC
>Ga0179593_1620389_pt1 | contig 10136 bp, 13 predicted proteins | sample CZODoug2_1_08_16_FD_185931 | JGI IMG/M metagenome (GOLD analysis project Ga0179593, IMG submission 185931) | Vadose zone soil fungal communities from Angelo Coast Range Reserve, California, USA - CZODoug2_1_08_16fungal (PacBio error correction) | ecosystem: Environmental > Terrestrial > Soil >...
GGGGCTCCTGAGATAAAGGGGGGGGGGAAAACAAAAAAGGAGAAGGCTCGTGGTAAGGCTCCGTCTTCCTTAAATAGCTACATTTGATGAAAACAGGGGCTAGCAGAGGCACAGGGTGTTGAGGGGAACACGGTCGTTGAACTGTTTAGCAAGATGTAGTTTCCAAAAGACGGTCAAACGAATAGGTGGGGAGGGGGGGAGTCGCAATCTTCAAGAAAAAGGAAAGGAGAAATAATTCAATCATTACGCGATTAGGGCGCAAAAGGAAGGGGAAACGTTGGAAAAGAGATAAGTGGGGGAAGGTCAGGGAAGAGGGGAGTCCAGGAAAGATCCCAAGAGTGAGCCTTTGTGGATACCCACGAAAAGTTGGAATGTGAGGTAAAATTAAAGGGGGATTAAAGTCATCGAGGGAAGGCTATTATAATATAAAGGTTATAAGGGGACCGCCTAAGTAAAGAAAAGAAGATTCGAAAAGACAACGCCGCGCGGCTCTCCATCTACCAGAGAGGAGAAGAAGAGGACGTAGGAAAGGAGAAAAAAAAAAAGCAAAAAGCGGGCTGGAGAGAAGGGTTTTCTTACAGGTCCGGGAGGGCTCATCAACTGGAAACATAAAGCCTCCTTGGGGCGGGGACAAAACTCAAGAGCTCCTTCGAAACCCAATTTCATAGGGTGTGTGGGGAGGTCCAAGAAAGCCACGGAATGAAGTTCAGAGGTGCACCCTGCTGTGACAGACCTATAGAAATAATTTGAGGGGTTACATGGATTGGGGGTGGGGGTTCTCCATGAGGAAAGAAAGGGAGGGTTGGGGACGATCGCATCTCTTTGAAAAAGACAGGTTGTTTCTGACAAAAAAAAATTGGGGGGTTGGTGGGTGTAGAAAAGAAGACTCCAAGAGTGTATATAATGTTGGAGATGAGTTTGTCTTTTTCATGGAGGCAGTGTCTTCAGTTGATAAAAAGAGATCAATAGGAATTGGGTTTGGGGACGGGAACCACCGAAGAAAAAATCCATCGCATGAAGAAATAGTCCTTTTATCCGCCATCAGGAGCCGACGATTTGACCTCCACGGGAAAGGGGGGGGGGGATAGGTTGCAGAGGTAACGCAGAGACGAAGGTGTGCATCCTGGGGGGATATCTGCTGGGGGGGAGGGGGAGGAAGCGGTGGACGGAATCTCCCATCCAAGGGGGTTTTTTTGTTGGTTGGAGGAGTGAAGAGGACTGAATGCAAATAAGCAGTTCTTTTTCATCAGGTTTTTGGGAGGCGCCTATGCCCGTAGAGGAATTGTTAAATAAGAAAGGGTTCGGAGAGGACGATAGAGAGAGTTCCTCTCCAGTGACCGGGTTTCCTTATACCTTGGGTTTTGTTTTACCAAAAGCTATCTTTGAAGGTTGGTCGAGGTTGAGGAAAAATCCCGACCAGACCATCATAAAAGTTTTGTAAGGGGGAAGTTCCAGCCTACCCTGGGGGAGGAGGGGGGGTGTGGGGTGAAACACACGTCAAAGGAAAGCGAGGGCTATAAAGACGAGTAGGGAGGCAGTTTGACAATGATCCTGATTTACATTGAGAAGGATAGTAGTCATTTACAAAAAGACTGGAGTAGACTAGAAAGAAGGGGGGGAATCAGAGAAAAAAAAAAAAACGGGGAGAAAAAAAAGATATCAATGGAAGATCTCCGAAGCAGAGGGCAGCTCCATTCTCACTGAATACAAAGGCTACATTACTTCTACAGGAGGGGGGAGACTCAAAATCGTAGACAATGTCGTAGGAAGCCCCCTGCCGGCTGTTACTTTTTTCCACTTTTGAACGGGGGAAAAAAAAACCCGGCACGAAGGGTAAGAGGCGAACAACTTGCGTGTATTTAGTTTTCTGTTCGGGGGACGTCCGGGGGGAAACCACGAAAAAGAAAAGAAGCAGGCTGGCAAAAAAAGGGGCTCAACCGAGTACCTGTGATCTGGACCACTCCCGATGGGGGGGAAGAAAATCTGGATTTATGCCAGAAGGAGGAACCGGAAAGTCCAAAGCTAGCAGAAAATCTTCTCATGGACAAGAGCTGCCCGCAGGAGAAAGGGCTGCTGACGACAAGAATAGAGGGGGGAAAAAATGAAGAAAAAACGGGTCTCCCTGTGCGGGAGCTTAGAAAGGCACGATCTCTCCAAGAAGCGAATCCAGCGGAACTAGGCAGAGGGCTAGGAGCTTGACAACTTCAAGGGAAAGGGTGTGTAGGGTGTCAATAAAGACCAATGTGAATGAGGAGGAAAGATCGAAGGTGACGAGAAGGTGAGAGGTTCGCACCCAAACCCCCGGGGGGATTCTAAGTGATACGAAAAAAACGACAACCAGACGAAATCCATGAACAAAATCCGCACATGGGATCCTAGCCAAGACCCACTGGAAAGTTTAGTAATAGGGAGGGTTACTCCTATCAGCTTGTTATGAAAAACTGATGGAACATAGATCATTTGTAGTAAACAGGAAAGTATTACCGTTGTCGAACTACCAAACCCAATCCTAGTGGGGATAGCACAAGGGCAGGGAATGGCTATTCGATCAATCATTTTTTGGCTAGGAAACCCAAAAAAGAAGGTCCGGTGGGGAAGGGCCATCGGGAGGAAGGAGGACGCCAAAGGGGGGGGAGGAAATTTATTTATCACACCAAACTGAAAGGGGGAAAGGTGGGGAATAAAGTGTACCGAATTCTACTCAACCGTTATATTTTTTATTGGCGGGCTGTGAACTGAGATCCAAAGACTGGATACTGCGCATCTTCTTGCATCTTTCCTCTTAAGGGGGGAATCAAGCTTGAGGAGGGAGAGAACCTAAGGGGGGGAAAATATAACTGGTTGAGGGTCATGGGAGGCGCGAAATCTCGCGGTCCATCCTAGACTAAAAAAAGAAAAGATTATCAGCGGGGGAGATACAGGAGAAAGGAAGGAACGTGAGCAAGAAGGGAGGAAAGTGTTTAGACGGCGGTCCTTTCCTGTAGCTAACGCAAAAGTCATTCAGAGGGGAGGGGGGGGTCAAGGGAGGGCGAGACGTCAGGGCAATCCTTTCATCTTACGCTTTTCTCCACGGGAAAGTCATCACCACCTAATCGGGGGGAGTATGGGTTCGGGAAGGAAAGGAAAAGAAGGTGGAGGGACCCACACAGGACACCCTTGTCTCTGGACCCTTGGAAAAAAGCTAGACCCTGCCTCGAGGGAAGAGAAGAGGAAAGGAGAAGTAAAGAACCGGCAACATTTCATTCATTCAGGGCTTTTTTTTTTGTCCGCTCAAGAGACAACGAGAAAACAAAAAGGAGAGTGATGGGTGCATCTGCGATAGGACGCGGCACACAATCACCGGCTGAGGGGGAGGGTTAATGCTCCGTCCGGAAGGGCCGAAAAAAGCGAGAAAGAATTCTACCAGGGTAGAGACAAGGTTTTCTTTTATCCAGAGGGAACTGTTTTCGGGTAGGGGGGGAGGGGAGACGTGGAAAAGAAAATAGACAGGTGAGAAGACCGTTGCGACAAAGCTTCAAACGTTAATTATTCTCACAAGTACTAGAAGATCCGGGAGGAGGAATAGACGAGGGCGTAATGTCGAGGAGAGCTGAGTTCAGAAGGATCGCAAGCGTCGCCGTTGGGGATACCCACGTTTCCCAGAAAAGAAGCTTTCTACCGGTCTAAAGGCGGGAGGGGAAAGGATTGGAATGGCGAGAAGAAAGAGAAACTGATAAAAGTCTCTCCCATCCGAGAGGTAGAGCCAGACACGCAAGGCTGCTACATGATGACAGAGAAAACGAGAACAGAGATCCGCGAAGCACCCGCTCTCAATATATCCAGGGGAGCATTGTGACGTCAAAGGTAGGGGCTCGACAGATTTTTGTTGCCACGCCTTTGGCTTCTACAAAGTAATCCATCACAGTCCTAAAGAGGGAAGTCGAAAAAATTCCTAAGGGGAATGGGGGGGGTGTCTTTCCAAAATAAAAAAACCATAAAAAAGGAAATCGAAGAGAGAGGTAATAGAAAAAGGCTGTGCCTCCAAGAGCTTACATGGATGCATGGTTGTTCGTCATGAAAAACGGGAGAACTTGGGGGGGTGGAGGGAAGACAAAGGGGAAGAGAGAGGATCAGTGGGCACAATCGCTGTGTAGTACAAGGGGGAAGCTTTCTCTTCACAAAAGGAAACCGTGGGGGGGGGGGAAGGAAGGGTTGGGAAAGGGTTTTGGTGGGGGGGGGGGGGGGGGGGGGGTCTGTTTTTTCATTATTTCGAGGGGGGAGGAGAAAAAACTCTACAGAAAAGGGGGTTTGGGGACATTAAAGCGACCCAACGAAAGGGATCCTCAGTCAAGATATCCGCCATCAAATGGAAGCCGACGATTTACCCTCCACCACTGGGGGATGGGATAGAAGGAATTCGCAAGAGAACGATGGGGTGTCGAAAAGGCCTGGGAACGGTGGACGACTCCCAGGAGAACACTGTGCTCGAATTAAGGTCTGAGGGGGGTTCAAAGAAAAGAGGGCGGCAAGGGGGTGTGAAAAAAAAAGTCATGGGGGACTTTATTCCGGGGGAAGCGATCTCTTTTCGATATCAATGAAGGAAATCCAGGGATGTGACCTGAAGGGTGGGCAATGAGGAAGGCCGAAGTTCCTGCCGGCCCGAGAAGACCATCAATACAAGCAGGTTGTAGGGTGTAAGGGAAAAAGGAAGTGGGAAGTCCGGGGGGGAAGATGACAGCCAAAAAAAAAGCATTCGGAAAAGACGCCCTTTTCCGACGAAAGAAAAAAAAGGAATTTGCATTAGCCCTTATGTATCAGTATCCTAGGAAGAGGAGTTAGCCGTGGGGCCTGAACCTGAGGGGGGGAAAGATGGAAAAAGAAAGTATAGAGAGCATCTGAAGCATATTCTACTACTCATTTAAGGAGCCCAATTCTCAAAGAAAAAAGGCTACAGGGAATCAATGGCTCAGGGTGAATAAGCCTCAAAAATTTCTGTCATGATCGCCCATGCCTCCTTCTTTCTGTTAAGTGTGGAGGGTAATAGCAACAACAAGGACTTCCACCAAAAGACTGTGAATTCAACGTCCAAAGGGGATGGGGAAGGGATCAAGGTGGCCTTAACCGGGGGGAAGGTTGCAACCAGAAGGGCACTTAAGAAGAGAGCTAATGTCAGGGCCTAACGGTCCAAAAGGGGACCCTATTGATAGCTGATCTATTCCCTAAGGGGGGGGCCAATAATAAAGGGAGGGGGGACATTCGGAGGTCTTCAAAACAGGTGCCGCAGAACAGTTCTTCTTTTTGAAGGACACTATATGGGGATCATTCATGAAAGGTAAACATGTGGAATTGACTGGGAGAGGACCACATCTTATACTCCGCTGATATTCTTCAATCAACAAAAAAATGCTGGGGAGGACTGAGGGGAGGAAGATCACGATCAGGGACACAGTGGTTTGAGGAAACATCCAATTTGAGGGGGGAGAGACAGGTCTATAATCGGGGAAAAGGGACTTTACCTGCAGCGAGATCTGGGTTCGGAGGAGGAAATAAAACCGACCAACCACAAGTCAAGGAGAAAAGTGAACGAAACCCCTGCGAGAAGGACCTACCACATTAGGGACCAAAAAGTCTCAGGGGGGAGCAAACAGGGGGAGGTATATGGGTAAAGATTCAGACAAAAACGGGATCACATAGAGGAGAGGATTTGTCTGGAGGAAGGAACCAAAAGCCGTTGTTTGGGAACGTAGGACGACCAAAGAAGGAGCCATGTCAGGGATAAGGGAGAGGAGAGAGGGGGCCTGGGGGAAGTCCTAAAATTAGGGGATCAATTTCATTGAAGTGGTAAGGGGAAAAGAACCAAAAATTTGGGCGAGAGAGCGGAGGAGAACGTTTAGAACCAAGCTGTCAATTGGGGACACGGGCGGAAAAGGAAAAAATCACAGACAAAATGGAAGAAAACAAGAAGCCCGGGAGAGGAAAGCTTGTGCTTCGCCTGGGATTCCGATAATGGGAGGAGAGAGGCGAAGAGATGCAGGGGAGAAGCTGCGAAAAAAGCTTGCTCTAACCGCCGAGCAGAGGCTGGGAGAGAAGGGACGGGTCCGTTTGAAAAAAAGGGGGGAAAATCAAAAAGGGGCTCGGCCAGGACATCCTATGAAATTATCATCAGGCGACCGGGGCCTCATTTGTCACCAGGGGGGGGATCCGTCATCAGATCTCCGAAGAACAGGTATTCCGGCCGAAAAAGAAGAGCTATCAGCAGGGAAGGAGGGAAAGAAATGAGGCCAATCGGGGAAGGGGAGACAATGGGGGCGAAGAGGGGAAGATGTGTCGGGAAAAGGGGAATCACAATCAGAAAAAATAAGATTGGGGGGGGGGGGAGAGTTCTGGAAAGGGGTACTCGGGAAAATAAAGGAAAGACAGTGGAAGACCCCCTTGGGTGACCCTTTCCAAGAAAATGAAGGTAGAAGGCAGGAGTACAGAGATTCAAGAAAGGAGCTTAAAAAAAAGGGTTCAGCCGGGGCTTTTGTGAAGCAACCTCTGGAGAGGGGGGAAAACTCACGAAGAGAAAGAAAAAAAACCACGTAGAGTGAAGAGAGGGATCGGAGAGTCGATATCCCTCTGGGGGAAGCTGCAGAAAAAAACAGAGGCCCGTGGGGGGGATGTCCAAGGTATTTCGTAATGCTAAAAAGGATCTATCCTAACGAGAAGGGGGCTGACCTGGGCCAGGGTCAGGGGTGCTGTTTATAAAAGAGGAAGGGGTTCTCAAAGGGTTGACGGAAAAGCACAAAACCCGCCAGTCCCATCTAGGTGGGGGAGCTTGTCTTCAAAGGGCGACAGACTTGAAAAAAGGAGGGACGCACCAAGAGAGAAAGACGAAAGTTACAGGCAGAGGGGGGAAAAAAAGGGGTTTTCCTAACGAGAATGTGGGGAATGACTGCTGATTAGCTCCTGCGAGCCAAGGCCCGGAATCCAAGGAAAGAGGAACTCCTTGGGGAAGGAGAAGAACCACTTAGGGACCCGAGAAGGAAAAAGGATATAGGGGGAAATATTCAGAGGAGGGAATGGGGGGACCTATCATATCCTTGGATGGCCCTTAGAAAAATTAAAGGCTGAAAACCGAAAGAAGGTGAAACGCAAAAGCAAAGGCTGCTCATAAGAAAAAGAGTCAGCTATTACATCAAAGGCCTCGGGGGGGTACCATAATTCCGAGAATGAAGGACGAAGCGCACTCGGGGGTTTCGGTACAGGGAAACATTTTTCTTTTTGCGCACGATCAAGAAAGGGAGAATAAGGAAGGAGGGCTAAATCCATCAAAAAAGGGCCGGAACTGAAACGAAAGAAGACCTTCTGGTGTGGGTGGATTTCCCCCTAGACCATAGAAATGAAATTGACTCAGGGAAAGAAAAGAGACAGCACATGCAGCAGGGGAGGAAAAAAGAGGAATAAGACAAGAGCTGGAAAAGGGTCGGCAGGAAAAAAGGGGTCGATGTTGTGGCGGAAAAGATCTATCTGCCTCGGGGCCGCAGGTGTGGGAGGGAGTGTAACCCACAAAAAGGTCGGAAAATGGAGAATTTGGAGGGTTCATGGATTGCGCAGTGTCGTCAGGCCGGATCCCGCTATGCAAATAGAAAAGGGGGTTGGTGGAAAAGAACCCAGAGGAAAAGAAGCTCAGAGGGAAAAATAGGAGACTCCATCAAAGTTGGATGCGCCGTTGACCCCCACCACTGTGAAGATGAGAGTGAAGAGGAAAGGGAGGGCACCTAGATCGGGGGGAGGGAAAAGTGGGTTGTGAAGCCCGTGGGATCGAGTGGGCCGGGGACGTAACTCCCCATCACATTAGAAAGCCTTCTTTTTGAAGGGGGAACTGAATGGAGGAAGGAGGTGGCAAATCAGCCTGAGGGGAGTTGTCCATGCGCACGATGAAGAATCTTTTTGGGAAAAGGAAATGGTTGATGACTGGGGTAGTGGGAAAGGGGGTGAAGAACCTTCAAAGCAAGAGGGAGTAAAAAGGGGACCGTCTTTTGGGGGGACTTGACTCGGGGAAGAAACGAAAAAAAGAGTGGCGAAACGTAAGGCCTGAGGGGAAAAATATCCCGCCCAGACCGAAAAAAGCAAAAGTTGTAGGCGTCTTTGAATGAGAAGACTTTACTGTGACTTAGGGGAATAAAAAAAAGGGGAAAAAAACAAAACCAATGGAGCCGGGAAAAAAAAGGGCACCGGGGAAATGCCGTTGGAGGGCATGAGCCGATGTAGCAGTACCTTTAGCAAGGGGGGAGGAGCCTGGGAAGATGACGAAGAAGAGGAATGGTTCAGAAGGGGGGGAGACCAAAACACGGGGGGAGGAGTAAAAAAAAGGCAAGTTCATAAACCCCCTGCTCCCTGAATACGATAACTACACTTACTCTCTTACAAGGATAGTGTCTCTACAGAAAAAGAGACTTCAGTGACGGGAAAAGAGACCAACATCAGGAGAGATGCTTTGAGTATGTTCATACTTCACCCAAGAATGGCCATGGGCCATCCAAAAAAAAAGGGCTTTTATTGAAAAAAAAATCTTATTGGGATTTTCCTTCACCTGAGGGGTCACCCACTGAAGAGAACATCTAGAGGGGGCAAAAACCGCGGAGGGCCAACACGTCAAAAGATAAAAGCTTTCAATTTACCTGCACTCCTATTGGGAGGGGAGGTATATCGCAAAGAAGATTGGAAGACAGTTGAAAAAAAAAAAGGACGGAAAATCGGAGCGCGCGGACAAACCGTGATAGGAAAACAGCATCACACCAGAAAAAGGGAGGAAACGAAAAGAGTCTGAAGATTCCTAACCTTACTGAACATATGAAAAAAGGGGACTCTAGGGGGGAAGGAAACACAAAAGGAGCAAGAAAGAGGGGATACTAAGGAAGGCTGGCAATCACACCCAAAGGAAAATCTATGTGGCGAATGCCTACCAAGCAACTATCCCATCAACGAGAACCAAAGTTTGTACTGTTCCGAAAAAGAAAGTTGATGTCGGAGGAAAAAGGGGAGAGAGGAGTCAAGTGACGGGACGGAGTTTGAGCGTCTCTTTTGGGAGATGTACTCAAGACCAAAAAAAAGTTCTACTAAAAACTCACGACACACCCGGAAAATCCATTAAACAACCCTACCACATTATAGGGGCAAAGTCTACTGGGGACCTGGAGGGGGGGAAAGGAAGGAACATTGGGAGAAATCTTGGGGGAAAAACCTGATGGATCACATATAGAGGATATATTCTTGTGAAAAAAAAACAACAATCTGAGGGGAGGGGTGACGTTCAAGGGGACTCAAAAACAGAAGCAAGGTCAGGGGGGAGGGGGGAAGATCTATCTGGAGGGGAAAGACGAGTTTGCTGAGATGGAACGCGGAGAGTCAAGGTCAGGGAAGAAGAAAAAAGAGGGGGAAACCACCTTGAGAATGAACTCTTTGATGATTACTGGTAGAAAAAAAGCTGTGGGGGGACCGGGAAGTCACCTAAAGCGGGACCTGCAACAAAGGAGACATTCCTCCCTTGAGAAAAATTGTAGAGGGGGAGGATATCTAAAGGTCCGTAGGACTATCGCAATTCTTTCCAGGGAATCTTTCGATGTAAGGCGGGTTGTGCTGATAAAAAAATCCAGAATCAAGGAGGGGAAAGATCCCTTCGTATCAGGGGAAAAAAGGATCTTCTCTCGCCAATTCAAAAGCCTATGAAAACAAAAAGTCCCGATTATCCAGCGGGGGGACCGAAGGTTAACGTGGGTAGCTTCGACAACTGCGACACTGGAAAAAAGAACTTTAAATCAGGGGGAGGGGTGCAGGAAGCATAATCGGCCATTCATGGAAACGCAACAAAAGGCGCCCTAATCTTTCCGGGCGTCGGAAGTGAGGTGCGATCCCTTTCAAAAAAGGAAAAGATTGTCGCCGGGGGGTTTTGGGGAAAGCAAACAAATAAGATTGGGAAACGTATGGTAAAGGGAACTCCCATATTGAACATTTCAAACGACAAGGGGGGATAACCAGGCAACACCAGGGGAAAGAAAAGGGGAAAAGCGGAACACTTTCAAAGAGGGGAACATACCAAAGTATTACAGGAACTAACTGAGAAAACCCCAAAAAAAGGTCAGAAGGAGACGCTCGCGTGAAAGGGAAACCCGAAG
>Ga0179593_1814553_pt1 | contig 10136 bp, 5 predicted proteins | sample CZODoug2_1_08_16_FD_185931 | JGI IMG/M metagenome (GOLD analysis project Ga0179593, IMG submission 185931) | Vadose zone soil fungal communities from Angelo Coast Range Reserve, California, USA - CZODoug2_1_08_16fungal (PacBio error correction) | ecosystem: Environmental > Terrestrial > Soil >...
CCGACCGGGCTCCGAGAGGACGGATAGGAAAAAGCAGTTTGCCGTAAACCTAACCAGTGCGACCTAAAACGGCACTCGTGCTTGGAACGTGGAACAGAAGCGGGCTCGGGTCGGATCCTCGGAGGCACCCCTCCGCCAACATCCCGAGTCAAGACGCACCAAAAAATCGGCGTCAGAAGTGGGGGGAAAAAAAAACTTGCCGTTTCGCGGGAAAATAGAGGAAACTGGCCACCAAGGAAAGTTCCGCCTACAAGAAAAGAGGCTGTTAGGAGAGCATTCAGGGAAAAAAAGCCTCTTCAATAAAAAAACTTTTCAGGTCTCACCAGGAAAGGGGGAACAGTTCGTGACAAGCTCCGAATCCATAGGGGACCGTCATAGAAGGGGTGGTCTTGCCGAATAGGGTATCCGTACCCGGCTGGGGCAAGCAACGCCTTGGGTTGGGACCAAAGGGACCGAAAAACCTGGACTTCTAAGGGAGCGCGTCAGAGGGATCCTGACTGGGGCGTCGGGGAATCCGCTTTACCGGCAGGGACTCTACGCCACACACGATGGGGGAGTTGGGTGGTTCAAGTCTTCCCGGGGAATGGAAAAGAACCCAAAACAGGTCTAAATGCCTCGTCAGCCGCATCAAACGGAAGGGTTCCAACTGTATCCGTCAGGCCGGCATCGTCGGGGAGTTCTCCGCGAACATCGGAACGCGCTCCGTGAGAAAAACTCCTGGAGCTGGGCGAAGGACAGGGGGGGGGGCTTACGTCGACCCAGGGACCAAAAAGGTGAAGACGCGGTTCGAAACGACAGGTTAATCAATCGCAGTATTCCAGTCTTGGGGGAAAGGAAGAGGGCGCAACTTCCCACGGAGCGAGTCCCAGGTGTCGGGTATAAAGCATTTACGGGTCTACGCCAACAGACCGAGAGGGAGAGTAGAGCTGAAAAGGCGTCTCAAGCCGATCCTTGTAAGGTAAGGGGATAGCTACAACAACACAACTGATAGGATTACAAGGCGGCATCAGACTCTTATCTTCTGGAGACTCCAAGGTGCGCGACGCTCCGATCGAGCGGTTGGAAACGAGAGACAACTGCCGGAAGAGAAGAACGGTGCCTCTGCCTACGAGGGATCTGGCCGAACCCGCAGAGCTAAGTAATGCTCGACATTGGAAAAAAAGGTAGTCGGCGCCCCGCCGAGCGGGGGTCTCGACTAGTGTTGAGCTGACCTCCCCTGCGTGGGTTCGGGGAGAAGAGGACGCAGGCAGTGGCAGCTGGAAGCCTCGAAAGAAAAACAGCACTGCAGGCCGACGGAGTGTCCCTTCATTTATGCTCTTAGAGGAAGAGGTTCTAAATGATGGGGGGGCTTTATCGGACGGCACGTTCACCGGCAACGTCCACCAGCGTGGGGGGAGGAGAGACTGGCCACGAAACGGCTGAAAGAGACGAACGTTCCTTGACTCTTAAAATAGACGCCGCTGACCCGCGAAAGGAAAAAAAGGGGGGCTGATTACGTCGCAAGACCCGGTGCCTGGGGGGAATACCTGACCGGGGGGAGCAGAAAGGGGGTAATCACCTCCGCCACCCTTCGGAGAGCCTTTCATGCTTCAGTCTGGCTTTGACCCCTATAAGAATGAACAGAAGGACATTTTCCGAAGGGGAACACCAGGCTGAGGGACAAAGGGTATGAAAGAATCCACCCAGCCGCTTACATAGCAAGCTTTTTCCCTTGAAGGACGAGGGGGGGGGACCGGAAAACGTCCCACGGGGGTTAGGGAACCCACTTCGCCGAAGGGGGATATGGGGAGATGTCGACAACGCTACAGGGGTGTTCGCTACGGGGTCTCTACGTGATCGAACACGTGCTCTGGTTCATAAAAAAAAAAGAGGGTACGCGTAGGGCATGAAAATGAAGGAGGGAAAGTCCGAGACCGAGCGGGCGATCGGTCCGAGGGCGCCGCTGCCGCGTATGTCAAAAAAAAAAAAAAGGCTGCTAGCTTCAGTTACCCTACAACAGGAGGTCCACGGTTCGAAGGCGCAAAAAAAACATTCACGGCAACCCGGATCCTATGAAGGGGGACAATGAACCGCTTCTATAAGGAATTAGAAAAACTCGAAAGCCAGTCTCGAAAAACAAAACGGGGGAGTAGAGCTCCGAGTCGGAAGGAAAGGAACCGGGTCGAAGTCGGAAGGGTTGAGTCCTGTCCGCTCCGACAAAGGGGGCGAAGACAAATGCGGTAGTGGACTTCCAGAGCAAATTCAAAGCTGGGCCATCCTTTAAAAATCCGGAAGAAAGTCGGCAATCGTTTGAAGGAAACTCGCCACCCGGAAAGCCCTAAAGGAGAAAGCTCGGACATGTATTACCATATATCCGGAGACACGTCGCGCCAGAAACTCATCCTGAAAAGAAAAGGTGAGGTACTCAAAAGACCTGTTGTTTACCTCCAAAGGTTCCCCCCAGGGACCCGTAGTTCCTCGAAGAAAAAAAGCCTCAGCAGCGGTCAGAGGAGGGGTAGAGCTCTTAAGACCTGAAGCGTTGGACTTCCACAGCATGTATCCCCAAACCAGGAATAAAGGGGGGGGGTCCTTCAAAGAGTCGGAACGGTCCGTCAGCAGGGAATTCGAGCCCTCCCCGTGTCTGAAAAAGGAAATAGGGGACTTTCACCGGCAACGGACAGGGTTGCAAACCCAGAGGTTCTACGGTCCCCTCTTCTCGGTAAACTGCGGATGAAGATTCCTGGGTCGAGGTTAAAGCTTGAAACGCAAAGGTCCCGTATTCTCGTAACGCACCAGATGGTGGGAAGGTGCTTCTAAAGCCAGGTGATGAACACGTCAGGAGGAAGGCCAATCGGAAAATTCCTACGCTCGGTATCCGCTTGCACTGGGGAAGGAGGTAGAAGTCAGGCAAATAAAACTCGGAAAGCAGAGTGAACCCTAAACACTCAAACGGGCGCTGTCAGCTTGGAAAAGGGGGCGGCGACCCAGGGGGGCACCGCAAAAAAAAGGGGGGAATATAGGAGGGGATACCCTCCACTGTAAAAGACAATTATTCTGGAGTGGTAAAAGGCCAGAACGATATTATACTGGGACAAAGGAGGACGGGTCAGTCTCCGCATCAAGTTCGTAGAAAAAAAAAAGGACACCGCTCGATTCGTGAAGGAGAGGAGCAGGCAGTCGACAAATCCTATCCAACTGGGAAGGTGAAGATCTCTCAAAAACGGTAGGAGAAGAGAACCCTGCTCACCAGGACCATGGATCGGACTGGGAACCAGAAGTAGCGAAGAGGAACCGCGAGCGGTGTGCTGGGCTATACTACTAACAGGGGAGGGCGCTGTTGGGGCGAGGGAAAAGAAGAGGCTGTGAGAAAAAGCGTCCTGCGACCACGAAGCAGAGAAAGATATACAAGGTGGTTCCAAAAAAGAAATCTCAAGGGGTACCTGGGTTCACTCTGTGGGGGAAATAAGCGCCCCGTGGTCGGGGTAAAAGCGTCCTCTGGGAGAACTGCTGGCGCTCCCGGAGAGGGAAGTTGCAGTCAGACCAAATTCAGATGCTCGATCGGTTTACTAAGAAAACATAAGGAGTTGGGGGCTGTCACCCTGGCTGGAGTGGGAAGGGAAAAAAGCGTTTTTGCCGGAGAAGACCCGCGCTTGGCAAGGGCGAAACTCAACGACGCCCGTTCCGAGAAAAAGGAAGGAAAGAAGAGGAGTCACCGCGACGTAAGTGTTTCGAGGAAATATGAACAAGGGTGAACGGGGATTACCGGGGCCAGCCACCTTGCAAAAAAAGGGGGGGTCAAACGAAGGACTATGCTTGGAAAAAACTTCAAATCCGATCTACGCTTGGACCCCGGACGAAGAGGAAAAACGAAAGTAAAGGCCTGGCAAGTTTCCACTTCGACATGCTCGAAGAGACACACGGATCGAGGCTGCCTTCGTAACTGCGAGGACGTCGGGACGGGCGCCAAACGGGGGGGGGAGGGGCCCCCGAGTCTTGGTCCACTCAGAAATCACGTCTACGGAGTATGGGGGGTCTCAAAAAATTGTCTGGCGTCTGCCTGGACCGGTCGGTGCAGAAGGAAAGAAGAGCGTGGAGCGTTTCCGTTCCGGGGGGAAGGGAAAGGGAGAAAGTGGGACTGATGAACATCGGGGCCTCTCCGCGGGGGGCGCACTCTCATGGGAAAAAAATGGGGAGGAAAGACGTTCCTCGTTTTTCAGTCCATCCAGATCCTGATGTACGTCATGTTCTTACTTCTAGGACATGCTAGGGCGCTACGACCTGCAGACGTCTGAGAAAAAAAAAATAAAGAGGCCTCTAAGCAGGAAACTACTCTCAACAAAACTTAGGGGATTAGTCATAATAGAATCCGTCGAAAGTTTGCTAGAGGGAAACATTAAAATTAGGGCAGGTCGTCTAGGCTGTGCCGCCTAAAATTATTCAAGCCGAGTGTACAAAAAAACTGCGTAAGGGGGGGCTTAACTAGAATCTCTTAGAGAAAAGGGGGAACAAAAGGTCAGGGCACCGCGCCGCAAATCGTGAGAGTTGCTTACACCAAAAAAAACGGGGGGCACCAGTAACCGAACCAAAAAAAGAAAAAAAAAAGCGCATTCAAGTTTGACCTAGAAGGGACTCTAAATCAGCGCTGCACAGATAGTAATGACGCACACAGGCTTGCTTCCTGTGAAAACAGGGAGGGGAGCAGCCGGTGTTTTGGGGCACGGTTGAGGACCCTTCGGACCAGAAGTCCTTTCCACAGAAGGGGAAGACCATTTCGTCGTTGCTTGGGGCGAATGGAAAAGAAAGGGGAAAAGCAGGCCGAGGGCCAGCCCGGCAAAAGTTTTTTGTCATCCAACCGGCCTCCGGGTCCACAGCTTGACAGCCCATCCAAGGCAGCCAGACACGTCGGATCCTCCCCGCTCCTGAAAAGCGGGGGGGAAGGGGGAACGGAAGTCAATGGGGAACTTTAAAAAACTTCATCATTCCACCGTAAGAAAAGGGATCTTCCGCGTGAACCTGGCCCGTGCTCGGTTTTATGAAAAGACTCGGGGGGGAGGGGGAGGGCCAGCGCGGATCAGCCGAACGACTAGGAATTCCATTTTCAAATCGGAAATTTACCAACCCAAAAGCAAAAAATTCAGGAAAGAAGGATATGTCACTGCAGGAAAGCAGTAGAACTGCACGGGGGAAGAGGGGCGAGGAAAAAAAGTCCGCGAAGCCTGCAAGTGGGTCTTAAAGCACTGACCACTCTCTGGTCATGAAAAATGACTGGCCGACAAAGGGTCCACCAGGGAGTGCTCAACGGGGGAGATAAAAGGACAAAGGGTCGATTACAAGGGGCTGTGATTCTTGCGGTGATCTACACATTTTCTGAAATGAAAAAAACCTGATCGGAAGCGAAAGTGGGTCTGCAGCAGCCTCAGAGTCGTAGGGGGGAACTAAAAAGGAGACGATCGGTAAAAATTCTATCATGCCACGGAGGTACATCCGAGAAAAAGTTCCTGGGAATTCTCTCAATATGATTATGAAAATAGGAGAGAAAGACCCTTGCAAAGGACTCGCTGTTTCGTTCCGGGGGGAAGAATCCCAAAGAGAACTCGTCAAAAAAGTGATCGGTCAGGGACGTCTCCTACGAAAAATGCTGCGTGCGCTAATTCCGACGCAGAGCCTAGGCGCAGGGAGAACAACGTCCGGGAAGAAGCCAGAAAAAGCCTCAGGATTCTCCAGGCGGTCTCCCTACCCGGTCTATCTTAGAAACTCAAATTGAAAGGGGGGAGCTTAACTTTGGGGGCACAAGGAAAGACAATCCCAGTCGTTTGGTTCACAAGAACTATCCTCTTGTCAAGAGGATAGACGGGCTACCTCACCGTCAGGAACTAAGAAAATTCATTCCAGGCTACCAGGGGGGGGAAAATGAAGGTTGCTATCTCTTGACTCAAGGGGGATTGCTGTGGTTGGGGTGCAGCATTTGGCGTGACAAAGTGCAAGGGAAAAGAGTTGGGGGGGGGACGAGGACCGCGTGGCCCGGAGTTCTAAAGACACTCACTAGAAAACGAATACGACAAATCCCTCGAAAAATAATACAGGCGGGTTAGAAAATGGAATCTTGAAAATGCCTAAACGGGGGAAAAGCCAGGGAAATACGGAAGGCTACAGCCGCAAGAATCGGGCGGCCCAAAGAGCGTCATCATCCGGGGAACTGGCCCGGAAGGAAGGGGGGGGGGAAAAAGAAAAACTAACATGGTCAGTTCGGGGCCGCTTCGTTCGAAGTTAGAAAAAACTTCAGCGGAAGAAGACAAAAAAAGAAGTTACCTCTTCGGGGAGGAACTGCAGGCCTTCAGGAAGGGCGGAGTGGAACGTAAAGCCACAATGGGGTTGGAGGGAAAAACATCTGCTAGATGACTGGTTGAACCAATCTAAGGACGTGTACTAGGCTGTAGTTTGTGCGAAGCCCTTGAAATTACCGACGACGGACAGATAGGGTGAACCGGCAGCCCAAGAAGCGGTTCTCGGTTTCAGGGTTCAGGGGCGCGTTGGCGAGGTGTAGTAAAAGATTAATAAGAAGAGCCGTAGCTTCAGGAAGAACGGGTATGATCTTGCCCGATCGCTAGGGGGTGACATCTACCAAATGAGGATACGGGACTGGGATCGGAATAACGATGGCGGAACGTAAAAACATAGCGTCGGAGGCCCTACTTCTGACTTGTTGAAAGACGCTCTACAGGAAAAAAGGAGATAGCATAAACAACAACGGAGGAGGATAAAGAACGTATTAGAAGCGAAGAGTACTAATCTGAGCAGGTCGTAGGGGAGGGTTACGCCGCAGCATGGACCAGAGAACCGATCAACGTACTACATCCCGCTGTAGGGAGCACGAAGAAATGAAAATGGGGACGCAAATGGAGACAAAGAAAAAGAAGAATCCGGGGACCGAAGCGCGGCGCATAGGCATCGTTTGGGGGACGTAAACTCGCAACGGAAAAGGGAACCAGGAGAAAAACATAGGGATGGAATTGGAGTAAAAAAAGTCGGTCCGTAAGAGATCACGGCTCGGGAACACCTTAAAAAGACGACCCGCGACGAGGAGCTCTGGGCCAAAAAAAGGACGGCGCAGAACGTTTTTTTACCCCACACAGTGGGTCCGTTGACTTTGACAGTAGACTCATCTCAGGAAAAATCAGAAAGAGAAGGTCCAGGCTTGGGGAGAGCTGAAAAGGCCGAACGGTTAAAATCACACCTCGAGATGCCACTGGATGTCGGGACACCAACCTCATGGGACAAAGAAAGAGGAGGAAAAACTAAGATAAAGGGGGGGAAAAGTAACGGGATTCCTCTTCGGATTGAACGACCAAAAATAAAGTCACCGAAAAGGGGTGGGGGTTGTCCAGGGGAAACTATCAGAAAACTTAAAAAAAAAAAAATAGGCTCAATAGCGGATTATTACGAGGACAACAAGGGGAAAATGAGGGTTCCGCGTTCGCAAAAAGCGCGGAATCCCGAACGCCAAAGGGGCTTAAAAGGTGAGAAACTCACGTGAGAACACGCAGGAGTCCTAGGGAGCCTCTATGGGGAAGAAGTCGGACCTAAGGGGGTAGGGCCTTCACTGGGGGAAAGGGGAGGCTAAAGGGACGACTCCTACGAGGACCAAGAAATACGGTCTTACAGTACCCATCCGGGGCTCTGTTAGAGTGAGGCCTGCTACCCCTGGGAAAAACCTACGATTTGTAACCTAAGAGGGGATACCAAACTTTGGGCCGAGAGAAATAGGAGTGGGGGGGGTGTCAATTACTAAGGGTCTGGGAAATGAAAATCCTGATAGGACAGGATTCCATGCGTTAGCAGACCCATACCCCGATTCGGAGGCCACCATCTCCTGACAACAGGAGAACTTAAGAGAGGGGAAGTGCGTAGACCAGCAAGAGGAAAAATGTTCAGGGAGTAAAGGCTAGAAACCCCAACAACGGAAAGAGAGCAAGGATACCCTTCTAAAGTAAAACTTGAGAGGACTCAAGCCGAAGGAGCACGCAAACAAGAAAGATCTCTCCTGGGGGAAGCGCTGGGCAGACAGACGAACTGCTGAGCGGGGGAGGAACCTGGTCTCAGGGCCGTATGTGGGAAGGACGAACCGTTCCGGGCCTACCAAAAGTAACGCGAATGCTCACCATGAAAAGAAACATAAATAGGGGAACACCTCCATAGAGGGTTATAGAGAAGATGGGCACTTCTTCCGGCCAGGGGAGATTCACTAACGCAAGCTGGGAATTCTGGTAACGGACCTCTCCGTAAAAAACAAAAATGGAAACCTTTCACCGAGTGGGGAAGGCAGGTGAAAAGCTCTAGTCTCTTGTACGACTTACCAAAATGCTGTTATGTTTCAATCAAATGGCGGGCCTAAAAAAAGGAAAAGTAATATCGGTTGGCGGTTAGGAGACCCTATTCCCTTGTGCTTCATCAAAAAAGAACGAGAAGTAGTACAAGCGCGATGAACAGACGCCCGGAGGGGGACGTTAGTGAACTGAACAAAAATGGTACAACTTCCTGTAATACCGTCCAGAAGGCTTCGGAAAGGGTTGCCTCCACAGTCAATGGGAAAGAAAAAAAGGTAGCGGGACTTAACGCTTCCCGGACGTTTTTGTATTACACGACGAGGAAAACGGCCTGGTGTCAGAACGTTAGGAGCGCCAGCGCCGCCGACAGGAATGCTGAAGGAAAGGCACGTTCTGTGGTAACTGTCTAGTTGAGCCAACGTGGGGTGTACACCACCAAAGTTCAGGCCATGGTCGCAGTCCCATCCGCGCTTTGCGGGGACTAGGGAGGAAATTGGGAGTTAGAGCAATGATGTCACAACCGAGCGGAGGCTTGTCAGCCTGAAGCCGGGGGGTACTTCAAAGGATGACTACAGTCGCGCGCGAGCGCACAGCTGGAGGAAAAGGGATGGAAAAGACGCCCTATTTTTGCGAGTCCTATCCCGACCATTTTCGGTGGGACGGGGGTGCTGATCGTGACTACCATTAAGGGAAATCAAACAGCCAGCGAACTGAGGAAAAAGAGACTCTTTTCTACTAAATCAAGGAAGAAGAAGGCTCACCAAAAAGGGAGAGGATCCATTCTACGGAGGGGGAAAGAGAAAGGGCGACGTGAGGGCTGTCGTCGGGCTGGGGGAGACTCCTCATCTGTAGAAGATTACTAAAACTCTCTATACAATCATCTCGCGTACGCCTGAAAATAACGGGGACTCCTGGGCGACGAAAAGAACATCGGACATGAACATCTGAAAATTAGGAAAGTCACCAGAACGAATCTATGGAACGGGGAGGAAAAGAGGGTCTGCGCTACTAGAACGGAGAAAAATAGTAAAGACCATGCCGTCGCGCGGGGAAAAACTGGGGCGGAAACCACTGAAGCCGGGGGGGGGGGAAAAAAGTTTAAAAGGGTAGTTGAACCGGGAAGGACGGGCACGAAGTGAAGAAAAGCAGGTCCGCGTGGGAGAGCCCGGAAAGGTACGACCCTGGACATCCCTTCCACTGTCCGTGATCAACAAAGGCAGGGGGGCCACAGCGTACGGCCGCGGATAATGTTCGTAGAAATCATTTTGGTCGGAGCTCCCAGTGCTGCCTGGGAGTCTTGAAGGGGAAAAAAAGCACCTACACGGTTTGTCGACGAGCATAGTACACCCATTTACGGTCGCAGTGGGAAGATTGGGGGAGATTATATGCCGTACGTTTCTTCGGTTTTGGGAAAGAAAACGTCATTCTCTCGGAATAAGAGGGGACTAAAACAAAAAGGGTTTCGTGGAAAGGGGGAATCGGCACCACCTTTTAAAACACAGGGGAGATTCCTCGGACACCTATCGGGAAGAAAATTCGGGCACTTAAAGGCCTCGTCGACAGGAGAGGGAGACCTAAGGAAAAACAGCAAAAACGCGGCGGGAAATCAAATCCTGGCGGAGCCCGTCGCGAACATTGTCCACTTCTTTCGGTCTTGGGCTACAAGCCGAAGAAGCCGCGAAGCGTGTTAGGCAGGACTCTGTCGCACGGGGAGAGAGACCGGTCAAATTTCGAAAAGGCCCGCAAGTTCGTCGTCAGAAATTGGCCAGAAACCTATCGGTGATTATGAGGTGCGTCGGGAAAAAAACATTCATGAACGGGGAAAGGGCAAGG
>Ga0179593_1232782_pt1 | contig 10135 bp, 10 predicted proteins | sample CZODoug2_1_08_16_FD_185931 | JGI IMG/M metagenome (GOLD analysis project Ga0179593, IMG submission 185931) | Vadose zone soil fungal communities from Angelo Coast Range Reserve, California, USA - CZODoug2_1_08_16fungal (PacBio error correction) | ecosystem: Environmental > Terrestrial > Soil >...
AAACCAGCAGGGGGGAGAAAGGTTTAACAGCTGGTGGACGAACATTCTACACGGGGGGGACATAAGGCAATGGGGTGGTAAGATAGATATGCAAAGGGGACTCAACATAATACATATTGGACACACTTCGCCTAGGAGAGGTTGGAAAAAAACAGAGCGGGATCACAAGAGAAAAATGGTGAATAAGTACTTTGCGAATGGTAGATCGGTAAGAGGTAGAATCACGGTAAAGGTGAGCACGAAGAGAAACTTTGTCTTGGCGACCCAAATGTAATTCTCGGGAAAAGAAAAAACAAGAGGTGATGTTGAAAATTGAAGGGAAGAGAAGTGAGAAAGTGGGGAACTTACAGTAGCGAGAGGTGACGAATAAGGGAACCAGGAACAGTGAGGTATCGGTCGTCTTTCTGCGCTTACGTGTCGGGGGGAACTTAAAAGGTCGGAAGGGACTATTACTGGAGCAACGGATGTGATGACCAGAAAACTTAAAGTAAGTCCAGCCCGCAAGCGGGCCAAAAGGAGAGAACGGATAAAGTGTATCAGGGGGAACAACGCGGGGGGGAAGACCAAGGAACAAAAGGAAAATTTTAGGGGCATGAACGTATCTACTATAAAAGAGAAAAACGGGAGAACTGATCAAGGCTAAGTTAAAGAGGCAGCCCGCCACAAAGAGAAAGGGCCTGAGTTCTTCGGAGGACGTACACCAGACGGCGGGGAACAGCGTGCAAGCAGTACGAGGGATGAAGTTTCTCGGGGTTAAAACTGGGGCGGCAAGTGAGGAGAAAAGTTCTGAAACAAAATATTCATGACGAACCGGGGAAGAGATAAAAGTCTTCCTGTGCACACGGAATCGTAGGAAAAGTAATAGGAGAGAGAGGAGATTTGTGAGGGTAGGTTGGTGTTGGAAAAAAACATGAAGAGAAGGAGAGTTTAAAAATTCTTTCTGTCTTTGGGGTTGGGACTGGAAAACCCAAAGGGGAGCCCCAATCATAGTCGACAACCTAGGGTAAAACCAAAAAGGGCAGAAGGGGCAAACCCAGAGAAAAAAATTAGGGAGGAAGAAAGAGAAGATTAAGGGGGGTGGCCAGGGAGACTTTAAGGGGGCAGACCGAGCTTTAAGGGGAAAACTGTAATGAGACTAACGGTGACAAAAACAGCAAAAGAAGGGCCAAACTCAGAACCAGGTCATATTCAAGGGGGGGTGCAACCCCAAAAGGGGAAACAAGAAAGAAAAAAAGCAGAGGGGGAGGGAAGAAGAGACCCGGGGGGGGAAACGGGAAGAAAGGCATCAGAGGCTGTTTTCCGGTCAGTCATTTAAAGTTTCAGAACGCGTCCATTCCTTGGCAGGGAAAAGGGGAAAGAAGACTTAATCAAGCTTGCGCAGGGCAGGGAAGGAGAAAAAAAAACCAAAGTACATGGTTGGAAAAAGAATCCGATAAATCCCGGATTGCTAGAATTTTGCGGAAAAATCTTGAGGAAAACACAAATAAAATACACTGAAAAAAATACTACCTCTTTGGATTGAGTCGAAATAAAAGGTCATGCCGATTGGTGACTTGGGGGAGGGGAGGAAAACACGAGGGGGGGGGGGAAGGGAAAAGGCGATGAGGAGAAAAGGGCACGCGCGTGCTGGGGAAGGAAGGTAAAATTGTACCGCCGAAGAAAATAAGCAGAAGCGGATGCTAAAAAAAATGGACTTACTTTAAAACAGACTTCCGGAATTCAAAAGCGAAGCAGACCGATACGCCGGGAAAAACGGGGTCGATTCAACGAAAGCTACGAAGAAGAGAAGTGACACAATCGGCGCAGTAATCACATTCAAGGGGGGGAAATCAGAAGACCAACCGGAAACAAAAAAAAGGAAAAAAAACGAAAACAAACCGCAAAAAATTGGGCCGTTCCGTGATAAAGGGAATAAGCGAAGGAGCCTATGAAAAGTCTACAGGGGGACACTAAAACTCAAAAAAAGATTGGAAAAAAGCCGGTAAGAAGTAAAACAACCAAGAGGAGAGAAACACGGGGGAACAATGGGGAGGGGCGCCACAAGGGGTGTGGCTCATAGCTCTCACCTACCGTCAGGATTCAAACGATATCGTTTAAGTCACGCTGGTACTGATTAAGGGTCAAAAGAGAAAAGGGACGCACAGGAGGGGAAAACTGGGGAAACATCAGACAGGAAGGTAATCGATTCAAAAAAAAAGGAAGGGATGATAAGAGGGTGTACCGATCTTCGGGCAATAAGGGAGGCACTAGGGAAATGGTCGGAAGGGAGCGCCTAATCACTACAACGGACGGTCGGTGGAAGAAAGGAAAATCAGGAAAAGGTCGAGAAAGGGGGTCGAAGAACGGCGGCGGTTGCTGTGATCCCTCAAACGGGAAGAAGAGTTCCAAAGAAGGGCTTACATTCCCGTAAACCAGAAAACCACCAAATACGTCTCACAAAGTGGGAAGGTCGCGAGAGCCAAACCTGGTCAGCAAAGAGGGGAACTGGACCAGGAGTGGGCATCCTGAAGTTTTCAGGACTGAAATAAATTTGCAGGCAAGCATAAAACAAGTACTGCTGGGGGGGAAGCAAAGCAAAAAAACTCTTAAAAAACCCGGTTAGCAAGGGCAAAAAAATTGCTTTGACGAAGGCCACCACTACAACCGGGGAAGGGTGAACCGAAGACGAACGTCCGAAAGGCAGGACCCTCTGCAAAAAGGGGGGGGATTCCGGAAAAAAAGACGATATGGGGTACAAGATTGGGGTGAAAGGGCTTGGGGTTCACGAGAAGGGGGGAGGGACTAGAAATGGTGGGGGTTGGTGGGACAAGTATCGATGGTGCGGTCCTTTTGACTGTGGGTTGGTATAGGCCTCAGATAGGCAAAAAATTACAAGCTGAAAACCGCGGGATAAAAAGGTCCCTGCATGAAAAAAAAAAAAGAAGGATGAAGCTTCGCATGGGGAACGCCCGGCATTGGGGAGGGAAAAAGGCATCGAAATGGGTCGCCTGAAAGACGAAGACCTCAGCGCCCGAGAGGCCAACAGGACCGCCAGAGAGAGAAGAATCATGGAGGCGCGGAAAAAATGGTGGTGGGGGGGGAAAGAAGCAATACGGAGTCAGAGGAGAGAGGATTTAAACGTGCCACGCTCAACATGGCGGAATCGTACAAATTCGATGCTCTATTCTGGGGGGAGAGGGAAAGCGCGGATTAAGTGACGCAGTGCGTGGGGGAATCACCGGAACGGGCTAAAAAAAAAAAAAACGGGGCTAGGCCGCAAAGGCAATAAAATACTTGGAGGGGAAGGGGGTGAGAAGGAAAAAGAAGAGAGCAAAACAAAACGGAGGGGGGGGGAGGGAAAAGAGAGAAGATTAAGTCTTCAAAACCGTGGCCTAAAAACAAAAGTGTGGGGGCAGCGGAGGAACACAAGGGGGTGCGCGAAAGCGGATGCCCAAAACGAAAAAAGTGGGAAAAGGAATAAAATCGAAAGCCCGGGGGCAAGAAATAGCATCGAAGTGGGTACTCTACACATAAGTTTTTGGCGCGCTAAGAAAACAGAAAACTCATCGGGAAAGATCGGATTGGAGTAGGGCACCCAAGTGTTTAAGAAGGGAAGAACGATGCGTGAGGAAAGAACCGTTGAGAAAAAATTTATGGACCCTTCTATTTGGGGCGGGGACCTGGAGATACCCTCGACAATGAACTCAAAGGGGGAGCTGCAGTAACCAGAAATGGAGGCGGAATGCATTCGAACGAGAAGAAGTATTGGTTTGGGGTTAAAATGGTTAGGGTTGTAATCAGGAGGTCGCAGCGGGTGGAAAGATCGAATATACAACCACCAAATAAAAAAGGATGCTCTAAAGACTTTGGCCAAAAAAAAAACGGATGTTCAAAGACGAAAGAAAAGGGGGGGGAACAATAAAAGCAAAGGCACTGTCTATGTCAGAAACAAATGACAATCAGAGAGTCATGGAAAGGGAAAAATCCAACCGCTGAAGAGATGGGACAGTTAGGAGAAAAAAACGGTGAGGGTTACATAACCAGGGAATGGTGGAAGCGGGAACGAATCGCGTGCTGAATACATTCACGGGGAAAAAATATGGGGGGGGTTAGAATGTTGGAAAACTGTCGGCCTGTCCCCCAACTTCCTGTTGGGGTCACCGGAAAACTGACTGAAAATTCTGGACGCAGAAATTAAACAAAAGAGGCGCGAAACCAAAGGTGGGAGAGAGAGACAAGCAATTGAAAGGGGGTGGATGGGACCGGACTGTAGCCTAGCAGGCGGAAAGAAAGTCTTTCCCTGTGGGGGGGCAGGAGGGATGCAACCAGGCCGGAAGGGCGGAACCATAGAGCGTGTGAACGAACGGGCCACGCGGGGGGTGACCGAAGACCCCCAAGTGGCGAATAGGCAGAGTAGAAGACATCAAGGGAAGGGGAGAAAAGGGATTTGACAAGGGGAGGAGGGGCAGGGGGAAAAAAAGTAATCGCAAGTGCAGGGGGTTGAAGCGATACCGCATTCCGATCTTGGACAACAAAAAAACCTCTTTAAAAGTTAGATGGAGAAAAAGTCGTGGATTGCCTTACCAGGGTTGAACGCAACTATTCCAGGGGGGACAGAAGGGGAACCAGGGGAGGGGAAAAAAAAGAAGCAAACTTGGGAGAAATGACAAGTCCGAGTTCCTAAAATAAGAGGGGAGGGGGGGGTGTCAAAACAAATTCAAGAGTGAAGAAATGACATTGGTCGAAGAGCGTGGGGAGCAGAGTATATTCAGCGTTAAAGGTGAAACGTACGCCACGTGGGGTGTGAGGGAGATCTACCCCAACAGGTAAATGCTGCGGAACAGGGGGGGAATCAGAGGGGATGGTCCCCTGAAGGGGCACAAGAGACCTGCGCAATGGGGTGCAGGAGCCTTATCGTATGGTCAAAAAACGGCGTATCATACAAATGACTACTCGGGAAAGGGAAAGTTGAAGGGCAGAGAGGAAAGGAGGCAAGGGAGCGATGCCAGTCAAGGAGAGGGGGAATGTGATCAAAAAAAGACCGGGTTAACAGCCACGACGTAAAAAGGTAGCGCACTCGAGGGGGGATGAAAAAAAAAATCGTGTGTACGCCAAGGAAAAAAGGAAAGGGGGAAAGGAAGAAGGGGTATCGTCGATAAAGGGAGGTAGGCAGGCAAAACGTGCTGGCCTTCTGGTTTGGCGCAGGTGGGGGTAAGAACCCCGCAAAAAGAAGCCGGAGGGGAAAGAACCAAAGTACGTCTGGGTTAATACCGGCAGTGCAAAGCCGACTCTGGATGGGGTACAGGGGGGGAAAGCGGACAAGTTGGATGAAAAAGTTCTGAAAGTTACATACAGAGGGAGAAGGGCCGAAACTCACAAAAAGCACTGCAAACTAAAGTAGGCAAAGAAGAGGCCGATTGGGGTCGTTTGGGGAGGGGGGGGGGGGGGGGTGCCAACGTTGAAGGAGGAAACGCGGGGAAACGCGTTCAGGGAGTTTTTGTGTTGGAAAAACATTATTTACAAAAAATAGCGGACACCTAGCAAAACGTTAAAAACACGGGAAAAAAAAAAAGGAAAGTCAGGGACTGGCAAAACCATAATCTGATAAAAAAAAACTAGGGAAAAAAGAGAGAGATTATGGTTGCCAGACGACTGTAATTTTCGCCGCGTGGAAAGGGGAAATAGGGGTGTCCGCTATAATAGGGACGAATCCTGTGGTGAAAAAAAAGCAACTACGGAAAACGCTCCAGGCAACAGGTAAAGGGTGGCAAACCAGACAAAAAAAAACAAGATAGCTCAGGGGAATTCTCGGCTTTGGGAAGACGATCCCCGGGAAAAAGGGGAAGAAGTGGCAATCGCGGGCATGGCAGATTAAATTTTCAACATAACGACGTATCCCTTGCGGGAGAAACATGGGCAAAAAAAAGAACTTAAATCAAGCGTCGGCGGGAAAAAAAGCCAAAGAAGACGGGGGGACGACTCCGAAATACTAAGGGGCTTTCTCGCCCGGAGGCTTGCACAAGCACTAACGAAACCGAATGCGAACGGAAAGAATAAACTTTTATTCGGGGAGGGGGGGGGGGGTGGGGGGGGGGGGTGGGGGGGGCGATACGGAATGCACCTGAAAAATTTTGAATGGGGGACCCGTGGAGACAACAGTGGGTCTGGCTAATACCAACTGGGGAGGGGGTTGGCTAAGTTTGCAAGAACAATCGGGGAGGGAATTGAAGGGTAAAAAGGGGACAGGACGATCACTCAGATAATTGAGAGAGGAAGGATCCCCTGCCGAGTTCTTTTAAGATTCTTTCCAAAAAAGGACCGCTATAGCATACCGATACGAGGAAAAAGGGTCGGGGTCGAAAATAGACGTAAGGCTGAAGGCACAAAGGAGAAGGTATCGCCAATTCAAGGGACACACAGGTCGATAAAAACCGGGACACATTACGCAGGCGGGTCAACGAGAAAAAACAACGGTGCGCGTTCAAGGAGAATGAAAAGAGAATTATACCCTTCAAACACGATCGACAAGGAGAAAAATGAATGCGGAAACAGGAGACTGGGAAAAACGCAAAGGAACACAAAAACGAACCAGAACGTAAGTATGGGGGGTGTGCGCCACTTGGAATCTCTCAGAAAATAGAAAAGGGAAACAGGGTGACGGTCAAAAAGGAGAAATCTGTAGCAAAAACGAGGGGAAAAGGCACATAGTGGAGACCATCTCAGGGCAGACAAGCACCTGTGAAATAAATCAGAAAGGGGAGTATAGATTACAAAGCACTGGGGGAAAGGCGGGTTACCGAGGGGGAGGCGGGAAATCCATTCGCATAAAAACGGGGGGGAAAAATGTAAGAATCGAGGGGTCGCACGACTGACAAATTCCGAAAAGGGGGGAGGTAAGGTCCAACGGTGGGGGGAACCGGCGCGTTAACTCGCGACTTGGTCGCCAGAAAACTCTGGCTTTTGCAGGTGGGGAGGGGAAAACCAACGACAAAACGGGAAAGAAATGTCTGTAACGCGATCGGATACAGTCCTGGACAAAGAAAACAGGATACAACTGAAACTATAGAGGAAACCTTTGGAACAATAGGGGGAGAAACTGGGATGTTGAACAAGGAGTTGTGAGACGGCAAGAAAGTGAAAACTTCAGCGAAACAAGGGTTGCTGCCAAAGCCGACGTGGATAAAAAAACCTAAAAACCACAAAAAAAAATCCCTTAGCACGTGGGGGGTCAAAACACAAAAGCGGGCGTTACGAAAGAAACAAAGAAAAAGGGTGAAAAGGGGAATAAAAAAGGACACGAACGGCATAAGGCAAAGGACCCGCGGCAAGAGGGGGGGAATAAAGAGAAGGATTGAAGTGGGGTGAGAAAGTTGGGGAGGGTCCTTGGAGGGGGAGGGGGATCGAGAGACGAATACAGGGGTTGTGGGACAAAGGTAGCGGGTCTGGGACCTTGTACTGTGGTGGGTAGGCCTCTCTCTTCCTACTGCGCCTTGTAAAAAACCTCTCCGTGCATGAACAAACCCAAAACAATACTCGTTCGAGGCATACGCACGTCATTTCTGGGGAAAAGGGAAGCGGAACATGGTCGGCATGTGGCGCTTGAGTAACCGGTCAGCGCCAGAAGCCGGGGCCATCCCCTGAGTAGGAATCAAAAATCCTCCACATTGTCCTTCTTAAACAAAGGGTCACGAATAAAAGCCATCGAGGCAGAGGAGGGTTAGGGACGCCGGGCAGACTAAAAAAATGAGGGGAGGAGAGAGTGAACAAAGAAAGAGATATGGAAAGTGGCCCAAAGGGACTGGCGGTATTACTGAAACCGGCAGGGCAGGGTTGGGTAAGAAGCGAGCAGAAGGAGCCAATTTGGAGACGCGCAAGGAAATACCAGAACTTGTACGGGCCGGGTTGAAGAAGACTAGGAACCAAAAAAGGTATAGAAAAGAGGAGGCTTGAGGCCAACCCCGGGAATGAAAGGTGGATGAACGTTAGAGGACAGCACCAGGCGAGGAGAATCTCGCTGAGGACAACGCAACGCCGGGTTAATTAATAACGGGGCCGGCAAAGAATAGATAAGAATGTGACTAGCAAACATCAATACTTTTGGGGGAGCGCAGAAGTAAAAACTCAAGAGAAAGAAGCACATCTGATGGGGGGGGGGGCGTCAAAAACCAACAAACCCAGTGGTTGGTAATATACGGAAAAAATGTAGGAAGAAGTAATCCTCGGGGGGCTCACGGGCAATGAGGAAAGTTCGAGGACAGAAAGCAAAAAAATTCCGAAAAAATGGAGAAAGGAAAAAAGTTCAAGAAAAGGCGCGAGGAATCGAAAGAGAATCCGAGTGTGGTTGTCATGACAGAGGTTTATCCGTGAAAGGCTCAGACGGTCAAAAAAGAAGAAAAAAACACTTAAAAGAAGGTAAAAAAATTAAAAAACGGTGGGGGGCGATCATCTGATCACCTAACCTCAAAGGGCAAAGAAGGCATAGGAAAACCACTTCATCCTAGAGGAGGGAACGGAATCCCCCGCGTAAGATGTTGGTACTGACTTATGAGGCGCTCGGTTGGTTCGGTTATTCCCTCCCAATAGGAAACTGGTCAAAAGGCGGAAAATGGGGATGTAAGCAGTCAAGAAAAAAGGGAAATAGTTTGGGGGGGGTTGAAGAAGGGTAAAAATGGTCGCATTGGGGAAAAACCAAGGTGGGGTGGCACGAGGAGTGAAATTTCTGTAGCCGACCGAAATTAGGAGGACCCACAAAGAAAGGAAGAACTGTCGACCCAATGGTTGAAAAACTAAGCGCCCGGCAAAGTGATTACGGTCTGGGGAGGGGGGAGGGGCACTAAGGAGCCGATCGCGGAAGAAAGGAAGGGTCCATTGGGGACGGAAGTATCAGAACCGACCGCCGGAGTAGAAAAACAGAGACTTTGACAAAACAGGGAAAAACCTCGGAACCGGCACCTACAAGGCAAGGGTTCGGAGGACATAGGGGAAGACACAGATACGGAATGCCAGAGCGAGGAGGGACCGAAAAAAAACGTCAAAAACCGCCTGTATCGAGATCCCGGTGCCGGTCTATAAAGAATTTCAGGGAATGATCTCAATGAGGGACCCCGCTTGGGGGCGCAAGGTAGATTGATCCAAATTAAGACTTTTACCACGTTTGGAAATAAAAGGGGGACGGGTGAAGGACAACTGGTAGATGAGAGAGAAAGAGGAAACTTGTGGGGACAACATCCAAGTCCGAGTTCAAAGACGTAAAAGATAAGGGTTTAAAAAGGATCCCAGGCGCGGTTCAAGGTTACTGAAGTTTTCAATAGTGTCGGCGTGGAGCAAGGGGGATGCGCTTAAAGGTGCTCCGTGACGCTCACGTTGTGTGGAGCTGATCGACCACGACGGGTAAAGGGCAGAAAAATCCAAGGGGGAAGGTGTGGATTGAAAAGATGGAAAAACAATAAATGCCCCGGGGGGGGTCAAAACGGACCTGAGAGTAAGGGAAGGACGAAACCAGGTGACGCGTAATCGGGAGGAGGGCTCGCGGAGGGCGGGGTGGGAATGGACGAGATTAAAAAAAAAGCAAATGCGCGAAAGCACTGAGGTGAGCAGAAAAAAAAAAACTTAACAACCCCGCGTGGCCAAATCGGGGGCACTTCGACAGTGGGGGAGGCCGAAGAAAAGGGGGGTGTACTCAAAGGGAAAAATTCAAAAGGGGAGCAAGGAACGTATCGTAGAGGGTTGTCCGGTCTCACTTAAAAGACGGCCTTGGAATGAGCGAGGGCAAACCGCAAAAGTCTATAATCCGGAAGGGTTCAAGAAATACACAAAGGAATCTGGGGGCGACAGCGTGAAAGCCGACGCGGGATTAAAGTCGCTTTGAAACAGGGTCGGAAGATGCGTCAAAGCGATGTAAACAGGGGTACGGTCTATGGAAACAGAAACGAAAAGAAAGGTCTGCCAGTGGGGGACCTTGGAGGAGGCAGGAAGCCGAGACGAAAGAAAATATTGTGTCTTGTCGGGGTTGGGGGTTTCCCACGCCAACAAGTGACTAGCCGCTATTGAAAACGTCGTTCATGTCTGGGTGGCGGACCCAACGGAGTGAGTCCATTTCAGAAGAACCGATAAACGTGAAAAGAAGAAAAAGGAAAGTCGGCCTGGGCAAACCCCT
>Ga0179593_1441764_pt1 | contig 10135 bp, 9 predicted proteins | sample CZODoug2_1_08_16_FD_185931 | JGI IMG/M metagenome (GOLD analysis project Ga0179593, IMG submission 185931) | Vadose zone soil fungal communities from Angelo Coast Range Reserve, California, USA - CZODoug2_1_08_16fungal (PacBio error correction) | ecosystem: Environmental > Terrestrial > Soil >...
GTAAGGTCCTAGCAAACCAACAAAAAAACTCAAGGAAAACGTACGGCCGGCGGGGCGGTTAGGGGAAAAACCCCACCAATGGAGAAGGTATGTAAGCGCTGCTCTCTCTCGGGGGCGTGGAACCCACGGCATCCACCCCTGAGGGATCTGGGGAGACTCGACAAGGAAGCCGTAAGAAAAAGAAAAGGTTGCGCAGCACCCCCCCACACAGATGAAAAAGGGAACAACTGAGAAGGCGGTGGAACGACGGCGAAAGAAAGGAGGGGAAGCAATGGACTGCACGAGTGAGTTCCTTAAGCGGAAAAAAACTTTCAATGCAGCAACGCGACAAAGCAAAGGGGCCACGGAAAACAAGGAATTTAGGCGTGACAGAAGGGGGGGTAAACATCACAAAATCTCGAAAGCAACGGTTAAGAGAATCAATGCGAGACACTGGGAGACTTAACGGGCGCAACGGCTCATCGGAGAGAGTGCACGGACACTACCAAACCTAAGTTCAGAACGAAATCACACCAGGAAAGAAGAGGTTTCAGGAACCATACAATTTTGGAGAGAGAAGGAAGGCCGAGTTTCAAGAACGGAAACGGCGAGAGGAGCTCGGGACAGCCACAAACAAAAAAGCGAAGCGCAAAAAATGACATACTGAGGTCTACCAGGGAGAAAAGAGGCGTTCGGTATGAAAAATGTCAAACCACATGGGTGTCAAGACCGAGAAAAAAGGGCCACATCCCATGACAAGAAAGAGGAGAGGATAAAGAAAAAAAAAGGAGAACAATGTTGGGGGAAGAGAGAAGTCGAATGGGGGGAAAAGAGGGGTATTTGTTCAAGGCGGAACCGCTGGGGGAAGCGAACGCGTGAGGGCTCTGTAAGATGAGCGCTCTCGGTATTGGCAGGCAAACGAACGGTTGGGAGGTGGAAATAACCCCGGACTCAAAAGAAGCACTGCAACCAAGGAAACGTACAAAGAAGAGAAACACACCGGAGAATACCAGTAGTAACGTTAAGAAGCTCAACTTCTCCTAACTAAACCAGAGGAAACTGCACACACTGTAGCTAGATAGTAGCCTGCGCGGGGCGGGGGAGGCAAGCGAGAAAAACCAACTACAAATCTGTCCCATGGAGGGGGAGGTTCAGGATAATCGCTGGAAATTCTCAAAAAAGGAGCCCAGGATGCTATTAGTTTTAACTGCAAAGGAAACCACAAAGCGGACGGGGGCCTAGCAGGTCTGGAAAAGTACGAACTAGCTGCTAAACGAAGAGCAGGAATCAATACGGTTTTGGCCGTGGAGGGCGCAATCTGAGTAAGGGGAACGAAATCCATGAACGGGGCACCGCGAGGCAGGGGACAAGGAGACATAGACCAAACCAACAGACGACAAAATTTCGTTCAAGGATCCAAGCACAAACAAATTCTGGCGATCCCTTAAAAAAAATTGGGAAAGCGTAACGGTCAAATTCCGAAAAGTAAAACGAGCCGGGAAATGGAGCAGCATGGGTTTCGACAGATAGGGAGCCTCGGATTCGACGAAGAGCGATCACCGCGACTCGAAGAAGATCTTCAAAACGCGATCAAGGGCAATGTCGCCTACCCCCATCGAAACTAGAAGGATATATGAAGTGCCTAGAAAAGAAAGGAGACCTTCGCCTTGTGAAATACTAACTGTGTAACGCAAGGATATAGAGGATAGGAAAGGGACTAGGACCCCGATCACAAAACAAAAGTCCCGCAGGCATCAGGAAAGGGTTCGAAAAGGAGATCCAAGAAGGGAAAAAACAGCAAAAAGATGCAGATTCATCAATCTCATGAATCAAACTCCAAGGCAACTAAACTTGAGGAGACAAAAAAAAAAAATCCTGGAGGACGCAGCGTATCGAGAGAGTCTAAATCCATGGAATGGGGACAAAGTCATCATTTCCTGCCAAAATCGGATTGGAAGGGAAGAACGGAACTGCCTCGGAAAAACAACAAAAATAGGGAGGAGTAGACACTGCAGAGCACTCCAAAAAAGCGGAGCAGGAAGAAGAGGAGGGAGGGAAACAGGCCTTGGTCAAGAGAAGATCGATTAAACGACGGAACTTAAGGCTTTTCTGTATGACCCACCAAACGCTCAGGGGAGAAAAGAGGATAAATGCCGCTAATCAAAAAACAGAGAATGTTCATCAAAGTCAGGGAGCCCTTCGAGGTCATGAAGAGACGCGTTCAGCCGCGTAGGTGTGAAGCAAGAGCAGAAAGCAGATCGAGACTTGCTGTTACACATACTGAGTTCCGGGCAAAGGAAGAGAGGGGGGAGACTAGCATACGAGCCGAGCACGAAAAGGAGATTTGGGAGGCAAAAGGATAACCAAGAGTGGAGGAAGGGGGGGTTTCGGAGGAATTCGAGACGAATCGTACGAATCCCGAACCGATGATTGAGAAGAAACTCACAACACGTTCAGTGCCCAATAGCTCGACAAAAAAACGGGAAATAACAGCGGACGCGGAGAACAGGAAGGAATCAGGAAGGATCTGGTCAAGAATTCTTGCATCTGAATTGGGTAAAGGAAATTTGTGGGCGGGGGGTGTCTGTGGAAGGATGGATACGTCGACATCGCGCTTTCCAGGTCATGGAGTCTGAGAAAAAAGAATCGACCCGCTCCAGGCACCGACTGGTGCGGAGGCAGAGAGGGGAGAAGCCAGACTCGTAATTTTCACCTGAACTAGAAAAAGGGAAACGCTTTGGGGAGTTTTCCACAGGTTTTTACACTGAGCATCATGGGCTCTCGGGGCGGAGACAGGCGAAATTTACTATGAACACCAAAGGGGGACTGACTAAAGCACTGTATCGATAGCTCTTGCGCAAAGACGAGTTCGCAAAAAACACACCAACCTTCACGATAGGGCCGCTAGGGGAAAAAGTCGTACTGAGGGAGCCTCCTCCTAGGAACACCTCAAATACTTTTATCGACGGGTGTCAGCCGTTACTGATCGAGTCATTCTCAAATTCCTTGTTGCCCTTAACTTGCGACAGTGCAAACGAGGTAAAAGAGGTGAAAAAGTCACTGCGAAGCTCAGGAGGTACAGAGAGAAAAGGGAAAGGCCAACCAGCTGGGGTAAACAGCGAGGAACTAAACTATCGCAATTATGGTTAAAGAAACCAACATATAAATCATTCACTAGACGGTGCATGTGAGGGTGAGAGTAAGCCCGAAGGGGGGCAGGACCGTCATGCAAAATGGCCCGTTTCAAAAGGTGAGGGAAAAGAGACAAGGGGAGAAGGGGGGTATTCAGAGACATCCGGAGGGGCAGAAGATGACGGAGAGGGAAAACCAGAATGACAAACGCGGCCAGTACCAAGGGGGAAAGAGGGAGCGAATAGGTTCATCAAGGAAGGGGACCTTGAGGAACATCCGGAAGGTAGGGAGATAGGAAAAATCTGGAATGGTCGACTGAAAAAAACCTTATGGCCTGGAATAATGGGGGTCGGCGTCAGGAATCATTCAGGAGGAGGGCACAATCCGAAAGAGACCTCGAGGTCTCGACTGCGACCCTTGAGAGCAACCATCCAGGGTTCAGGCAAGGAACCGAAAAGAAAAAAGAGGAAAGTGAAAGGACCCCCCCAAGAGAAGGAAAAAGCAACTGTCTTGGGGATGGGACAGATGTCTTTGCTCGCTGCCAGGACGGAGGAAGGGGGGGAACAAGTGGTAACAAGGTAGAGTCCCTCTGGGTCAGCCAGAAGGAATACCTCTGGAAAAAGACACAAAAAAACCCCGCAGCGATCACCGGATTCAGAAAAAAGGAGTGCAAACTCCATTGCTCAGGTCAAGGTTCCTTCGGGCTACGTGCTTACAATCGATGCAAGGAAGCAGGTCGGAGGGGAATGCAGTTGGGACCCCAATCATTAAATCAAGCGACGGAGTCTCAAAAGGGGAACAAAAAGAGCCAAAGGTAACTTCCCTGTTCCTATTGCAGGAAGGGCAGGGGGGATCAGTTAAAGAATTTATAGAGAGACACACAAAGGGAGGGGCAATAGGAGATACAAGAAAGGGAAAGTGGAAAATACAACCTATGTGCAGCGATAACAACCTTACCATTAACGGAAGGGAGGGTGCGGGAACGCCTGTCTCAACGATGAGAATCTTCGAGTCTAAAAAAAAGGAGTCCCACAGACCAGGAAAAAGAAAAGCGGGATGGTCGCAACTGAAGAGGATCCCGAAACAAGGCTAAGAATGACGATCAGATAAAGGGAGGTTGACCAGAAGGCAGCTTACGACTCATGAACGGTGAGAAAGAGGAGACTAAATGCCAGCGCATGGCTGCAACAAGAGTTGAGTTTAGGAACGAGAAAAATGTCAAGAAAGAAAAGGGGAAAATACAAATCAGTTACGGCCACCGAGGCCAGGGTCTGTTTCGCGCTTAGACCCTGGTAAAGGAAAAAAGCGACGAGGAAGAGGGCATCAAGCTCTGACATTTGCGGAGGTCGGGTGTCGGACAAGAGGAAGGAGGGAGGGACGGAAGATGGGAAAGTGGACATTCATATTCAGCCCCATCGACAAAAATAATGATTAAAGGAAAGGGTGGGGCAGTCGGAAAATTCCCATTTTGGAAGATAGACGTATGGAAAAAGTGTGAAGTCAATAAGAAGACCGCTATGAAGAAGGATAAAAACCGTCTGGACTGGAGCTTTCTGGCTCAATCTTTGAAGGAAGAAGAAGTATTATCAACATCATGCTGTCGTGGAAAAAGGAAAAGCGGCAAAGCGCGGCAGGGGCAAGTCCCGAGGCCCCGGAGCGAGAGGAAGAAAGTAGAAAAGAAACTGCAGAGCATATGTTGTGCACGGGGAGGACCATCGTAGTTGGAGAGTAGGGGTTTTTCACGGGAAGCGTAGTGACCTATGGGGCCACGCGGAAGGGAGCCTGGTAAAGGATAGCTCTACTCGTAATCACGAGAAGGGGCAAAGGGTCCCGGTGGCAAGGGGGGAACTCCCAACAGGCAGAAAGGAAGAAAACTACAAAATGATGACGCCCTGAACGGAGTAACACCGGCAAAATAAAGGAGCAGGGGAAGAGCCTCCAGCCGAAATAAGACCATTTACTGGAGACTTCATCTTGGGGAACTGACGGAGAGGCCATATATTGAGGCGCTGTCGTGGAATGACGGAGATCACCTGAAGGCCGTACCGTGCAAATAAGTGTGGAGGTTGAAAGAGGAAATATAAGTCGCAGGGTCAGGCGACCTCAAAAAGAACAGAATGCTATTAGGGGTTACTTCCCACGGAAAAAAGCGTATAAAAAAGGAAGTTTAACTCGAGGGGAGGGCCAATGAAATTCAAAGGGCGGTCAACGAGTAGGCCGCAAGAGCGTCGGAAGTATCTTAACACCCTGCGGACGTCGTAAAAAAAACGCAGGACCAACCACGGATGGCAGACAGCATACCGAAGTACCCTCCAACAAACCCCCCAAGTGACCCTTGACCGATCCACGCATCAAAATTCGGCAAGAATCAAAAAGTCCGATCCTGGGCAAGACAGGACGCTGTAAGACAGTCCATGTACTGATCGACATCCGCAGGGGAGCAAAGGAAAAAAAAGGGTGCGTGTTCGCAGAGCACATAGAGGGGGAACGGGAGGAAATTCGTCGCGACGAGAGGTAAGAGAGGAGCTGAAAAAGAATATGGAATCTCCCCCTCGAACGAAAGGCGGAACCGAGGCTCGATGCCGGGAGTCTAACGATTCGCGGCGCGGCCTGCTGTGAAAAAAAGAAGAAAGAAATGAACATGCCAGCACGTGAAAAAAGTGCACACCAAAAGCCCGAGAAAGGAAGAGAGAGGGATGCCAAAAGCTAAGGGAGAGACGAACTTTTGATTTGATATCGATAAACGGGGAAAACCTGTAATTCATAAGGACGGAAGGGGATAACGCCCAGTCGCACTAATCATTTAGGTAGACACAGAAAACAGAGGTAATATACAGGGAAAGTCGGATAAGAGGAGTGTCCGAGAAGGGTCGCGGCGTTCCCATCAGCACCAGACCAAGTAAAGCCGCGGCTTTTGGACCGGGCAAAAGCGAGGCCGATATCTCTCAACACACACATTAGCTTAAAAATAGGCAGAGTATGTCTAAAGGGAAAATCGCACGGTGCATACTGCGGATGTGGAACAGTGTACTCGGATTCTTAGGAGTCATGATATGACGCCTGCTGACATATAAAAAGGCAGGTGACGCGTGCATGACCCAGAAGAAAGGATAGTGCAAACGGGAGAGGAGCTCGGGCACTTGATAGCTATCTGGATTAAGTGCCTGTTAGCAAGTAAAGGCCAAATCGACAGGAGTCGCGTCAGGGGAAGAGAAGAGGAACCGAAAGTGGTTTGGAAGAGAGGAATGAAGGGCAGATCGGATTCTTGCTTTTTACACTAGGAGACCGAGGCACGGTACAAGAGAAGAGAACTCCCCCACGTCGGGGGGCAAAAGAAAGGATCCGCTTGGAGTAGGGAATTGGTTCCTAACGTAGAATCAGAACACTATCGTGATCTGCAAACTAAACAAGCGAAAACGGTTTCATTTGCGCCAAGACGCTCAAAATGCACCTTGGACGGCAATAGACAACAGGAAAGTAACCTTGGATAAGTAGATCAGGGTGAAAGCGGGAAGCTTTGAGGGAACAGATGTAGGTCAGGGAAGGGGGAAAGGTTGGGTGTGTTTTGGCGGGAGAATTGTACGCTTTCAGCATGAAATTTCTTGCAGTGCAATTGATTTTGCTGTCTAACTGTAAGAAAAAGTAATCATGACCGCGACAGGCAAAATCCCTTGCGGTCGACGATGCGTGGGCCCCAAAGCGAGGTTGACAGGCAAACGGGCGACATGTAACACGTTGAAACGTACTTGATTATAATAGCGCTGCAGGGCGAGAGAATGCATAAGTGCGGAATAGAGACCTATATTTCAGATAAACAACCAAACCGGACTGCAGTCAGCCTATTCAGAGAGCTATGACCCCGCGAGGCAATAAAAAGCCTGGGGGGCCACACCCCAACGCAACACCCACACCCTGATCCACCCCCCCGACCCCAGACAAGAGATAGGGCCGCAAGTAGGTTAGTAGCAGTCTACAGAGTTTTCAACGACATCCGTGAGCTCTCTAAACAAAGGGTTATCAGTATTACCGGTGTAGGATCGAAGAGGAAAGGTGACTGGGTGACAGGGCTACTTGCGACAGGGGGTCTGGAACAAAAAAAGTAAGCAAGCAGTGGGCAATAAACAATATAGAGAACGCAGTTCACTAGGCAGCGCAGCACGTTCGAAAAAACAGAGTTTACGCAGCAAGGGTCAACAAAAGGCAATTAGAGAGGGGGAGGAAGAAAAAAACGGGGCTCCTGCTAAGAAGGGTGACCTGTGAAATTTAGAAGTCCCCGAAGCCTCGGGGAAGGAGGATGAACACCCTTCGCGGGTCGGCTAGCGCGGGGAATGTGGGGGATTTCCGACAGAAATTGATTGGTGTACTTGCACTGAATGGCACAAAAGAATGAGTAAAACCGCACTGCGCCGAAACGAAAGGGTTGCCTCGTTGAAGTAGAGCCGGAGAGGAGGCTTTGCAGTCAGGAAATAAGGCCGGGAGGAAGAGGAAAAATCTGGAGGAAAAGCAAATTCCTTTCATAATGGGGAGAGTGGGAGGCTGAATGCAGGGGAGGAGGGTCTGTGACCGCTCCGAAGCACCTACGACGAGCCTCAGAAATGGCTTCCCCTTGAACGTCTACAAAGGGCAGCCGCACTTTGAGCTATGGCAAAGGAGCGCTTTTTGCAGTTAAAAGAGGAAGAAAAGCGCAAGGAACTGGCCTTTTACTTGGCCCGTCTGAAATTCCCCTGCTAGAGGGGGGGAAAGTACGAAGTTCAGAAATCAACAAGGACCAGAAATGAGCCTGGACTAAATGAGGAACGGCAACGATACTACACCCGCACGTAAGGGAGGCGGGGGAGAAAAGAGAATGATGAAAAGAAGGGGCTCTTGTTAAGAGGATTCACAGGATCAGAAAAGGAAAGGACGGGGGAATGCCGGGAATTATATCCTCAAGGAACAGCGTGAAGGAAAAGCCAAGTCTACTTTCCCTGAGTGGCGCGGGAAATTGGGAGGGATGATCGACTCTTAGGGTAAGACGCACCAACCAAGGAGAGGAAAATAATGGAAGAAGGTAATTCGAGCCAATCCAACCTTTCAGCGACTCAGTCACAGGAGCGTTACCGGAAAAATACCGGTGTCTATGAATTCCGAACGGAGGAGAGAAAAGGGGGCGGAACCCCGGAAAACCACCCGACGGAGGGGAGACGCTCAACCCGTCAGCCCATAGAGACAGAAGAGGAAAGACATGGGGATTTTTGGCCAGCAGAAGACTTCTCAGACAAACTATGCGGTACAAAAAATATGCAAGGAAAGCACAGGAGAGAGTTTTCTGAGAAGAGGAAAAAGTGTCATGCAGCAGCAGGCCATACAAAGGCAAACTACCAGGCCAGAGTATCGGCGCTTAGACGGCCAAAAGGGGGAACTGAAAGGAGCACGACGGGGAGTCAAGCGGCAGGGGACAAGGGGGGAGAACTCGGAATCCAGTCGCACTGCTGATCAGAGATTTAGGAGCGGGCCGACCGCAACTAGATAGACGACAAAGACATTATTACGGAATCAGGTGGGGGATCGGACCTACCATAGGGGTGGAAGATAGATCAAGATGGGCCGAACGCAAAGAAGCTAGACCGCTATCAAAAAGGATCAAACCCGGCGTGTACGAGGCTTCTGGAGAAGAGTTGAAGCACGAGCAAGTAAGGGTACCAAGAAAGGCAGGGCGGAATTACAAAATGATCAACTAGGTGCAGACCGAAGCCGGGCCACCCGACTGCCCCCCGGAAAGATGCCGGAGGATCCAAACAATTAGAAAAACCGAACCTGCTTTCTGGAAGAAGCAAGAGTGTGGGGCCGCTTACCCGGTCTCTCCTGGGCGAGGGTTTTGGGCCGAGAGCGGGAAACATGAAGGGGGCCTCGAATCGTGCTGCGCTTAATAGAACTGAGCGCTCGTTGCCGCGATGTAGGCAACGGTGGGCAAGGGAGAAACTGCCCAACGGAAAGCACTCAGAACGCGTACTCTGTCGATCAGACACAAAGGAGAATCCAGAGCACCGTAGAGAAAAAGACGACCAAGGCGGCGCCTACCTCCATTACTGTGGCCCTAATCTTTCACATTACTGTAAGAAAGAAATGCCGGAAGCGAAGAACGCATCGGGAGGAGTCCATCTCCGAGAAGAGAGCAAGTCGGGAAAGGGGGGAGGGTAATAGGATAGTCGCTTCTCACACGCAAGAGAGCACCGCAGAAGGGAGAGCCACGAAACCGCGGAAGAAAAAAGGGAAGTGTAATCTAGTATTGCCAATGACGAGTAACATGCGGCAAATCAGAGAAGAAGCAAGTCTTGCCTGGAGCGGGCTCCAATTAAAGTTCCTTGGTCACAAAGGAATGAACATTGAGTCACACGCTCCGATGAAGCAAAGTAGAAAGAGCCAGCACGAAAAAAGCCAAAAGTTTAAGGGAATGATCCACTGCAGCCCAAGGTTACTGGAAGAGAAGGAAAGCACGGCCGGAAGCCCTTGGCATGAAGATTTACACGGGGTCCGATCCGTCAAAGAGATCGACGGCAGAATTGGCTCAAATACCGTGGTGAGGTTAGAGATAAACTGGACAATCGGGGAGTCCTATAAAAACTACGAGAGGAAGAAATCACTTCTCAAACGATTAATCCTTGAAGGTCGCACCCCATGGGGGAAAGGCTGGCGAGAAAACGATTCAAGGGCGAGTCTCACAAGGCCGAGAACCGGGGAATGCTTGGGTGAACAGCAGGGAAGACGGAGATAACTAACCATTAAGCAAGAATGCTGTCCACAACACGCATGCATTCAGCGAGATGGAAGGCCAGAGGAAAAGACTCAAACAAAGGGGATAACATGCAATCCAGATTCATCAAAACGAAGATATAACCTCCCGGGAAACTATCTTGCGTGGGTCCATAAAAAAGGGAGGGCAACCATGCTTATAGAGAGAGAATGCGAGAAATGGAGGTGTCAGCCAAAACATCCGCAGGAACCGCAAGTACCAGAATTTGGACAAGTGACGAAGGAAAATTCC
>Ga0179593_1539214_pt1 | contig 10135 bp, 9 predicted proteins | sample CZODoug2_1_08_16_FD_185931 | JGI IMG/M metagenome (GOLD analysis project Ga0179593, IMG submission 185931) | Vadose zone soil fungal communities from Angelo Coast Range Reserve, California, USA - CZODoug2_1_08_16fungal (PacBio error correction) | ecosystem: Environmental > Terrestrial > Soil >...
GAAGGTCGAGCTCTCTAGCGTCATCGGAAGTAAACTGGAACGAAATAGTTACTATCACGCATGAGTAAAGGGACGGCGCGAAATACAAACATGAGAAAAAAAATGTCGAGTGCTGCAGAAGGACTAGGTCATACATAAAAAAAGGAGGAGGAGGGGAACATGAGGAAACGGCCGCCATCTTTGCTCGAAAAGAAAGAAAAGAAAATCTTTAGGGAACCCCGTGATGCATGGAAAGCACGAACGCTGGAATTCGAGAGACCCTAACCCAAGAACAGCCTCAATGGAAAGAGAAACAAAAAAGAAATGAAAACATGCCGCGGACAGAAGGTCACAAGGGGAGAAAGTTCGAATGTCGGAAAGAAGAAATTCTTCGATAGAAGATAAGGACAGGACGATGATCGCCCAGAAGGGATGTTCTCGAAGGGAGAAAAAAACTGTACCCGAGAAAATAATCTAGAAGAGAGAAACAAACCTCGATCGTAGGTACTACTCAGGCATGGTTCGATTTCCTGCCTAATGCCGAAGGGGCACCTGCTCGGGAGCCTCAAACGAAACTGAGAGAAAAGGCCCATAAATACCTGAGCAGCCTATATAAAGAAAGAACCAAGGGAAGGAGAAAGGCGCGCTTTTCTCCGCGTCGCGGTAGCAGTCTTATGGACTCTCGAGGAAGGGAAGTTATTTGAGCGGGGGGGGTTTTACAAAGGAAGTGTAAAGAAAGTATTGAAACAGCGTGCGTCACAAAGATGTCAAGTCTTCCTTGAAATGGAAGAAGAGCAAAGTAGAAAAAAAAATGAAGCTCCAGCAGGAAGGCCAGACCGAGCTCTCGCCAAAAAGGGAATATGAGTTTATCCACCACTTGAACAGAGGTAGGAAAACCGACATCCTAATGACTTTCGCTAAAAGAAAGGGGGGGGAAAACGAAAGAGCCCGATGAAAAGGGGAAAGGAATAGAGAGTCGTCAATGCTCTGTGAAAACCAATATACCGATTCGAGAAAACTGTCGATGAGGAAAAAAAACAGGGAAAAGGGGAAAAACCGAAAACTAAACGGCGGAGTTGTAACGAAAAAAGGAAAAAAAAGTTGCGTAAGGATGTGCAAAAAAGATCAGGAAATCGACGAATGCGACCCGGGAATATCGGGACTATCATATAGCAAACTGGGGGGAGGAAGAAGGCCTGACGTCGTTTGAAGGTTAAAATCTAAACCAGAGTGGCCAAGAAAAAGCAAGCAGAAGAGAAATAGTTGCGGAAAGTGAAATAAATGTATCGTTCCATAAACCAAGGTGAAAAACTTAGGGTCCAGGGGAAAAATTTCGGGTGTCCCACCGAGAAAAATATGGTCGCACGGGATTCGAAGCTCCAAACGGCTAGCTGTGCGGAAAATCTTTACCTTCTTGGAGGGACGGAGACAGAAAGAGTCATAAACTTCGTGAGTTTCTTAAAAAAAAAAAAGGAAGAACACCGAAAACGGGTCTACTGTAATTCCAAGGGGGCAGGGCAGCGAAAAAGTGCAGAGCTTCGAGGAAAGACTCGTCGGTGAGAAGGAAGGCAAAACTCTCCATCGAAAAACGTTACCTTGGAGGAGGCGTCCAGAAGGGTCACCCTAGGAAGCAAAGCGCCTTAACGGAGACGTCACTAACGATCATAGCGACAGAAGGACTTTCACCGGAGAAAAAGCTGTGATGACAAGTGGAAGAGGATGATCCCCTACTCGAAGGAGTGGCTAAAGCAACACGCAAAGGTTGTCCCGCAGATGCGAGATGAAATCTTGCAGGAAAAGAGATAGCTCGTTCAGGACAAAGAGCGGTAAAGAAAGGGCGCGCGCTAGTTGGGACAGAGGATTGACTCAACCCGGAGTGAGAGAGATCGAAGTCGGACCGCGTGAGGGCGAACTGTCTTTTTAAAAACGCGTAAAAACGCTACTAGACTCCCTAAGCTGAGACGCGGCCGACGTTGAATCGCAAACTCTGCCCTCGGGGGGCTACGTTTTCCTACGATCCACAAACGAGGGAGAGGGGTAAGCTCATCGGCACAATGAAACCTTGGGAAATCGGAGGTCATTAGAAAGAGGGGGACGTCGATTGAAGGCCTCTGTTTCGAAGAGGGATTCTCTACGACGCAGGAGAGGGGGTAGGAAAAGAGCCAAAAAAAAAAGTAAAGTCGATCAAAAGAAACCATCGATCTTGTCAGAAGATTGCAAAGGGTCGACATATAGAAGGGACAAATCGTGGTGCTCGTGCAATGCGGAAAAAAAGGAAGGATTCTCTCGAGGGCGCGTCAAAGAAGAACGTCCTATTGGCGTCGTAAATCTGAGATTTTAACATGTGCGGCGGTGGTGACAACGGAAAATAGAAACACTTTGAGGGGGCGGCTTGACATCATAAGATTCATGACAAAAAATGGGCTGTTGGGAAAATGTCGCAAAGAAGGAGAACGGGCGGTAGGACACTACTACGAAAGGAGGGGGATTAGCCGGGTTACTTTGGAAAAGGTCTCGAAAGCCTAATTGGATGCCAAACATCCAGCATATGATGGACACAGCTATAGGGACGTATTGAAATGATGGGGAGACCAGGATTCATATCCTGTTGCAGAATCTCAGAATTGTTGGGGGGGACAATTCTCGGCCTTTCAGTGGTGGGGAAAAGCAGTGAAATCCAACTATGGGGGTGGGAGGAAGAATAAACGGCCAGGAGGGCTATCACCGCGCAAAAGGTGAGGGGGGGGGACCGAGATCCTCTTGGGAGAAAGAGTGGAAGGCAAGGTACGTTTCACATAGGGGAATCTCGTAACGTAGGGATCGCTGATAAGATTTAACCCTATGGTAAGATCTACGGATGTCAGCGGGTGAAGTGAGGCGAGAGAGGACTGTATGGGAAAAAAGAGAAGCGAGTCTATTGGGGACTGGAGAGGGACAGTCGCCCGGAAAAAGCTTTGAGAGGACTGATCCACAATGGTGAAGGACGCGAAAAAGGGGGCATGAAAAAAATGTCCAAATATCTGATCGGCAAAGAACGGAAACTCTACAGCGAAAAAAAAAAAAGAAAGGGGGCAAACTCTCAAGAAGAGAGAATCTAAAGAAGGGGCGGGGGGAGGTTTAGACCGCGTCCCGGCAGCTACAAGAAAAAGAGGAATTCTGGCGGTCGCGACGTGGAGTCAAAGGAGGAAGGTGAAGCGGTTCGAAAGGAAGGAACGTCCTACTCAAAGACGTCCAATCCCGAAAGAATATCGGGCGCGCAGAGGGTGGTCGGCCTGGAGACATCCGAGTCAGGTGGCAGACCGAGTTTAACAGGAGAATCGTCTGAATCAAGGAGCCATGAAGAGTTCTTAGAAAGTTAGGGAGAGCGCTGGAGGAAGAGGGAACGGTTGCTCTACACAAGGAAGAGGAGACAGTATCTTAGCTTTTTTCATTTCAAAGTGAGAGGATATTCTGGGGATGAGGTGGTCGTCGTCCGAATCCAAGTAAAAAAGAAGGTAGTTGGAACCTAAATTTTTATGACCGAAGTTTAGGAGACACAGGTCTCCGTGGAAGCTGAAGAAGACTTTTGACTTATGTTTAAAAGGGACGCTTCAGCACGGGGTAGAAAGTTAGAAAAGAAAGAAGTATGGGAAGAAAGCATTGGGATCAGTCGTTATAGAAGATTGAGGATATAGCTCATGTGGTTGCACGATCGACTGAGAGCTCTACCTGGGGGGATCCCAAGAGAGAAAAAGGAGTAGTGGGAAAAAAATATATTGGGGAAAAGAAGGATCTCCTATCTTAAGCAAACAACCTGAGCGATTAATGATCCCGACCGAAAAAAGTAACGCAACACGCTCGAAAAAATGCCCGGAGGTATTCGGGCAAAAATTTCAGTTCTTGCGCCAAAAAAAAAGATAGGAGGGAGAAAACATTCTGACCGAAATTGTGGATCCTAAAAGCATGAGCCTTTTGAAAAGACATGCAGTTTTCCCAGTCACTTGCGGGAACGGAAAGCGCAGGACCGAACCTCATCCACGATCAAGAGAGGAGAAGGGGGGGAAATAGACGAAAAAAAAAACGGAACAGAACAAGGAAGCTGTACTCTTGCGAGAACCGAAAAAAATGCGTTCTAAAGAGAAGACAGAGAGCGGGAATCCTGAAGATCGAACTCTGAGAGTGCATCGCCAGTCAAAAAATGGAGCGTCTCGAAAGGAAAACGGAAACAAAGGGGTAAAAATCGCAGCTTGCAACCAGGGTAGACTAGCTATGGGGAGGCAACCAGGAGGGAGGAGGGGGAGGTAGTGGAAACGGCCCTTAAAAGGGGAATCCCGATCAGAGACCTCTCCAAAAGAATGACAACACACTTCTCCAAAAAAGATTGCTCAGATCGGATGAACTGACGAGTCCGCTTAACTACATCACACCTGGGAGAGGAGGGGCACGAGTCCCAACGTACAGAGGCAGGGTTAGCGTCGGTAGTCCGCGTCCGAGCCGAAGGAAGAGAAAGATATCCTGGATGGTCAAAAACTGCAAAAGGGTGGACATTTGGAGCGTGTCGCAAGAATCGAAAAGTTTTGGGAGAAGGTCCGAAGAATAAAAAATTAGCGACGACCTAAATTAGCTACTAGCCTGCAAGAGCAAAGAACGACAAGAAGGAACCAGCGGATCGAAAAAGAAAGAAAAGGAGAAATAAAGATAAGACGCAAGACCATCGTTAAAAAAGAGCCATCGGGCAGGGAAGGAGAGGAATCGAAACGAAAGAAAAAGGCAAAAAACCTATAATTCATGAAGTCTCGGGAATCAACATTGATAAGGGATCCAGACGGAACTATGTGGTATGTCCTAAAAATGCTAGAGTCGAAAAAAAAAAAAAACGGAAAATAAGGTGTACCAAACCATAAGGGACTCTGGCAAAACTTATAAGGAAGAAAGAAAAAATAGAAACAGCGCGGGAGATATTCACCGAGCATAAGTACCCCTTAAAGGGAAGGTCCCATTTGATTGGGGGGGAGCGTACACGCGGAACCAGGGTTCACAAGCAGAAAAAGAGAAAAGGAGAATGCGGACTTTACGGGACCGGGGGAAGGTTGCCCGAAAAAACTTGGAATAGGCGTATTATCCCAAAAACAAGAGGGGTTTGTAAGTAGCACCAAGGTCCGCCGCCACAGGAAAACCAAAAACTTAACATCTCTGTGAAGAGAGAGGGAGAAATAGGACGTCGTTCCGGCAGCTCGTCGAGAAAGAAACTAAAGATCTTCGGTTTTATCCTCGCCGTTTGGATCATCAACGAGGGAAGGGGGAAGAATCAGGAGCGAACTTTCGGTCCTATCGCAGAAAAGATCTCTTTGCAGCGGACGAATAGATCACGGACGTGGGTCTCTTCTCGCCTAGACAAAGGAGGAAAAAGAGGGCAGTCGTCAAAAGTAGGAAAATGTTCAGACCAAAAAAAATACCACTTACCGTGAAAGACGCGAAGCAGGCCTATAAAAGAAAAAAATCGGTCAACGTAAATCTTTGGTCGGTATGGAAGAGTGAGATTCACCAAATTCAAAACTCTGCAGGAGTAATCAGGAGAAGGAAAAGTGCAAAATCCCGCAGAGACGAGAAATAGGGCGAGACATCAAAGTATCGAGAGATGAGCGGCAGAGTAAAAAGTAATGTCACGATCCGGAGTGATCTGCGGCTATTCCCCTCAGAGAAGAAAAAACCATGAGAGGTAAAAATAAGGAGGAGGGGCAAAGGCGACTGCTCGCAAAAAAAAGGGACGTTAAACACGATAAAGAGGCCCGCTGAAGAATCATAAGTATAGATTCCGAAGTTCACTCGAAGAAAAAGTGACTCAGTTTTTGCAAAAGGGCAAACTGCGTATAGACACGACTAGCGGTTGACAAAAGTTCAATCTTCAGAAGCTTCATGCCACAGATGGAAGACATAGAGAGGGCCATTATGCGCGTGACGTCGGGAGGGGGGTAGATCAGTACGTGATCTTGAAAAGAAGAAAAAAAGGGAGAAAAGGCGGTGGTTCTAGAAGTCCGGAAGAAGAGGAATCGATCATCGTGTCTCGCAAAAAAAAGGAGAAAATGATCAAGCTACAGTAAGAGAGAGGAAGAAGGCTGTACGTGCCTACGAAGAACCCCGAAGAGAGGAAGTAGCGCTTCAGGGACTAAAACGTAACTAGGGGATCTCTGGCGTACCGAAGAGGGAAAGTTCTCGTGCTGTACATTCAGGGGGAGAAGACAACATACTGTGACGGAGACTAAGTTCCTAGGAGAGGGCACCTGTGGGTGTTACAAAGAAAGAAATACCTTCCGGAACGGCAAGAAAAATAAGAGGATTGGTATTCCGACGGGATTAAAAGAAGGGGCAACTGGTAAAGGGACGCCTCCAATCCAGGGCATTGCCAATCTCAAAGCCAGGGATGGGACTCGCCGGAGAACTCGTATAAATCTCGTAAGGGTGAACCTGAAGTTTGCAATGATAAAAAAGGGGTGGGGGACGTCAGTGCGTCCTGTTGGGCATGGGGTGGTCCGCACGTTTGTAAAAGTCATAAGCAGGTGGAAATGCGAGCTTCTTGGAAAAAAACAGAACTCAATGGAAGTCCGAAGCTCCGCTATTGGGAGGGCAAATGTGAGCGTGAACATGTTACTGGAAGGGGGGGAGAGGTCGGCTGACACTCAGGTTATGATGCAGAAAAGGATAACATATTTGCTATTTGCGGAAAGGATTAGCTGGTGCATCAGGGGAGGAGAGAGCCCAGATTTTTGGGAGTTTCTCTTCGAAAATAGGGGGGGTGGAGAATACTTTTGTCGCCTTCGCCAGAAAGGAATGTACACACGCTGGGGGAAATCTGATCTTGAGGACCAGAAAACGATGGTCAAACCATGCGAAGGAAAGTTAATGAACCCTTTCCAAGCTATAAATCAGGCCATCAGACGGACTCAAAAGGGAGAGCCAGCGCTCAAAAGAGGTGGTGCTTCTACTCTGTCAGTGGGCAAACGCCCGAAGGACTTTCTTTCGGAAAGGAAGGAAGGGACATATCAGGCAGACGATCTTGAATCAGAATCGGGGAGCGGATTAGCTGAAGATTCTGAGACTGAAGAGGCTTGACTTAACTGTGAAAAAAGAAATAGGACCAGAAATCCTGATTCCATGAAAAAAAAACAAAACCACAACAGGGGATTAAGGTCTGCCATTTTCGCGCTACAGAAAGAAGGGATACAGGTTGTCCCTAGGGAACGGGCGCGAGAAATAGGAATGTTTCGCCTCGAAAAAGGGTAGATCAGGAAGAAAAGGTAGAGCGCGTTCGCGGGGGAAAGGTCTACAAGGTTCTAGAGCTTGAAGACAGAAAACGGCAAGTCTAAAGTTTTCGTATTTCCTCCAGTGAACGAGATTACTGAGAGTGGGGAGGAGGTTCTGCGTAGGAGATTCAAAGGGAAAAAAATGGGCGCTAATGTTTTCACGAAAATGAGGACCGTGCTGAATTGACAAAAGATGACGACGTGAAGGAGGCGCGGTCACTAAGGTTAAAAATAAACTCCGCGCTGCGGCCGAAAAAAGTGTGTTTGCGATACCGGGGGAGGTCCGCGTCAGTATCTGCGTGATGGTAAAAAAGGAGGATCAGGAGAGCTCGTTTGGTGACCTATAGAGCTCTACCAAAAGCAAACCAACACGGATTATTCGGAGAGAGTGGTTATAAGGCGAGAGCGTCATCGAAAAAACCTGATCTCTCCTGATCACAAACGGAAGAACTACATGATAGTCTCTTACGACAAACAAAATCCCCTGAGGGAAGACTCAAAAACGGGATCCGTGCCAAAAAAAACTGAAAAATCCCCTACGTAGGGTCGAAAAGGGGGGCAAGAGTTCAAAGGAAAGCCATCGGGGGGGGCTCAAAAGAAAAAGAAGAAACAGTCAAGATTCGTTTCAACAGTTTACAAGGAAAAAAAGGGGAAGGAATCTCTTTCCACCCGGGCGCAACCATCTCTAGGACCGACGTCATGAACGGTAAAGAGACTCGACCGGCCGCACCGAACAAAGATCTCAGGCGAGGGGGAAGGCAAAACGCCCTGACATTTTGCCAGGATGTAACTACGCGTTACACAACTACTGCTCTTTCGTCCAGAGGAGGGAGTGTGCCCTCCTCCGAATCCTCATCGAGAGGAAAAAGAACGGAGAAAACCTCGAGAAAAATATAATCGCCCCATTCAGAGAATCTTGCAAAAAAGGGAAGAAACCTACACGACAGAAATCTCGCTTGCTCTCGAAGAACAGGATCACAAGTTATACGGGGAGGGAAAGCCAACAGCGAACTCAACCTTCGGTAATCGTTTCTCTCCTCCGCTTTGGATAGACATTCAAACCCCCGATGGGCGGTGGTCACACAGAAGAAAATAGCTCCCCGATCTCTTCCCCCCCGTGGAAAACCGTCCGATTGCCGATCGGAACGACCGATGACGCGGTACCTCCACATATCCAAAAATTTAAAAAAGATCAATTTCCTCCCCCTTAACGATTCGGCCAACGATCACACACCTGGCGCGAAATTGAGGGGGGGCAGACGTCGCCTCGCCAAGACGGGGAAGGAAGGCGCAGCGCAAGGACCGTCTGGCCGGGATATTACGGGGTCAGGGATTGGGAAAGGGACAAGTCAAAGTCGGACATGGGGTGAAACAGAGTGAGGAGAAGATCGGCAGCTTGGGGAGGAAGAGTCATGACTGCACGGCCGAGCAAGGAGCGTACACCAACAAAAAGGGCTTAAGGAGAATTCCCCGGCCAATAAAGCGGCTCTAACCTGGCACAAGAGGGCAACCATCATCAGAGATCACGACAGAAAAAAGGGGGGAGTAAAAAACATGATCCGAGACGGGGGAGGGTCCGACCGAGCAAGCCGGCCCCTTTAAAATAGCTGAATAAAAGAAAAAAGACTGCGGTGATCACAGACGATACTGCAATCGACCACCAATGAGAAGGAAAAAAGCAGAACACACCTTCCACCCGTTGAGAATGGTTACCAAAACCATCAGGCTAGAGGATTGCAAACTGACAAAACTCTGGAAACTCTTGAGAGAGGAAAAGAATCGATGTTAAAAACGGAGTGATGAAAAAAGGGCTTTTTAGTTCCACCGACGCAGTGGAAAGGTAGGCACATCCCGGCTAAGAAAACGAAAATTATTCATGATCCTAGGACCGTGTAAGTGGAAGCACCCCTTTGACAGTGTAAAAAAAAACTTAGGTCCCAAGCCGCCCCTCAAACTCTGTGTGGGAGGAGCACGAAAGCCACCCAGAACCTTGAAAAAGAAAGGGGAAAATATAACCATATTTTACGTTCGCAAACACTCGCATAATCAGGGGAGTTTCTGCAAAGGCAGTTGGAAAAAACCGCAAGAACGGACTCGATCGGACTCGACGACATTCCCGCTCACTGATCGGGGAAAAAGAAAGGAGCAGCTATAGAAAAAATCTTCGTGGGAAAAATGAAGCTAAGAAGAGAACTCGGAAAGAGGAGTCAGGTCAAAAAAAAAGAAGACGGACCCCTAGAAACCAAGTCCAAAAAGACGTCAACGCCCGATAAGAACACCGTAGCGACACGGCGGGCAGAGGGGAAAAGGGGAGAGGTGGCTTCCGAGTTAGAGGGAAAAAGGACTTACCCGACTCGGGGGAGGACGAAGAAAAAAACAAAGTCAATCAGAAAGAAGATGAACTTCGGCCTAAATAACGGCTCGGAGCTAGGCCCAAGGGAGAGGAGAGAAAAAGAGGTAAAAAGCGGGGGGCGCGCGATAAGGGAAGAAGCAAAAAGGGGTCCCTTGAATGAAAAAAAAGAACGGAAAGGAGGGGGAGATAATCGAAGGAGGACCAGGGAGCGTCGAAGAGCGAAAAAAGAGGGGGGGACCAGGTTAAAGCTCCGAAGAGGCCCAGTGGACGTAGCGCCCACCTGCTTAGATCGTAACTCGAAGACTTGGGTTTCATTTGCAAATCGAAGATCCACGCCTGCAGATAGAAAAAGGGAGAAACATCGGCATCAAAGCCCTTGAAAAGTTAACGACTGCACGTGTAAGGGAAAGGATCAGGTTTGACGGGAGGGACAGATTTGGTCTCGCTTAATACGGAGGGTGAACTCGCGAAAAGAGAAGGGAAAAAAGGAGGGGGGGTCTACGGATAACTCATAGGTACAATA